>Ga0209050_1000451_pt1 | contig 73929 bp, 64 predicted proteins | sample Araplavi_mTSA_r2_FD_184276 | JGI IMG/M metagenome (GOLD analysis project Ga0209050, IMG submission 184276) | Arabidopsis root microbial communities from North Carolina, USA - plate scrape MF_Cvi_mTSA_r2 (SPAdes) (version 2) | ecosystem: Host-associated > Plants > Roots > Endosphere | place: USA...
GTGCCCGAGGATATCCTTCGGTTCCTCGGGAATCGCGATTCTTTAGTGGGATAGACGCTCGATGATCAGCGCGATCCCCTGGCCGACGCCGATGCACATGGTGCACAGGGCGTAGCGGCCATTGCGTTCCTCAAGTTCATGCAGGGCAGTGGTCACCAGTCGCGCGCCGCTCATGCCCAGCGGATGGCCCAGGGCAATGGCGCCACCGTTGGGGTTGACTCGCGGATCGGTGTCGCTCAGGCCCAGCTCGCGCAGCACCGCCAGACCTTGTGCGGCAAACGCTTCGTTGAGCTCGATCACGTCCATGTCGGCCAGGCTCAGGTTGGCCACTTCCAGCACCTTGCGCGTGGCTGGCACCGGGCCGATGCCCATGATCCGTGGTTCTACGCCGGCAGTGGCCATGGCCACGACCCGGCCACGGGCGGTCAGGCCGTGGCGCTTGGCGACTTCGGGGCTGGCCAGCAGCAGCGCGCAGGCGCCGTCGTTGACCCCGGAAGCGTTGCCGGCGGTGATGCTGCCGCCTTCGCGGAACGGCGTGCCGAGTTTGGCCAGCTGTTCGAGGGTGGTGTCGCCGCGTGGATGTTCGTCGTGCTCGACCACTTTGGCCGGGCCTTTGCGCTGCGGGATTTCCACGGCGACGATTTCCTTGGCCAGGCGCCCATTGGCCTGGGCGGCCGCTGCACGCTGCTGGCTGCGCAGGGCAAAGGCGTCCTGGTCGGCCCGGGAGATGTTGAACTGTTCGGCGACGTTCTCCGCGGTTTCCGGCATGGAGTCGATGCCGTAGGCCTTTTTCATCAGCGGATTGACGAAGCGCCAGCCGATGGTGGTATCGAAGATCTCGGCCGCGCGGGAAAACGCCTGCTCGGCCTTGCCCATTACCAGCGGCGCGCGGGACATCGATTCGACGCCGCCGACCAGCATCAACCCGGTTTCGCCGCTGCGAATCGCCCGGGCAGCCGTGCCCACTGCGTCCAGCCCGGAGCCACACAGCCTATTGAGCGTGGTGCCGGGCACGCTGACCGGCAATCCGGCCAGCAGGGCCGACATGCGCGCGACGTTGCGGTTGTCTTCGCCGGCCTGGTTGGCGCAGCCGTAGATCACGTCGTCGACTGTGCTCCAGTCGACCTGCGGGTGGCGGCGCAACAGTTCGCGCAGCGGCACCGCGCCGAGGTCGTCGGCGCGCACGCTGCTCAGGACCCCGGCGTAGCGGCCTATCGGGGTGCGGACGGCGTCGATGATCAAGGCGTCATTCATTGGGGGGCTCCTGCGCCAGCACCGGGCCGCGCACTTTGTAGGATTTGCCATGGAACAGGGCGATCAACTGGCCCCGCTGGTTTTCGATGCGTACGTCGTAGTTGCCGGTGCACCCGGAACGGCTCTGCTCGATGCAGTCGGCATTGAGCGTGTCGCCCAGACGGGCCGGGGCGATGTAGTCGATGCTGCAACCGATGGCCACGGTGGCTTCGTTGTAGCTGTTGCAGGCAAAGGCGAACGCCGAATCGGCGAGGGCGAACAGGTAGCCGCCGTGGCAGGTGCCGTGGCCCTGGAGCATGTCGGCGCGCACGGTCATGCCGACCCGGGCGCAACCGGGGCCGGCCGAAAGCAGGCGCATGCCCATGGCCTGGCTGGCAGCATCGCGCTGGAACAGCGACTGTGCGCACTCACTGGCCAGGGTCATAGCTTCGTGGTTAGTCATGGAAGTTTCTCCCTTCGGCGACGCGACGGCGCAGCAGCAGCGACGGTCGGTTGCGTTATTCACCAAATGTGGCTTGCGGGTTGTCCAACAAAGTCAGGATCTTCTCGAGTTCGATGTTTTCCTCGGATTAACCCAAGAGCTGGCGATTCAAGTTCGGTAACGTAGAACAGCTCTTAAAGACCTGGTCTACACTAGCAACGCAAATATTTGAGCTCTCCCTCAAGTTGGATAATGCAGTTACAATTCTCATGATCTCAGTTCTGTGGTTAATGGCATTACCCACTAAACCCTCCGTTTTTAGTCGAATGTCTGCGATCATGTCCGTGACAGTCATTACAGAGCCGCCCGCTTTGTAGGCGTCGGCAAGACTTGAGCTGGCCAATTTGCTGCAGGCATCCATTCCCTCGACGGCGTCAATCAAGGTCCCATGCAAGCTCGCAATCATTTCTTGAATTTCTACGGTTGCTGTTTGTGTGCGCTGCGCCAACCCTCGGACTTCATCGGCAACTACTGCGAATCCTCGACCACTCTCTCCTGCTCGTGCAGCCTCTATAGCAGCATTGAGGGCCAGCAAATTTGTTTGATCTGCAATTGAGCAAATCACGTCGAGTACTGTGCTGATATGGTTACTGTTTGCCTGTAGCAAAATCATTGATGCTGTGGATTGTGTGACCTTTTGCTCCAAAAGCTCAATCTGACCAACAGCTGTGCGCGCAAGCTGAGCCCCCAGATGTGTTTGAGTGTTGGCGGCATCTGCCGCTTCAGCTACGGCCTCGGCATTGAGTAAGGCAACTTCTACATTGCTGCTCAGGTCATTTGCTTCTGTAATTAAGCAATCAACGAGCGTAGATTGATGTGATATTCCAATTTTCGCGCTTTCAGAAGCTGAAAATATCTCATTGAGTTTGACCAAAACTTTATCTGAATAGTGCTGAAATTTTTCGGAACTATCATTTATTTGAAGCTTTAGATCGAATAGCCACTCTTTCACATTTGATGTGATCTTTAATGTATTCGATCTTGGGGGTTTTAACGCCATGGCGCTCACGACAAGCTCGGACAGTTCTGCACCTAGTAGTCGAGATATACGGCGTGTGATACTGACTGCAGGCACTAAAATCATGATGATGGAGATTGTGCAAAGTATTACAATTTTTATTTTAATTTCATCATGCTTGTGTGTCTGCTGCTCATTCATCGCTCTGATTACCTGGGAGCAGTCAGGCTGGCAAACAAAATTGATGAGTTTGTCTTCGTCAGTAAGTGGGGCGATCTTACTTACAAAAACCAATAAAAGAGTTGTGAAAGTAATAATAATGGCCAGAACGTAGACGCTACTCCAAATGGCCACCATTCGTAAAGTTGGTGTGCGGGGCATATGGCTACCGATATGTTAATGGTGCATGGAGAAGGAAAGTCATACACCTATAAAAAGGTTATGAGGCGGTCGTTATTCTAGAGTTATTAGGCAGCGCATGGATAACATTTGCCCGGAATCAGAAACTGGGCAAATGTTGTCCGTTATTAAGTATTACGTTTCCAATGTGAGAAATACGGCGCCTTTAGGTGAGTAGTTCGGAATGTCAGCAGCGAGATTTTTCCCGACTTGCGAAGCTAAGGCCTTCTGCAGCGAAGGAAGATCATGAAATACAGCCTCAAACACCAAAAAATATTCGCTGTACGGGTTGTCCACTCGGCCGTAGGATGAAGAGATCAATCCCGGAAGATACTGAACTAGGGGTTGATGCTTTGTTTCATAATATGCAAGAAAATTTTCAGGTTCAGAAGGCTGTGGGTATAACACGACTAATTTATGCATTTTATTCGCCCTAGAAGTCGTAGGTGTAGCCGAGTACAAAGTTGTCTTGAGAGTGCGTGTTTTTTATTGGTACTGCTGTGTTAGGCAAGGAACTGTTGTATGTCGTTTCTTTCAGTGCGTGGTCGTACGCAAAATCGATATGGCCTGACTCAGTCAGTTGATACGAAAAGCCAGTTGAAATGTGTTTGGTTGGGGTGACTGGCAACGTTGCGAATAGCAACGAAGATTCTGCAGACTTTGTTCCTTGACGATACCCTGCGCGAAGTGTCCAATCACCAAGCTTGTAACTTGTTCCGATGGCTCCGATTGTTTGGTCTTTATAGTTTTGTGGAAGTTTTAGATTTAGGTCTTGGCCTTGGTTGTCGACGAAGCTGACCTTAATATCTTTCATTACATCGCGCCAGAATACTCGTGAAACATCCCCAGTTATGAGCCAGTTTTCGGTTATCGCATGACTTACACCGACACTGAGCGAAGCTGGCATTTGAAAGTCGCGGACTTTAATCTTACCTGAAATAGGAATTTGCCCTGCGACCCGGTCTACTGCTGTTACAGTTGCGTCACCTTTCAAATCGTTCATTTTGCTTGCGAAATTATAGGCGACACCTACATGAGTAAAGTCGGTCGCTTTCCAAAGCAGTCCCAGGCGGCCCCCAAAACCCCACGCATCTGCACCACTTGCCAGAGGTTGGTCCTTTGTGAATCCGATGTGTGCGCCATCGAGCGCAGGCAAACTACCTAATACTGGGACAAGACTGCCGGTGGCACGGCCTGCGCCAATCAGCGAACCAACCTGGTTGGCTCCAAACATCATGTCGATGTTCATACCCATCCACATGGCATCCATGCTAGCGCCAATGGTCAACTGATCGTTGATGTCAAAACTGAAAGCGAGGGGGATGTTTAACACCAACAGTCTGCTGCTATTGTCCAACTCCGTCGGTGATCCACTGATACCGTTGGACAGAAAGCTATCCTTACCATATTCCGTCCCTAACCCAGCTTGAGCGAAGGCGCCGATACCCGCTGCCCACCGGTCACCTCGGTAGCTATAAGAAAGCTCTGGCGCGTAGTAGGGGCCTCGGTTATTTGACTCGTCGTGACTGTGGGCCGTTTCACCGGTGCTCTGATTACGGGTTGTTATATCAGTAGTAACAACATCGGCGCCGATGCTTAAGTGACTTCCAGGTTTGGCTAGGGATAGAGTCGCCGGGTTGCTCATCATACCAGCGTTGCCGACGTCATAACTCATGGAGGTGCCGCCCATGGCGCGCGATATTGGACCGAAGCCCTCCATTCTTAATACATCAGTAGCAGACGCATAGTTGCAAAGAATAACCAGCGGCAGGCAGCTTGCTGCTTGAGTAAGATATTTGTTTTTCATCTTCCGATCTCGTCAATTGTTTTTATTTTTTTGGAGCGCGGTAAGGCGCCTAATACAAGATAAAAAGGCTAGGGCCACTGTGTGGCCCATGGCTCAGTAGGCAATGACCAATGAACGGGTCTTCGTATAGTGTTCTACGGCCGCAGCACCATGCTCACGACCGACCCCGGAAGCTTTAAAACCGCCGAAAGGCAAGTTCGGATCCACCATATTATGAGTGTTTATCCATACCGTACCCGCTTCGAGCTCATCGGCAAGACGCAAAGCCGCCGACATATTATTTGTCCAAACACTTGCGCCCAACCCGTAAATTGAACTGTTGGCCTCGGCAAGGGCCTCTTCCACGTTGCTGAAAGGAGTAGCGATCAAGACCGGGCCAAATACTTCCTGAGTAAGGAGTCGAATATCTTTTTTGGTGCGATTTGCGAAAATTGTGGGTTTAACGAAATAGCCATGGGGAAGTGGTCGTTCTGCGCCGCCACAGACCAGCTCGGCTCCGTCATCGAGTCCGTTACGAATGTGCTGCAGGACGTTTTCATAATGCTTTGCAGATACCATGGGGCCCATCTGTACTTCTTTATCCAGTCCAGCGCCAAGCACTATGGATTCAGCGATGGCTTTCATTCTTTCGAGCACATCCTCGTAAATGCTCTCATGAATGTAGAGGCGTGAGCCGGCAGTACACACCTGGCCGTGGTTGAAGAAGATAGCTGCTGCTGCACCTTCAGCTGCTTGTTGTGGATCGCAGTCCGACAGGACGATCACTGGGCTTTTTCCACCAAGTTCAAGAGACACGGCCTTAAGGTTTTGGCCGCAAGCTGCACCGATAATACGACCGACTTCGGTGGATCCAGTGAACGCAATTTTGTTCACCTGGGGGTGTCGCACTAGTGCATCGCCGGCAATTTCACCGCGCCCTGTAATAACGTTCAAGGCCCCTGCAGGCAGGCCTGCTTCGAGCGCCAGTTCTCCCAAGCGCAGTGCTGTGAGTGGCGTTTCTTCTGCTGGTTTCAGCACAACGGTATTACCGCATGCAAGTGCTGGTGCAATTTTCCAGACGGCCATCAGCAGGGGGAAATTCCAAGGAATGATTGCCCCCACTACACCGATAGGAACACGTTGAGTCGAGGCTCGCACTCGCACTTGAGGGGGCATGGGCAGGGACAAGTCCAACGTGGTTCCATTGATTTTTGTTGCCCAGCCAGCCATGTAACGTAGCCATTGCGCACTGGCACCCACTTCCACCATGCGAGAGTAAATGAGCAACTTGCCGTTGTTGAGCGTCTCCAATTCGGCCAATTCATTGGCATTTTCTTCGAGTAAGTCAGCCAGCCGGAGTAAAATTGCTTCGCGCTTGACTGGAGGCAGTCGCCTCCAAGCTTCAGAGTTGAATGTGTTGATTGCACTACTGACAGCATCATTGACGTCATTGGCGTCAGCGTCCGGCACATGTGCCAAGATTTCTCCGGTAGCAGGATTATAGACTGGGAGTTGCGCGCCAGACTTGGCAGCAACCCAACTACCATTAATGAACATCCCGGTGCGCAAAGATTTTGTTGCGACAGGCAATTCAATAGTGTTCATGACAGTTCCTTATTCGGTAGCGGCTTGGCCAATTGATTGCTAGTGGTCGGAGTCTTAAGTGCCTGGTAGCCGATAACGAAAAGCGCAACGAGGGCTAGCACGCCAAAGAGATAGGCCGGGGCGAGCGCCACCACGCTGAATATGTCCCCAGCGCCAAATTGGTTTGGACCAAAGGTCAATCCACGATTCGGTGAAAGATTGGAAAAGAAGTAGAAACATACGTTGGACCAGCCATCAAGGACGATGATCCAGCCCAATAGGCGTTCAGTTTTTTCTGTGAAACTGAGGCTAGGAAGAACAAAGGCTACTGCGATGACCATCATGCCGTTGAGAGCAGGACCTACGTGAGCTTTGGCCCAGCCTTCTGGGGAGCCGGGAATATGAAATTCGATGATGTAACCCGGTATGATTTCAAACCCACCAACAAGGTGCATCCACAGCCCTACTCCGAAAAGCAGTGTGCAGAAGATCATCAAGATGCCATGGCCGGCCATCTTGCGAGAGAATGTGCTAAGCATGATAGTTCTCCTTGTACCGATTCGATCATGCGTAGACTGATCGAACTTTCGTTTCTTGTTATTGGATGAAGCTGGCTAAATTTTTTAATCAGCTAAGTGGTGATGGGTTTCGGTGGTAACGACTTGCAAAGAAGAGCAATGGTTGAGGTGTTTCGTGCTTCACAAGATCACAGGCGGAGACGCGGGAAATAAGGAGGGTGTGATCGTGGACGACCAGTGTTTGTTCAACCTCGCATTCAAACCATGCCAATGCGCCTTCCAGCGTTGGAAGGTCATTGCGCACGGTAAATGCGGGCAGAGGTGTGTCTTCAAGTATGCGCTTGCTGAAGTAGGCTGATGACGTTTGTTGATGTTCAGTAAGGATGCTGACGCCGTAACGCCTACCACGAGTGATTAGATCCAGCATTCGACCTGGTTTGAGTGACACCATAACTGTCGGAGGTTCAAGGCTGATCGATGTGAAGCTATTGACCGTCATGCCATGCACTTGGCCGTCCTCGGCCTCGATACTTATGACTGCAATGCCGGTAGCGAAAAGTGAAATCGACTGACGGAAGCACAATGCATCCGTAGGTTTAGGCGAACTGATGATGGCTGACATGGTTCTTCATCCAGTAAAGCGATGTTACGCCGGCTACTGAGGCAACCGGCGGCCGTGGCTTCAGGCTGCTACATTTGACAAGTATCGCGCACACCAAGTACCGATGCGCTGCGGACTGGAAAAGTAATCCCACTGACGTTCTGGGTAGTTGAAGTTGTCAGTAAACTCATCCGCCATTTCTCGGCTCTTGCTGAGCACGATAAGAAAGTCGACAAATTCCTGAGGGACTTGTGCCAGGCTGGTGAGCATGAAGTTAGTCCAGCGAGTGGCACACAAAACACGATCCGTGCGACGACGCTCAAGATGCTCGCAGAACCGTTGATCGAATACAGAATGCGAAACGATTTCTTCACCGAGTATCCAAGCCGCGTGAGAAGCCATATTGGCGCCCTGACCCAGCACAGGGTCAACTGTTGCTTGAACGTCTCCTAGGCCAATAACAGTTTTTCCATTCTTCAACTGAACGCTGCCATTGCGGAACGCAGGTACGACTCCGCCTTGAAGAATGTCGAGCGAGCTGTTCGCAAGATCGAACTCTTCCGGGTTAATTCGATCAGCAACAGACGGGTGGTGCTTGCGTAGCTTCTCCAGCAAAAGCGCCATGAACGCTTTCGGGTCATCGTCATACTTGGTGGTTGAAAGTACTTCCATATCTGCGCCGTAGTGGTTCTCCATAACCAAGGCGGTAACCATGCCATTGAAAGACAAAGTCGGAATTTCAATTAGTTCGCCTTGACCTGGAGAGAACGACATGGTCACTGCGCGAATTGGGGCTTCCTTGATTCCTTTGAATAGCCCAACGCAGAGCGCTCGCTGTGGACGCTCGAAGGGAGAATTTTCGGGCTGTTTTTCGAAAAGCGCACCCAGAGATGCCTTGCCAGTGCATACGACAAGAAGGTCAAACTCTTCGGAGAGCTTCTCCAGGTCGTCAGCGCTCACCGCGTCATATTTGATCTCGCCACCACGGGCCAGCAATGCCTGCATGAGCATCGGCTGGTACATGCGATAGTCAACGGCTCTGCTTGGAGCTTTAAGATCACCGTAGAACGACATTGGTTGTGGGGTGCCAATGTAATAGTAGTGGCCATAGTAGCCGTACTCATCTGAAGGCCACTTGTTTACGTTCAGAGCCTTTTCACGCTGAACTGTGACAGCATGGTGGGCGACTGTATTCAGCAAACGCATTCCGGCGTATTCCTCCGGCTTGCGATCAGTAAACACGGTGACTTCGACGTCATTCTGCAGTAGGTAGAGGCCGAGGTGCAGGCCAGCGGTTCCTGCACCAACAATACCGATACGCTTTTTCATGATTACACCTTATTTTTGTTTTCATTTAAGCTGTTTTCAGATTAGGTCTGTTACGAGCTGAAGGATATAAACCATGGTTTAGAGAATCATTGATGCTCTGGCCACCTCAGATTGCGTGGATTTTATGGGGGCGCACTGTGTTTAGGTAAAAAGCGCGATGCTGCGGTAAGATTGTGATACTGAATCCTATGGAAAAATATCGGAAAAAGAATCGATAGCGAAAGAATGAACCACGGTTTCAATATGATGGTATGCCTGTGGACCTTGGTCTGAGACCTCAGCGTGACCTAATTCCCCCCCCTATTTTTTCTTAAAGCATTCGCCCAGCCTCCATTTCCAGCACCACTCAAGTAGGTACCCATTTGCTGCTCGACATGGCGAGGTCGAGATCAATCGGTTGAGCACCAGTGCACGTACCGTTACCGATTTATTTCCGCATCAGCGGCACCTTGGGATCAATCGTACGTGGGCCGGTGTTGAAGCATTTGTAGCTGATGATCTGCCGGTCATTGGTAGTAGTGGCAATACGCGGCGGCACCTGCGCCAGCAAGCCTGGTCTGAAGTCATCTCACCTGGGCTAATTGCATCACTTCATCTCAACTCAGATCCGTTGCCGGGCTTGCATGAACCCATGCGGAAAGTACGTTTCACGTCAACGTGGAAAAATCGAAATCACGCGGCCAAGGCTGTTCGATGGTACCCAGCTATCGCATGACCGCTGAGGCCATTGGATGGCACCAGTTGCTGAACTGTGCAGCTTCGGCCACTGATCGTGAGGAAACTGCTTTTCTCACCCTGACGGGTAGCTACTTTCTACCAGATCACTACGCAGCGACCTGGGTAGAGAAGGGGCTTATGGCCGCTTTGAGTCCTGATCGGATTTTCTTCAATGCCAAACTGGCTGTAGCCACTCGCAAAGGGCGCAGGCAGAACCTGATACTCGACAGCTTCCTCGAGTCTCTACAAGGCGCCCGCTGAACCCCTGTGTACCTCACCGATCTTTATCTGAAAATATCGACGCCCCTCTAATTCAGGTAAATGCTGGCGCACCGCCCCCACAAACGCCTGAAAATTTTGCCACCTCGTTACACATCTCCCACAGATTGGCCATGGCCAGTGCTGCACTGCCTGGGCGTCGGACCGACAGAGCCTCTTCATCGAGTGCCTCAAGATACTCACGCACGGCGCGGGTGCTCAGGGCCGGATCGCTCCAGTTGACTGGTTCACCACCCGGTACATCGCGCTGCCGACTCGCATCCGCTTTGATAATACTGGCGTCCACGGCAAAGCCTTCACCTTTGACCAAGCCTGCGTCCATGCAACGACGCAGCACTTCATTGAACAGCCAGCGAAAGAGCTCGCTGTCCCGAAAACGGCCGTGTCTGTTTTTGGAAAAGGTCGAGTGATTGGGGACTTCATCTTCAAGGCTTAACCGGCAGAACCAGCGATACGCCAGGTTCAAATGGGTCTCTTCGCACAGCCGCCGCTCGGAGCGAATACCGTAGCAATAGCCCACGATCAGCATGCGGATCATCAACTCTGGGTCAATCGAAGGACGCCCAATTGGGCTGTAAAAATCGGCGAGGTAATGGCGCAAGTCGCTCAGATCGAGACACCGATCAATGCTGCGCAGAAGGTGATTGGCGGGGATGTGATCCTCAAGGTTGAACGAGTAAAACAGCCGTTCCTGCCCACTCGATAACTGTCCCATCATGCTGCGTGCTTCCCTGCTGGCCGATGCGCGGATTTTGCCGCAGGCCAGACAGGGGAGCTACTTTTTCAACAGAATCGGCCGATTACTGCCTGTCCAAAAGGGGGCAATCGAGCGATTTCTATCGATCAGAAGGGACATCCAATGATTAACGTAAATGCAGGGCCGCCGTTTGTGGCCGCCCTGTAGACGTTATCCCCAGCGACGACTCTTGCGAAAACGGCGCTGTGTTGTTTTCCCAGCCTGGGAGCTAACCTTGCTGCCCTTGCAGATCATGCACACGCGGCCGAAACCGCCAGCACCACCGCCTAGTGCAGGATCGTAATAATCCGTCTTTTCTCTGATTTGGCCGCATTTCGAGCATGGTTTGAGCTCTTTATTGGCCAGGCCTTGGGCCTGAGACTGAATATGGTTGACCGCCTCTGAAATCTGCTCACCCACGGCAATTTCCACTAACTGGTAAAGGCGATCTGAAATCGTTGAGACAGGGTCGTCACCCAAGTTGAAGCGATTGATGCGTAGGAACCGATAGCCGTAGCTCTCCAACGTTAGCTGGCGTTCCACGTCGGCCTCATTCAGGTAGCGTTCGTGATTGCCCACGTGAACGTGTTTGCCCTTGGCAAAGTGATAGTCGAAGCCGTCGTACTCGATCACGATCTGGATGGGGCCCTTGCTCGACTGGTACGTCACCAGAAAATCAACGCGCCATTTTGGATGCTCGTAGGTCGGGTCAAGTTGCTTGAGATAAGTTCCGATCTCGAACTGAGCAAAGACATCGATGGCGTCGATATTGGACTGATAGAACTTGGTCTGGCGAAACCACTCCAGAACCTTGGCTTCCATAGGGCTGGACTGATCGGTGTCTTCGGCAGAAGGTATTCTATTGGCGTTCTCAAGAATGTTCGCATAGTGGTTAAGCGCTTGTCCGATGGCGCCGCGAAACTCATTGAGTGGCTTGGAGTGAACAAACCAAATCATTTCCTGAGCGCGGCTAAAGCCGACGTTAAGACGCTGTACCTTCAGTTTTTGCTCCACTGCCTGTTCTGCGTCACTCAGCTCAACCGGGAAGATATAGTTGAGCGCGTCCTCATCAGCCGTCGCTACCATCGAGTAGAAAATGACGTGCCGTTCCTCTCCCTGGCAGCTGTCGAAGGTCATAACCTTCAACCGCAACAGACGTTCGAAGTCTGCCCCGCGGGGGTGATTGAACAGCTTCTTGGACAGTAGGGTCTGCTGTTCACGGAAGGGCGAGATAATGCCTACGGTCGGTGGCGATTCCTCCTCGATCAGCTCAAGAAGGCGGTCAAGAATGAAATCCGCCTCAGCTTCATTGGTGCCTCGGGTCACTCGCTTGTCTGTCGTATCGACTATGTCGAATCGGATGACTTCGTCGACCGGGATGCCGCGGATTTTGATGGCCTGCAATTGGTGCCCATAAAACGTGCCCGAGGAGTATCCGATTAGCTCCTGGTAAGAGCGGAAATGCTTGCGCAGCATGACTGAGTATGAGGCCGCATGATTGCAGAACTCCAGAATGGAGCGCTTAACGTCGAACATGGACAGCCGCTGCAGGGCGTCGGCTGCGCCGCTGACGTGGGTAGTGAAATAGTTTTTTAGCTCATTGCGGTACTTATCATTCTGCTCAATGCTGGCGTTCGCCGATTTCACGTTTGAAAATTGTTTGTCATCACCCAGCACAACGACCTTCTTCGCGCGCAACAAAGCCGGTAATGCTTGCGCGACCGAGACCTGCGAGGCCTCGTCGATGACCACCACGTCGAACATGTCAGGGGCCAATGGCATGTATTCACCAAACTCGCGAATACTGGCGATGATGACCGGGAAGCTCTCGCGTACGTGCGTGAACTTGTCTTCTGGAAATTTTTGTCGGTTAGCGATTACGCCAGCTAGCGCCCGTGCGTCTGAGCGGTAATTCTCCATGAAACTCAGTAGGCGCGTATCTACGTGTGCGTTCATGACCGAGGTGTTGAGGCGCTCGAGCTGGGTCTTGGTGCCAGCATAATCATACTGGGGCGCCGATGCGAAAGCCTCCCGAGTACGCAGCCAGCCGTGCAGGAACCTAACGGACAGGGGCCAGAGACGGGCATCATCCTTTGGTTGTTCAAGCAGTACATCCACTATTTTGCTATCGACACGACGCAGAATGGCCATGGCTTTTGCCGCATTGCCTGCGTTGGGTTTTGGCGTTTTTCCTCGGGTAAGCAGCCGATAGCAGCCCTCGAATTCGTCTTCTAGATCTTCGCTCTGCAGCTTCAGTCGCAGCTTATTTGCCGCCTCAACGAGGTTGGACAACATTGCTTGCCGTTGCTTGAGCTGCAAGGGGCTGCTGACGGGTAGGGCATTAAGCTGACGTTCAACTTCGCGCACCTGTGCGCCACGGAACAGGTAACCGAACAGAGGCATCTTCAGTTGACCATAGCTGACTAGAAGTCCGCCAAGCGTGCGCAGTTGGGAGGGCGACATCGACTCGAACAGATCCCATGGGGCGTCAGAATGTTCCTCAGTGAAAGCTACCAGTAATGCATCCCTGCGCGTTCTGTTCCAAAGACTTTGTGGGTTAAAGTCTCCCTCCGAGAAGACTTCAAGAAGATACTGTTCCACCCCCGTTAGGTGCTCGATGATGCTCTCGAGCTCTGAAATCAGACTGGCTCCACTGGCGCGTTTCAACACTTCCAGTACTGACGGGGCAAGCTCAGCGAGCTCGGTTTCGTCTTTAAGCATTGCTTGTACGCTGGTCATTTCGATGGCGCCTAATGTCGCCACAGTCAGCTTGATCTGTTCCTTCAGGTTCTCCGATCGACTTTTTCGCTCCTCTTCGAGCCGGGGTTGATTCGCCTTCATTGCCTTGGCGTAGGCCCCGATCTGGGTCACTGCCTGATTCGAGGTCAGTTTGCGGAAGTTATGGGCTTGCTGGCCGAGCCGCAGTATCGGATTCGGGAAATCGCGATCGTGGCGTACGCGTGACATGGCTTCCGACAGTTTGTCGTAGACCACATCCAGCGCTTCAGTCTTGTCCGACAACACCAGGCAGGAGCGCTGATTAAAGGCGCAATCGGCGGCGATTGCTGTGATCGTATGGCTCTTGCCGGTACCTGGAGGGCCGGAGACAACAACGATCTTGCCTTCAGGCTGTCGCACGGCAATCAATACTTTACGTTGCTCTTCGTTCAGTGGGATCGGTGAGTCGAAGACCATTCGCTCCACCATCGGAAGCGCATCCCAAGTTGTCTCCACGGCCGCCGCAATGGATTTGGGGTTCTCGCGCAATACACCACCAACGATGCCCTCGAACAGTTCAACCACGGCCGATCCGCCATGTTTCAGTGCTTCGAGGATCTCTTCGTAGTCGTTGAGCAATGCCTCGTCCGAACGTTCATACGCAGCCAGGGACAGTGAGCTGGACAGCCCGACCGCAATTGTCGAGGCGTCGGTATCAGTGGAAGAGAGGTTGATCTTGCCGCCGAGGTCCATGGCATTGGCTACACGCTGGAAAAGGACGCGTGCCTCCTCGTATAAGGACTGCTCGGGTTTGATGTAATGGATTCGTTCGGGGATCGGAGAAACCCACGCGCGCTCAAGTCCAGCAGCCAGCTCCTGCAGAACGAAGTCGATCGCCTTGCGGTTGGTATAAAGTTGGTTAAGCAGCTTTAACTTATAGCCGGCCCCTTTTTCCTCCCTCTGTACCTCAATGGGTAGAAAGAAGAGTGGGTATTGGTTTCCACCGTACTTCACTGCACCGATGTATAGGTAGAGCTGCATCCCGTCACTGGTGGCAACGTAGGTCTCTAGATCGCGGAATTCGTGGTAGGCGTCAGCCGCCACAAACCCTTCAAAGAACGCCATCAGCGCCTGGCGAGTTCCTTCAAGAGTCAGGAACTGTGGGATCGCCTCCTTGAGCGGGGCTGAGTCCTGGGTGGCGAGCAGCTTGGCCAGCAGCTCTGGGAGAACTCGGGATAGGTCACCGCAGACACGATCAACAAGGTCCTTCTCCGCGGCGAATAATGAGTCCATTACCCAGTACGCCTGATTGCGCAGCGGGCCATCCAAGTGAGCGATCAGAGGCTTGATGATGTGTTCGGCGACTTTGCTACCCAAATGGTTTTGGACTGATTCAATCCATAGTTCCGGGTCATCAATCGCTTTTGCGTAGGAGTTTGCGGCTAATTCTTCCACCGCCGTATGTACAGTTTCTAGGGATGACGCCGGAATGGCATTTACTTGCTCGTGGATCACTTTGCGAAGCACATCACTGATCGGGCGCGTATAACGCCGTGGGTCAATCGTCAGTGACAGGTCCTCGCTAGATGGGCGCCCCAAAAGATTCCATAGGTCGCGATCCAAGGAGGGGTAGGGCGAGGTACGCATCCCCGATCTGAATCCGGTGTCGGTGGTCAGCACGATTCGGCGGCGCGGAGCTTGTTGACGCTTGAAATCCGAGTCTAAAAAGTCGCGGAAATACTGACTGATCCGCGTAGCGACCGGCCGAAGTTGCTGCCCCAGAGCTTCCATTAGATTCCCCTAAAAACGAACACTGGACTTCGCTGCTCGAAACCCCGTGAAATAGGTATCGAGAGCAATCCAAAAAAATGACAATAAGATGGGCGTCACAATACTGGCTCTGGCTCGACCGTGCCAACACACTTGCGTTTCCGCTATCGCCCGACATATCGGGACCGCAAGCAGCTAACCGTAAACGGTCTTTACTAAGCCGTCAGGCGTGCGTCAAAGTGGCTTGACGGCTACAGTGGGCCATCATGGTAGAGAGACAAGAGCATGTCACGAGGCGTAGCTTTTTTTGCAGGGATGACCAAGGCTCAGTTGCGAACCTGTATCCGGTTACGACTGAAAGAGCGGGAGCTTGAGGAGGTTTTTCAAGACGACTTGATCTCAGACCTTATCGCCGAAAAACACTACTACTGCTCTGTCCACGATCTGCGGCCGAGCCAATTTCGCATGCTGTATCGACCTGGTGGCGGCTATGACTTTTATGGTCTGTTTGATCAAAGTAGATGGCATAAGGTGTCTTGGTCTCAGTGCTTAGATCCTAGGGATCAAAACGACTGGATTCAATCTGCACTGCGCCTGGCATCAGCGCCTTTTTTATCCGCTCGAAGGCTTGCATTTCCGATCTGCGAGCGTTGTGGAGTTCTTCCCTCTACCGAAGTAGACCACGTGGACCCCGAATTCCAATCGATAGCCCGTCAGGCGATGCAGCTGATGACGGCTTCTGAGTTTCTCAACGCATTTCGTGGTTTCGATTGGTGGAGCGATCAACCTTTCACACTACCTGTAGACAACTCCGCTCTCGCCTACACGCTACAGGCGCATCAGAGTGCAACGCTACAAGCCGTGTGCAAGGATTGTCATCTGCAAAACGCTGCTGGCCGTAAGACACTGCGGGGCGGATCCGCCTAAGGCGTTTGGAATGTCTTCCATGCATGAACTTCTTGAGGGTGATTGGCAAATTCAGTAGTGACCACATCAGCCTAGCTCAAGGCTTATGACGATTATGGGGTTGAACGCCGCACGCACACCAACACCCCCAGCGCCCCCCGATGATGAAGTTCCGACATCGCCGGGGCCAGCAGCACTTTTTTAGAACAATCCTTCATGTCTCCTAGGTGCAGAGTCATACACACGCATGGACCATTCTCCCGAAATACATCGTTTCGGCCACGTGAGTAGATAAGGCACGGGTTGGCCGTTTTCTGCTCTCAGGCGAGAATCGGCCAGAAGCTGCCGCTCAATGGTGTCTATAAAACTAGAGGCGATTCATTCGAATGCGAACGGAAATTCCCATTCACATCCGTCCTTCAAACGGTCGAACAATTTTTTAGGGTCTTTTATTTCTCTATGGTCAGCTAGATCTAAGTAGTAGTTAAGCTCGTTATGAACATAATAAATCAACCATTCTCCCGTGAGTGCACATCTCTTTCGTCTTGATTCGATCCCCTCATAGACGACCGTATGTGATATTCGATTGGCCATAATTAAGCGATATTTTTCCATGTCCGTATCGTCCTCTTCGGTCATGAAGATTTCGCGTAGCTTTTCCTTGAATAGTCCGTGTTTAAGCGCGTAGTCGCCAAACCACTTGTTGTGAAAATTCTGGGCGAGATGTCTTGAGTCGTAATAATGCTTGTGCCAGAACCTGTCCAGAATGGGGCCTCTAAATCTTTCAGCTGCTTTGGTGCCCGTAGGATGGCTAGTTGGCGTGTTCTCTAGTAGGGCGATCTCATCTAGCACTGAGAACTTGTTTATCCATCTGAGTGAGGACAGTAATTGAAGCTTTAGTGCTAGATTTTGACTTATTCGGTGTGAATAGGGCTGCGACATGGCAACGCTTTTCTTGAGCAACAGTGATTCGTATCTACGGAGTAAGGGCATTAGATTTTCTCCAGTGTGAATCCCTCCCGATATTCTAGATCATCCGATGACTACTTTTGGCTGTGGATTGCTGCCTTTCACTCATGGCGACTCTTGGCTATTAATCCATTAGACGTCTGCAAAAACTGGCTCATGCGTGAGTTGGTATGTTTGTGGATTGTATTGTCCCCTTGTCAAAAGGCATCGCTTAGAAACGTTGTACGGAACAACTGTTCAGCCATGACGGGGCCTTGTCCGCAATGCGATCGGCCTCCAACCGGGGCGGTCGATCCGGTCACGATCCGCAAACTGGGAAGAAAAGATCATCACCTTTATTAGTTGAGGTCTGCTGCCTGCTGAAACCCGATACTTTTGTATCCATTGTGGCGACAGAGCGTAGCCATTTTTCGGGCTTATCTTCATTACACGGACAGGCATAGTGGGTCCCCCACGAATTACTTCAGTTCACTTTTGGACTAATCATGACTTCAAATGACCACGCTTCTAAAGCGAGGGACAAGCTGCTGATTCTCGCTGCAGTCTGTCTTTCCGCATTGGTACTACCACTGAGTTTTACAGGAGGGGCTGTTGCAACGCCCGCTATCGGCCGGGATTTGGGAGGCAGCCCCGTAGCGCTGACCTGGATCACTAACGCGTTCATGTTGTCATTCGGCAGTTTGCTGATGGCGGCCGGTGCATTGGCCGACGTTTACGGACGCAAGCGCCTTTTTTCAATCGGAATGATGCTGTTCACGGCAACATCCGTCGCGCAGAGCATGGCACCTTCGGTGGTCTGGCTCGACATCCTGCGAGCCATTCAAGGGGTTGCTGGCGCTGCTGCCCTCGCTGGTGGTTCTGCCGCTCTTGCGCAAGAGTTTGAAGGGCATGCTCGTACTCGCGCCTACAGTATGTTGGGCACGACCTTTGGTATCGGTCTTGCCTTTGGCCCGCTGATGGCCGGTGTGCTGATCGAAGCCTTCAGTTGGCGAGCGATTTTCCTGTTTACCGCGCTGATTGGTGTGATCGCCATGACCTTCGGTTTTCCCCGCATGCGTGAAACACGTGATCCAGACGCAAAGGGGCTGGACTGGCCGGGCACCCTCACATTCAGTGCGGTACTGGCGCTGTTCACTTTTGGGGTGGTTCAGGCGCCTGACAGCGGTTGGACAAGCCCACTGGTGGTGGGACTGCTCGGTGCATCGGCGGTTTTGCTGGTCGCGTTCGTGTTCATTGAAATGCACGTCAAGCGTCCGATGCTGGACCTGACGCTGTTCCGCTTCCCTCGGTTTATCGGGGTGCAGATGCTGCCGATCGGTACCTGCTATTGCTACATCGTCCTGGTGGTGATGTTGCCTTTGCGATTTATCGGCGTGGAAGGCCTGAGCGAAATCGACGCGGGGCTGCTATTGCTCGCGCTATCTGCGCCGATGCTGGTCGTGCCGATGCTGGCTGCCTTCATGACCCGATTCGTTTCGGCAGGCGTCCTCTCGGGGGTGGGTTTCCTGATTGCGGCGATCGGTTTGCACTGGTTGAGTCTGTACAATGTAGGTGAGCCAAAGGCTGGCCTGATTGGCCCGATGCTGTTGATCGGCATCGGTGCCGGTTTGCCGTGGGGCTTGATGGATGGTCTGTCGGTGAGTGTGGTGCCAAAGGAGCGCGCCGGTATGGCGGCAGGCATCTTTAATACGGTTCGCGTGGCGGGCGAGGGCATCGCGCTGGCGAGTGTGGCAGCCATCCTGGCCTCGCTGCTGCATACCGATCTGACCGACGCGGTTCATGTGATTGCCGGCAGTGCCGATGCCGCGCTAATTGCAGAAACCGCACACCGCGTGACCACGGGCGATATGGCTCATGCGATCAACACCATTCCGGGTCTGGCCAATGAGCGGTTGGTGGAGGGTTATGCCTCGGCTTTCCAGTACCTGCTGCACATTCTGACCCTCATCACGTTGGCTTCCGCCGCCGTGGTCCTGGGGTTGCTGAGTAGGGATCGTACCGTTGCTGATGAAGGTGCAAGCGGGGTTGCGTAGGGACGGATAGGTTTTAATTGTTTGAAGAGAAACCGCGCGGGGCGAAAGTCATTCTTTCGCCCCGCGTTTATTTCAGCGGTCGTCAGCGCAATCGATCTGCAAGGTAATTGAGCACGGCCCTCGTTTTGGCTGGCATTCGACTTCCCAGGGGAATCAGGGCGTGGACAGGTGGCCCCGACGAATCTACCGTCGTCAATACGCGCACCAGCCTGCCACAATCCACGTAGGGTTGGGCTACCTTGTCATAGAGTTGCGAGATGCCCAGCCCTACCACGGTGGCATCGATCACGGCCTATCCATCCGACACAATCAAGACCGGGGGTGGAGAAAACTCCCTGGCATGTCCATTTTCAGCGAGTGACCAGGGGCGCAACCGACCGTTGAATCCGCGAAATATCACCGCCTCGTGATTGACCAGGTCAGCCGCCGAATGGATGGGGGCATGACGGGCAAGATAATCGGGAGATGCATAAAGGCTGAGCGTGATGTTGCATAACCTGCGCACGGTCATGTCACTGTCCTGTGGCAATTCACCGGCCCGCACGACAATGTCCCATCCTTCGCCAACGGCATCCGACATGCGATCTGTCATCGACAACTCCAGCGTCACCTGCGGATAGCGATAGCGAAGCTCGGATATCGTCGGCAGAAACAGCTGACGAAAACCGGACGGGATATCCAGCCGGACACGTCCGATCGGCTCTTCTTTTCGCGCCGCCAATACTCGGGCCGCGTCGTGAAGCCCATCGAGGGCCGCAATGGCGGCATTGAGGTATGTCTCACCGTCTTCGGTCAGACGCACGGCTCGGGTCGTGCGCTGGAAGAGTTTTGTCCCGAGCCTTGATTCCAGACGCTGTACTGCCTTGCCCACATTGGATTTGCTGGTCGAAAGGTTTTCGGCTGCCCGGGTAAAGCTGCCGGTCTGCGCAACACCGACAAAGGCGGTGATGTCCGGGAAGGAAGTGTCGGCTCGTTCCATTACGGTTCTCTTTTAACTATCCAATTAACTCGTCAATGCCAGGACGACAAAAAATATCGAAGAGATGAGCGTGCTTGTTCAATTAAAACAGCTGATCTAATTTGATTTATACAGCGAAGATTTTTTTTGCATATCGAATTGCTGAAATTCTACAGGGTGTTACCGGGATTATGTACAGAAAGAAAAAGAGAAAAATCTAGTAATATCAATAAAAACGATAACTATCGAGATGTCGCCGCCCTTGTCACATACGCTGACTTGTTGAAATCGCCAGTTGATTTTTAGTTTGGATAGTAAGTATTGGTGACGATGATTTTTGTAAAACTGCGCAACTGGTAAAGTGCGCGCCACGCGGTTATTTGATGTTCTGGTCGCATATCCGGAATCGTCGATTGCTCCCGCGTCCTTTGGTGTTTTTTATTTTTGGCCCACCCGCAAGTGGGCTTTTTTTCATTTTTCATAGGGCATCGCGTCTGGCAAAACGAGCGATGCTCAAAACTGCAGAGGGCAGCCTTCAGTACCGGGCCACCCAGGCTTCGTCTTGCTGTTTGAACAGGGAACGGAACCGCCTGTTCAAACAGCAACCGCAGACGCTGTATGACCTCTTTGAAGTACGGACATTGCTGGAGGGTTGGACGTAGCGAGTGACACCCAGAGGTTCAATTGGCATGGGCTAAAAGGCGCGACGGGAAAGGTCGGTAATTGTCTCCGCAGGAGCTACAGAGCGTATCGAATCGGACTGTTTATCAGTTTCTGAAGGAGGCTCAGACTTTGTTCACCAGCCCAGATTCAGGGCGCGGAACAACGACTGACCCCCGAGGAACGCAATCATGACCAAACTGTATATCGCCGATCAGACCTGCTCCCAAGCCGTCCAGATCATCGCCAACGAGATCGGCCTGAATCCAGAACTGGTTCACTACAACGTATTCGATCAAACCACTTCCCATGGCGCCCCTTTTGCCGACGTCAATCCGTTGGGCTACGTTCCTGTGCTGGTGCTGGATAATGACCAGGAAGACAAAATCACCGAGACGATCATCATCACGTCCTACCTGGCCGATCAGCACCCAGAGTCCAGGTTGATCCCGGCGCACGGCACCCTGGAGCGAGTGAAAGTCGATCAATTGCTGACCTTCATCGCAACCGAGATTGCACAGAAACACATCCCGCTGATGCGTAAACTTCTGACCGAATTCGGTACCGAGTGGACCCGTGCAAAACTGGTTTCCGCTTACAGCACACTGGACGCACGTCTTGCAGACGGACGTGCTTACCTCACCGGTGATAACTTCTCCGTGGTTGACGCTTACGTCTGGGCCACCATGTGGCACGAGCGCTCTGGCGCCGAGATCGGTCATCTGGAAAACCTGATGGCGTGGAAAGCGCGTGTCGACGCTCGCCCATCCGTGAAAAAAGCGCTGAAAGAAGAAGCCGAGATCGTTGCGACTCACCAGGCGCAAGCCATTGCCTGATACCTGACATCAACATGCCAAAGGGCCCCAGTGAACACTGTGGCCCTTTTGGGGGTGTGCGGATTTGCCCCTGTGCGGCCAGGAGATTGTCGCCATGCCTGTACTTCGTATTTCAGCGCTGCTGACCTTGCTGGTGATCGTGCACAGTTCACTTTCGCTGAATCACGAGTTGCCCTCACTCTCGATGCCGCCAGCCTACAAAGAGGAAAGGACGGAGCCAGCGCTCAGCCGTTCACTGCGGGGCTGTCCGGTGGTGCAACGTCCGGTATGCCCCCTTCAATTGGACTGGGCCTGGAAACAGACTTCGGTCAGCGCAAATTATCCGCGATGAAATTCAGCACAGCCCGGGTTTTGGCCCCCATTCTCTGTCCCAGGGGAATCATGGCGTGCACCGGCGGCCCGCTGACATCCGCTCCGGGCAGCACATGCACCAGCCTTCCGGATTCGACATAAGGCTTGGCCACATGGTCGAAAATCTGCGAAATACCAAAGCCCAGAACGGTGGACTCCACCAGCGCCTGCCCATCAGCCAAGACCATCACCGGGTTGATGCTGATGTCTCGCACGATGCTGCCATCCTGAACGGTCCAGGGTCGCAGCCGCCCGGATGAGGCGCGAAAGATCACCGCATCGTGCTCGCTCAACTGCGCCACATTCTGTGGTTCACCGCGCTGTTGCAGGTACTCGGGCGCGGCATACAGGCCCAGTCGCAGATTGCATAGCTTGCGCACGGTCATGTCGCTGTCCTGCGGCAACTCGCCGATACGCACGACGATATCCCAGCCTTCGCCCACCGCATCGGACATTCGATCCGCCAGGCTCAACTCCAGCGTGACCTTGGGATAGCGCTGGCGCAGCTGCAAGAACGTGGGCAGTAACAATCGGCCGAAACCGGCAGGCAGGTCTACGCGCACCCGGCCGATCGGCTCTTCCCGGCGCGCTGCCAGCGCCTGTTCCGCCTCGCGCAAGCCATCCAGTGCGGCCTGGGTGGCCACCAGATAGGTTTCGCCATCTTCGGTCAGGCGCACCGCGCGGGTGGTGCGCTGGAACAACCGGGTTCCCAGTCGTGCTTCCAGGCGTTGCACGGCCTTTCCGACATTGGATTTGCTGGTGCCGAGGTTCTCCGCGGCTTTGGTAAAGCTACCGGTTTGCGCCACGGCAGCAAAAGCTGCGATGTCCGGAACAGGGCTATCGGTGCGTTCGATCATTGTCGCCTCCGGAACTACAGAGCGTCGCGTTTTCGCGAGTTTATCAGGGCAGGGGAGGCGGTCAAACTTCACTCAGTGGCCCAAACATGGGTCTGGTCCTTCAACCGTTGTTGCCAGAGATTCAGGTGTTCGCATCGCATTCGATGCTGGCGGTGGCAGCGATTGAATTCCAATGGAGATCCATCGTGCTGACAAGACAGATGATTATGTCCGGCCAATATCTGGACAGCTTTGACACCCTACCGGATTCGTTGCGCTGGGATCAGGCCAGGATCTTTGAATCCATGACACAAACACTCTCTTGGCGCCCAGCCGATGGCGAGGTCTGGATCTTTGGCTATGGGTCGCTGATGTGGAACCCGATGCTGGATTTCGACCAGCGGGTGGTGGCCTCCCTGGAAGGCTGGCAACGCAGTTTTTGCATTCGCATGATTGCCAGTAGAGGCAGCCCGCAGACACCGGGGCGCATGTTGGCGCTCGAACCTGGTGGCGTGACCCATGGCGTCGCTTACCGATTGAGTCCGCTGACGGCCGATGAGGAGCTTCGCGTGCTGTGGACGCGCGAAATGCCAACCGGCGCCTACCGGCCCATCTGGGCCTATCTCACGCTGGAGGATGGCCGGGAAATCACAGCCATTGTCTTCGTCGCCGATCCCAAGTGCGCCTTGTATGAGTGCGAATCGAGCATCTCCGTCGTGGCGCCGATGGTTGCCGCAGCCCAAGGCCCGTTCGGCAGCAATTGCGATTACGTCTTAAAGCTCGAAGCGGCGTTGACCCTCGCTGACCTCCACGACCCCTATGTAGCGGAGTTAGCGGACGTTTTAAGGGTTCACAGGGTTTAGTTCGATTGTATCCATAAAGGCTACTAAGTGTCTCTTTATGGCCAGTTTATCCAGTACTTGGCAGCAGTCACAATCGCTTCAAAGGCGCTGCTCCTCCTGACGACCCGTCATCGAGTTTCACGCCTGCCGCATCATTCGAATCGGTTCATCGGAGAATCATCATGCCCGCTCTTCGCGCTCGTCCGTCCGTCACGCTCGCCGCTGCGTTAGCCGTCGCAGGCGCTATCGGTTACGTCACTTATCACAGTGAAACGGCCAGCATTATCAGCTCGGCCGAAGCCGCTGCCGCCGAAAAGCCAGCCACTGAAGTCGACGTTGCCACTGTGATCTCGCAGTCCATCACGCAGTGGCAGAGTTACTCGGGTCGGCTTGAAGCCGTCGACCGGGTCGACATTCGTCCATTGGTGCCCGGCACCATCGTGGCGGTGCATTTCAAGGACGGGCAATTGGTGAAAAAGGGTGATCCTCTGTTCACCATCGATCCGCGTCCCTTCCTGGCTGAAGTGGATCGGGCTGCCGGGCAACTGGCTGCAGCGGAATCCCGAGTCGGCTTCACCGCCACGGATGCTGCTCGCGCCGCTCGCCTGATCGAGTCCAACGCAATTGCCAAGCGCGAAGTTGACGAGAAACAAAACGCTGCCCGCGAAGCAGCCGCGCAGTTGAAGACCGCCAAGGCATCACTGGATGCGGCAAAAATCAACCTGACCTACACAGAGATCGTTGCCCCGGTAGCGGGCCGCGTGTCCCGTGCCGAATTGACCCTGGGCAACATCGTCTCCGTCGGCGCCACTGCACCGGTGCTGACAACGCTTGTGTCGCTGTCCCCGATCTACGCCGCTTTCGATGTCGACGAACAAACCTACCTGAGCTACCTGAATGCCTCGACCCAGGATCGAACCCCGGTATCCCTGGGCCTGGCTAACGAAGACGGTTATACGCGCCAAGGCACCGTGGCGTCAGTGGACAATCAGCTCGATGTTCACTCCGGAACCATCCGCGTGCGCGCACGCTTCGATAACGCCAATGGCTCGCTGATACCGGGTCTGTATGCACGTATCCAGGTCGGCGGAGGCCAGCCTTTCGCGGCAGTGATGATCAACGACGCCGCCATTGGCACCGATCAGGCGAAAAAGTACGTGCTGGTGGTGGATCAGAACGATCGTGTGCAGTACCGCGAGGTCACCTTGGGCGGCTTGCATGACGGCCTGCGCGTGGTGACGTCGGGTCTGCAAAGCGGTGAGCGCATCATCGTCAACGGTGCGCAACGCGTGCGTCCAAACGACAGCGTGAAAGCCCATCAGGTGGAGATGACCAACATCTCGCACAACGCCAAACCTTCGGCTTAATCGGAAGTACTCATCATGAATATCTCCAAATTCTTTATTGATCGGCCGATCTTTGCCGGCGTGTTGTCCGTGGTGGTGGTACTGGCCGGGCTGATTGCCCTGACCAAGCTGCCCACCGCCGAATACCCGGAAGTGGTGCCACCCTCCGTGGTGGTGCGTGCGGAGTACCCGGGTGCCAACCCCAAGGTTATTGCAGAGACTGTCGCTTCGCCGATCGAAGAGCAGATCAACGGTGTGGAAGACATGCTCTACATGCAGTCGCTGGCCAACAGCGACGGCAAGCTGACCACCACCGTGACCTTCAAGCTCGGTACCGATCCGGACAAGGCGCAACAGTTCGTGCAGAACCGCGTGGCCCAGGCGTTGCCTCGGCTGCCGGAGGATGTACAGCGTCTGGGCGTCACCACGATCAAGTCCTCGCCGACCCTGACCATGGGCGTGAGCATCCTCTCGCCGAATCAGCGCTACGACCTGACGTACCTGCGCAACTACGCACTGATCAACGTCAAGGATCGTCTCGCGCGGATTCCTGGCGTGGGTGAAGTGGTGATGTGGGGGGCAGGGGATTACTCGATGCGTATCTGGCTGGATCCGCAAAAGGTCGCGCGTCTGAACCTGACGGCCAGCGACGTGATCAATGCCATTCGCGAGCAGAACGTACAAGTGGCGGCCGGTATCGTCGGTGGTGCCCCGATGCTGACCAACGTGCCAATGCAACTGAGCGTCAACGCTCAGGGGCGCTTGAAAACCGAGCAGGAATTTCGAGACATCATTCTCAAGACCACCGGAGGGGCGGTCACCCACCTGTCCGACGTGGCTCGGGTAGAAATGGCGGCTTCCGAGTACACGCTACGGGCGATGCTCGATAACAAACCTGCGGTACAGATGATCATCTTCCAGCAGCCCAACGCCAACTCGTTGCAGATCTCTGATGACGTTCGTAAGGTCATGGAGGAAATCAAGCTGGACATGCCTGATGGTGTCGATTACGGCATCAAGTACGACCCGACCCAGTTCGTCCGCGATAGCATCCACGCGGTGATCCAGACCCTACTCGAAGCCATCGCGCTGGTGGTGGTGGTCGTGATCGTGTTCCTGCAAACCTGGCGTGCCTCGCTGATTCCGTTGCTGGCTGTGCCGGTCTCAATCATCGGTACCTTCGCGTTGCTGTTAGGCTTCGGCTACACCATTAACGCCTTGTCACTGTTCGGCATGGTGCTGGCGATCGGCATTGTGGTGGACGACGCCATCGTCGTGGTGGAGAACGTCGAGCGAAACATCGCTGCCGGCCTGTCGCCACGGGACGCAACCTACAAAGCCATGCAGGAAGTCAGCGGGCCGATCATCGCCATTGCCCTGACTCTGGTTGCCGTGTTTGTGCCACTGGCGTTCATGTCGGGTCTAACCGGCCAGTTTTACCAGCAGTTCGCGATGACCATCGCCATTTCCACGGTGATCTCGGCGTTCAACTCCTTGACCTTGTCACCGGCGCTGTCGGCCATTCTGCTCAAGGGCCATGACGCACCGAAAGACCGTCTCACTCGGATCATGGATGCGCTGCTGGGCCGCTTCTTCAACGCCTTTAACCGGCTGTTCAACCGTGGCTCCGAAAGTTACGGCAAAGGTGTGCGTCGCGCCGTCAACCGCAAGCTGGTCATGCTGGTGATTTATGGCGTCCTGCTGGGTGTCGCAGTGTTGATGGGCAAGATCGTGCCGGGCGGTTTCGTGCCGGCTCAAGACAAAGACTACGTGGTCGCCATAGCGCAATTGCCAAGCGGTGCCACGCTGGACCGTACCGAGAAAGTCGTGCGTGAAATGGGCGATATCGCCCTGGCCATACCCGGCGTGAAGAACCTGCCGCAGTTCCCGGGGCTGTCCGTCAGCCTGGCGAATTCGCCAAGCAGTGCGCTGGTGTTCCCGGTTCTTGAACCCTCCAAAGACCGCTCCAAGGAAGAATCGGCTTCGGCCATCGTCGGCCAGTTGAATGCCAAATATGCCGGAATCAAGGAAGCGGCGATCGCCGTATTCCCGCCACCGCCGGTAGCGGGTCTGGGTACGGTGGGTGGCTTCAAGCTTATGATCGAAGACCGCGGCGCCCTGGGTTACGAAGCGCTGAACAAGGCCACCCAGGACTTCCTCGCTGCGGCGGCGAAGGCACCTGAACTGGGCCCGGCATTCTCGACCTTCCAGATCAACATGCCGCAGCTGAACGTTGAGCTCGATCGCGTGAAGGCCAAGCAATTGGGCGTCTCGGTAACGGATGTGTTCGACACCCTGCAGATCTACCTGGGCTCGATGTACGTCAACGACTTCAACGCCTTCGGCCGTGTGTACCAGGTCCGGGCCCAAGCGGATGCGCCGTTCCGCGCCACGGCTGAGAACATCGGCTTGCTGAAAACCCGCAATGCCGCCGGCGAGATGGTGCCGCTGTCGTCGCTGATCAAAGTGACCACCACCTACGGACCCGAAATGGTGGTGCGCTACAACGGTTACACCGCGGCTGACATCAACGGCGGGCCAGCCCCAGGGTATTCGTCCGGTCAGGCACAAGCCGCTGTCGATCGCATTGCCAGGGACGTGTTCCCCCGTGGCATCAAGTACGAGTGGACGGATCTGACCTACCAGCAAGTATTGGCTGGCAACTCGGCCATGTGGGTGTTCCCGATCAGCGTGCTGCTGGTGTTCCTGGTGCTGGCGGCGCTGTACGAGAGCCTGACCTTGCCACTGGCGATCATCCTGATCGTCCCGATGAGCATTCTGTCGGCCCTGTTGGGAGTGTGGCTGACTCACGGCGACAACAACATCTTTACCCAGATCGGCCTGATGGTACTGGTGGGGCTGTCGGCGAAGAACGCGATCCTGATTGTCGAGTTTGCCCGCGAACTGGAGATGCAGGGGCGAACCATCGTGCAAGCGGCGATCGAAGCCAGCCGCCTGCGCCTGCGGCCGATTCTGATGACTTCCATCGCGTTCATCATGGGTGTGGTGCCGCTGGTGTTTTCCAGTGGTGCAGGTTCGGAAATGCGCCAAGCCATGGGTATCGCCGTGTTCTTCGGCATGCTCGGCGTGACCCTGTTCGGCCTGATGCTGACGCCGGTGTTCTATGTGCTGTTGCGCAAGCTGTCGGGCGTTGAGCATCTGGTGGATAAACATGGCATCCATGGCCATCTGAACGATCCGGCACCCGCTGCCGGCCATGATCAAACCGCAGCAGTCAAATCACCGATGGCTGCGCATTACGCGCCTGCCGCGTCTGCTGCGCTGACCGAGTGAGGACATGATGAATCGTCTATCTGCCAACCTGTTCAAACAGTCCATGCTCACCGCCATGCTGCTGGCCATTTCAGCGTGCTCGCTGGCACCCGATTACGAGAAACCTTCGCTGTCCATGCCCGCGGCGTACAAGGAGGGGAGTGACAACCTGTCTCTCGATCCCTCCGAGGCCGGAAGCTGGAAATCGGCCCAGCCCTCGGAAGAAGTGGCCCGGGGCGAGTGGTGGAAGGTGTTCAATGATGCAGTATTGAACGATCTGGAAAGCCGTGCCCAGGTGGCTAACCAGAACCTGCAGGCCGCCGCCGCGCGTCTGAAGGAATCGCGAGCGCTCACCCAGAGTGCACGTGCTGGTTTGTTTCCGACCGTGTCCGCCGGCTTCGGTCCGACCCGTGAAAGGGTTTCGCCGGCGTCGCAGTTTCAGTCCGACAGCGGTAGTGCTGCGCAACAAACCATGTGGCGGGCCCAGGCGGGGATTTCTTATGAGGTAGACCTGTTCGGTCGTGTAGCCAATACCGTCGATGCCGCCAGCGCCGAAACCGAGCGCAGCGAAGCCTTGTTGCAGTCAGTGTTGCTGGCGGTGCAGGCCGATGTTGCCCAGAACTACTTCGCCCTGCGCGAGCTGGACGCCGAGGCTCAGGTGTTTTCCGGCGCCGTTGACCTGCGTGAGCAAGCGCTGAAGCTTGTTCGCCAGCAATACGAATTGGGCGACATCAGTGATCTGGATGTGTCTCGAGCTGAGACGGAACTGGCCACCGCCCGTTCGGACGCCATGACGGTCCAGCGTCTGCGGGCTGCCTCGGAGCACAGTCTCGCGGTGTTACTGGGCAAGTCGCCGGCGGAGTTCTCGCTGGCGGCGAATCCCCTGCAACCGGTGACCTTGAAAATACCGGCAGGTTTACCGTCTTCGTTGCTGGAACGCCGGCCGGATATCGCGGCCGCCGAGCGCACCATGGCTGCGGCCAACGCGCGCATCGGCGTAGCGAAAGCTGCGTTTTTCCCGTCGCTGACCCTGACCGGCACAGGTGGTTTCGAGTCCGGCTCGCTGGGCAACCTGTTCCAGTGGAGCAGTCGCACCTTCCTGCTTGGCCCTTTGGTGGGGACGGCGCTGTCGATGCCGATCTTCGACGGTGGTGCGCGCAAGGGCAACCTGGCGAACGCACGAGCGGTGTACGAGGAGGACGTGGCCAATTATCGCCAACAGGTGTTGGTGGCGTTTCGTGAAGTCGAAGACAACCTGTCGGAGCTGCGCATTCTCGATCAGCAAACCAAAGTCCAGTCGGAGGCCGTGACCGCATCGAGCCGGGCATCGACTCTGGCGCGTGCACAGTATCGCGAAGGCAACGTGGTGTACCTGAATGTGCTCGATGCCCAGCGCTCGGTACTGCAAGCCCAGCGGGCGGCTGTTCAGTTGCAGGGGGCACAGGCGGCAGCGACGGTGAATCTGATCCGTGCATTAGGTGGCGGCTGGGGTGACAAATCCGCTCCGATAGTGCCCACGCTGGCGGATACCATCGATGCCGACACCGCCGCCGAAGCTCATCGGGCGCTGGAAAGCGGAACCACTCAGGGTTCACTGATCCTGCTGCCCGAGAGTGCGCATATCTAAGTACAACAAACGTCAGCTCCCCACGTCAGACTCACTGTCAGAGGCCATCTTTTTGGCCTTTTTTTTTTATGGAGGCCTCCATGAAAATCGAACTGTCCGGAAAAACAGCGTTAGTCACAGGCTCCAGCCAGGGTATCGGTTATGCCATTGCCAATGGGGGTGGCCAATGCGGGCGCCAAGCTAATCCTGAATGATCTTTTGGATAGCCAGGTAGAAACTGCGGTGTCGAGGTTACGCGCCGATATACCGATGGCCATGGTTGAAGGCGTCGCCGCCTTTGTGGTGAAGCTTCGTCCGAGCTCACTGATCCGTCGGGCATCGAGCGTGGAAGAAGTGGTGAGCTGGTGGTCTATGTCGCTTCCACGCAGGCGTCTGCCACTACGACGCTGCATTGAGGGTGGATGGTGGCGTGGTTGACACCATTGCCTGACCGGGCTTGAGCACGGGGATGCGACTGTCGCTCCATGGGCGACTAAGCGTCTCGATTCCGACGGTTTATCAATTGAATCGCCAAATGCACAATCACTGTCGCGATCTGGCGGCTCACGAACTCCTGCAATCCAGTCGGGAATTACGCGCGCCAGCACTGTAAAGAACGCGCAAGGCTTTCTCGTGCGATCGAGCGTGACAGCGCTTTTGGGAGCAATGAACATGGCGACTAAAGCAATAAATGTGATTGAGGTCTTTGCTGTTTCCGGCCAGGCCAATGGCTTGAAAATCCCGATTTCATCTCTGGTTGATTCCTTACGTGAAACCTCGGGCTGTCTTTCCTACACCGCGGTGCAAAGCGCCGGGAATCAGGACCTTTGGATCATCACTGGCCATTGGGAATCGACGGCTGCGATGGAGTCTCACTACCAGCATCCGGTGCTTACTCGCTTCGCGCAATTGCTCGGTTGCCACTCTGTCAACACCATCACCGTGAGCAGCTTTGCTGACAGCAGGATGTAAATGGCAGGCATGGAAATCAACGAACAAAACTTCCATGGCATCGATCTCAATCTGATGGTGACGTTCGCAGTGCTGTTTCGCGAGTTGAGCGTCACCAGGACAGCAGCGCTTTTAAATGTCGGGCAGCCTGCGGTAAGTGGGGCATTGGTGCGCCTGAGATTGCACTTCGACGACCCGCTGTTTCTCAGGACAAGAAGAGGTGTACGCCCAACGGACAGGGCGGTAGAAATTGCGCAGCTTCTGATGCCGGCCTTGATCGGCATTGAGACAGCCATTACAAGGACCAGGCGCCTCAGTCCGCTCAATCCATAAACGTTGGACGAGAGTTGGTCTGTCCCGCCAGCGGTCGACACCGACCGTCACTGGCACGGAGAAAAGTAGCGTTTACGACTAACAGTGCTCAATCTGCGCCAATCGACGGTGAACTCGTGCTCACCCAAATAGATGCTATGAGCTGATGGCCCAGCGATTATTGCATCCGCTGGCGCAATCGTTTCCATGATTACTCCGCCTTTGCCCATAGCGTTCCACCCGCTAGCGAACATTTGGGCTGTCTGCTCTTTATCGCTCCATGCGGTTCCAATCCTTCCGTGTTCAAGTCGATCGATATTTTCTCCACGATAGAGCAGCAGGTCGGGGCCTTTATACCGAGGCAACCACGTCCAGAGCATGTCCATCAACAACTTGTCGTCGTCGACAAGCTCTCGGATGTAATGGTGAGAGACATGCCACTGAGTGTGAAAGCGATTGGCAATGGCACAGTCCTCGGGAGCACGCACGGTCAACTCCCTCATGAGCGTGCCCCATTCTTTCCTATGTCTATCGACATGCGGTCCTTTCAGGAGCGGTCCGTATTCTTTGCCATTGAGGATATGGCTGAGGAGGGGCGGGTAACCCGCTAGCACAAGGTCGTTTGCTGACAAACCGGCTCCTGAGATTTTCGTATTTTAAGGGACATAATGGAGAGACCTACCTGTGCAGGTACTCGCAGGTTTATCTCATGATTGTCAACGATCTAGACGGAGGTGTCGAACGGCTGAAACTGGCCGATTGCTGCCCGCCACGACAGGCAGAAATCGACCCAAAGCGGTCTCTCGCATGTGGTTGCAATTGACCTAAGGAGGCGGCACCTCTCTTAGTTACATAGCATCTTGTCACAGGTCAGATTCGCTCACGTACGAGTAAACAAAGTGGGCAAACAAGTACTGCCTAGATAGGATTTAAGCCCCTAGACGGGGTAGGAGCGCAGCGCACTAGCAATGATTGGCTCTAAACAAAAAATGCAGTGATAGCATTTTGATCTAAAAGTTTTTAATTCAGCCGACTCGCCTAGTCTACGCTCGCATTAATGTCCCTTCGTCAGGGGCAGAGTCGAGTGGCGCACATTTGGGCGCGATTGTAGATAAGGATGAAGGTACGGTCGCCGACCTGTCCGCGTTTCCAATGATGCGATCGAAGATGAAAGGCGTGATCTTTTATATAACATCAGGATTCGATTGTTGAAAGATAAAGATAAAGATAAAGATAAAGGCATTCAGATAGCACAATTGGTGTCAGTTTCAGCTGAAGAAAAAACTGATAGCAGTAGGGTGATTGATCGTGTGCCAATTCCCCTTGATCGCCATGTTTCTGGAAGTATGAGGGGACGATAGCTATGAGGTTTTATGTTCTGGTTGCGGTAGTGTTAGCTGCTGTGTGGGTATGGAGTAGTGTTGTCACTAAAAACCAGCAGGCGAATTATTTTTTGGTGGGCGGTGTGAAGTACTGTTTGAACTCAGATTTGAATTCGAGAGGAGTTAGTTCTAAGGAGGGGTATCAGACTGTTTTCATCAATGGTGTAGATATCGTTGGTAGTAATGTTGGGAAGGTTAAGGTGTTTGTTGATCGTAATGAAGTTGGCATGAATGACCCAGGTAGGTCAGCTTACGAATTCAACACTAGTAGGGGGAGGAACTTGGAGGTGGTGGAGGCGACAAATGCTTTCGTGGTCTATCATTCTGATGAGGTCGCCCGCGAAAAAGAGTGGATTTTTAAAGACTTGCGTGATGATGAATATTTTTACTATGACTGTATTTTTCAGTTTACCTGCTCTATTCATGGAACTTTTGAAGGGGAAATTGGATTGCGAGTGGATTTTCAGCCTGGTGAGAAAGTACTTTCTAACGATAAAGTGTTAAAAATTTATCGGGCGGTTAAACATATTGTCTTCGGGGCTTTTGTGATGCATCAATGTTGAGCTCATCGCTAAAGTAGGTTTTTTCTGAATATGCTACTGCCCAAACTTTGGAACGGCAGGTCTATTGCGTCGAAGGTCCAGGCGCTGTCTATTGTGTTCTTACCTTTGGTGTACGCGAACTGTTGGATGGGCTGAATCGAATGGTCGAGCAGCACCTTCTTCCATCTACCCAACTGAAGATCAATCCCATCGTCATAGATCCGTTTGACACTGGCAACGCCGTACTTGGCGATTTCTTCGAGTAAATCTTCGGCAAATGCTGCAGCGGCAAGTCTTCTGTTCCTTGCGTGAATTTGGGAATGACTGCTTCTGGCCGATTGCTGCCTGTCGTGACGGGCAGCAAGCGCCTGCTTATTGCCTGTAACTGATACCGGCTTTCGCGGGGAGGCAAGCTGACGAAGCTTTTAACCTCCGCTCTTGGATGAGATGAAAAAAAGGACCCTCGGAGGGCCCTTTTTTACTCAAACTAAAATCACTTTGTCAGCCAAGACTCAACAGTCGCGGAACCGTGTTCTGCTTTCCATTCTTTCAGCGTTTTGTGATTGCCGCCTTTGGTTTCGACGACTTCGCCGGTATGAGGATTCTTGTAAACCTTCACTTGGCGTGGCTTACGGGTGCCAGCTTTGGAATCGACGGCAGGAGCGCGACGGCTCGGTTGCGGATCTAGCAGGTTGATCACGTGCGGTAGGCTGTAGCCGTACTCGGCCAGCAGTGCACGCAGTTTGGTCTCGAACTCGATTTCTTTCTTGAGGCCAACATCACCTTTCAGCGCTTCGAGAGCTTGGAGCTGTTCAGCCAAGTGCTTTTCGAGCTGACGAAATTCTGCGAGTTTTGACATGTTAATTCTCTATATAGTTAGTAATCTAACAATACACCAAAAACCACATTTTTAATCTAGGGGCAGGGAGCTCAGTGTATGCGAGCCCATGTCGTGGCCCTGATTTAATCGTCCTCCGATAATAGCGGCGTATTGAGGGCAGCGTCGATCTGATTGACTAGCGAATTGATGCTAGCGCCACCCTGTGCTGAGTACTCTACGACTGGCGTATTCTCAAAATGGAATCTGTAACGGCTTGAGCATTTGTGTCCAGCGTTTCCATGACCGACACCGCATTAGCGGCGACACTCCCTACTCCATTTTCTGAGAGCCACTTGGTTATCTCTTCTATCGCTGCACTTAGGGCGTGCTGGTTGTGGAGGAGCAATGTCAGAGCGTCCGCTGTAGCGATCTTGCAATCTGAGTTATCTGGCATGACGGTCGTCCTTGAGTAATGATGCCGGAAGCCTAGCTCATCTCGCCGTCGACCTAGACTGGTGGCGAACTACCCAAATCTACCCAATTGTTCGAATTCGACCTGAATGTCCTTTGGACCGAATTTGACCAGGACGCCCCTTGGTTATGACCGGCAGAGGTCGACCCATAGCTGCGGGTGGCGAAAGGCAGAAATCGGCCACAAGAAGGCTAAAGAGCTACTCGCCAAAACAAGATTGGTAGCCGATCCATCGTGTTTAGGATCGGCTTAGCTAACCCGTTGCTGAATCTCGCTGCGGCTGATGTTGCGCACCCTCAGTGGAAAGGCCAGGTTTTCAGCAATGGTCAGGTGCGGAAACAACACATAGTTCTGGAACACCATGCCGATGCCACGCTTCTGTGGCGCAATGTCATTAACGGGTTTCGCGTCGATACAGATCTGCCCGTGGGCGACGGTTTCAAATCCTGCCAACATCATCAGGCAGGTGATCTTGCCCGGGCCAGAAGGGCTGAGCATGGTGACGAACTCACCTTGCTGGATTACCAGATTTAAGTTCTTCACCCTATTGTTTTTTTGATGGAGATTGATGGTTTGTATCGCGTTTTTCAGATGCTCGGCTGTTGCCTTCTTCTGTTGGTACTGCGGGTTTTCAACCGACAAGATGCCTTCTGGAGTGGGTGTGCCGACGTCTTACCGAGAGCTACTTTCGAGAAAAAACAGGTAGTGCAAAAGCAATAAAAAGGGGGGAGGGGATATTTTTTTATGGCAGAACACCAGCAAACTCAGCCCCAAGACACATGTAAGCCGTCATAGAGGCGTGCACGGCTTCTCCGTAGCGCTCAGTTGTCTGGTTTTTGGAGGTGTTCCTGCGGAATAAAAAGCCCCGAACAACGCGGGGCTAACGAACGGGCGTTTACTCCACAGCAGCAGGTTGTGTGAGATCCCTCACAAACGCCGAGGGCGGTAGCCACACCTCGATAGTACGCGGTGCGCCTGTCAGCCTCTGAGAAAGCCGTATACGTTTCCAATTTAAGGCCGGCAACGGTGTTTTTTCCAGAGACTCGGCGCATTTCTGAGCATCATCCAGATGGTAAATAATCGTCGGCTGTTCATAGGGTTTTGGGGCGCTGCGTTTTTGCTGGTAAGCCGTACTCACCACATCCTCAATAGGCGGTACGGAGGCGCCTTTTGCTTGCCAGATGGCACGAAACGCGCGGGCTTTGTCACGGTGCTCCGGGCCGTATATCTGAATAAAAATGACGTGTTCCGAACAGACGGTGCTATCGGCTAGAGTCGAGTCGGTTGGTTCCACATTAGTGTCAGGAACCGCATTTGCCACGCTATCAACGGGGATGGGCGTGGGTTCCGCTGGTGCTGGTGCTGACGCCTCTTCGATGGGTGCAGAGCTTGGCGGTGGCGTTTCTTCAAAAACCGGGGGGGGCGGTGCTGGTGCTGAGGCCTCTTCGATGGGTGCAGGGCTTGGCGGAGGCGTTTCTTCAAAAACCGGGGAGGGCGGTGCTGGTGCGGAGGCCTCTTCGATGGGTGCAGGGCTTGGCGGTGGCGTCTCTTCAAAAACCAGGGGTGGCGGCGCTGGTGCAATGGGGCTTTCACCTAGAGCGCTCCAATCGATTTGCGGAATGGCAAGGCTGGGTTTGAGGCTCACAGCTTTTTGTGAGGCCTTCATCTGCTTGCGGGCCGCGGTCATTTTCGCCGCTAATTTATCGCGTTCGCTGCCGTCACCACTCGCCAGATTGCTAGCGCTGGGCGTTGTTGCTGCGTGTGTGGGATCACCCGTGGACGCTGCCGTGGCAACGCTAATTTCCGGCGGTTCTTGCTCGCCGCAATAGGTACGGGAGTCTTTGGCTTGACCGAGCTTGGTGGAGGCTGACTCATCTCTGGCCCAATAGCCGTCGTTCATGCTGCGCGCTGATTCATCGGGTTTTTGCGGGCAAACAAACACGGTGCTCAGGGTGTTGCAGGCGGCCAGTTCGTCCTTGAGTTGCGCACACAGGGCGTAGGTTTTACGAAGCATATCCAGGGTTTCAGCATTCCGTAGAAACAGCTGGTCTTCATCGTTGGCACGCAGTGTTTGCCAGGCCATCAACAGTTGCGCAGCCATGTCACCAATGGCCTTTCTCGCCTCGTCGCTCTTGGCTGTGAGCGGCAGACTGCCGTAAGCGGTATACAGGGATTTAAACAACACATTGGGCGACAGGGTTTCATCCGGACTATCGAGCGCCACCCAGATGCCAGATGCTGACGTGATGATCGCACCGAGGCCAAGGCTGGCAGCGGCCACGGTTTTGCCCACTATGCGCTGGGGCGTGCGTTTGCATGTCAACTCAGGGGATTCCAACCAGTCATTGTTACCAATGGATGCCTCCAGGCCCTCCAGCAAATCGCCTTTCAGCAGGTTGCCCAGATGGTTGCCCAAGGAGAAGTAGCTTTCCCACTGCGCCTCGTCAAAGAACTGGTCGGCCGTGCTTTCCTGGGGAAACACGGGAAAGTCGCGGCTGTAGTTGTAAACATCCTCTGCCAATCCGGACACCATATTAGGTTTCACCAACACCAACACGCCGGTGGTGTTGTCATCTGGGTAAATCACCCGCGCCACGGCCAGGCAAGCACGGCCTTCACGGGATATCAGGTCATCCAGCGTGCCGAAGATGCCGTTGCGATTTTCCCGCGGTAGAACAAAGCGGATATCCACATCCAGATCAATTCGGGCGCGGCGTATCAGGTTTTCCAGATCCTGGAATTTGTATTCCGGGTCGGCGCCACAGTCGGCGAGGATAATTAGTTTGCAGCGCTCCTGAATTAACGCATAGGCGCCGGTGTTTTCCGCGTGCCCGCCATCGCTGAGGTATTGGATCCTGCTGCTTTTACCGGCGAAGCTTGCAAACAGTTCACCCAGCAGACCTTTGTATTTACCAAAGTATGTGTCGCTCCAGTTCTGGGCCAACGTGCTGTTGTGCGAGTTCCACCAATAACCAAGCCGCACCCCAAGGGTAGTGAGCATGGCTGCATAACCTGGTTTGGTCAGTGCGCCCATGCCCGGTGAAGCCGCAGCGCCGGAAATAGCCATCCAGGTACCTAAGGTAGCCAAAGCAGGTTCAGCGACTTGCGCCCAGCCCGCTCGTGACACTCGGCAATAGCCCGTGCCACCGATGATCGACATCAGATCCCCTTGGCGATCCACATTGTGCAAACCCTTGCGTTGGTACGTCTGGTTTACACACACGTTGACGATATGCACAGGGCCGCCATGCCGGTGAGGCTGGTAGTCCTTGAACAACACATCATCTTCGTCATGCACTTCAGTGACTTTGGAGTTGGCCGTACGCTCCGGATTGGCAGCTCCCAGATAGGCCCTGGTAAGGCGCGAGCGGTAGAAGTTATGCAGCGACGATCTGTTGAGAAAATTGACATTACGGCCAGATGCCACAATCAACACCGAGCAAATGCCGGCCGCCGCCCCCAGCGGTATCAGCGCCCCAATGTAATCAAGCTGAACAATAGGCCCGTCCACTACCCACACTTGGGCGGTGGCAAAAGCGTGAACAATACTGGTCCAGAAAATAAGCAGCACCACCAAGCCAAACCGGCCTGCCATATCGAGAATAAAAGGCATGCGCTGGCGCAAAATGTCGCCGGCAGAGCCGTTTACCTGTTGAATCATCGGAAGCACAAGGCGCAATACAGCAAGAATGGCGGCAAACAATGCGCCCAGAGGAAACAGATGCGCGGGGTCCTGCGCGAGGCGCCACGCCACAACATCCACGCCGCCCAGAACCACGATGGCGGCGGCAACTTTTACAGCGCGACTGAGTTGCAGCGTGGCCCGGTGCGAGAAGCGGTCGAGCTTCTTGTTGTCCTTGCAGACTATCGGCACATACCAGTACCAGGCGATGGCAGCAGCGGCCCATATAAATGGCACGGGTAACAGCAACCACAGCGTTGGCACGAAGGCCATGACTTGCCAGAAGGCCGGATGCCGTATCCATTCTTCTGGTGGAGCCTGGGTAAATGAATCGTTTACGCACCACCACACAACAATATCGAAAGCGCCCAGAGCGCAGGCCAGCACTACGGCGAGGAGCCCCAGTTCCAAATGCACGCCGGCCAGGTTTCGCAAGAACACCACCAAGCCATAAAGCTGATCGCGGCTGCCTTGCGGTGTGAGATAACGGCTATTGGCACGCAACCAGCTTCTGTGATTGGCCGTAGCACCTTTGGCGCCCAGCTCTTCCTGTAACGCCTGCGATGAGCCTTTGGCCATGGCCAAACGGCCCACCATCGAGCCGATATAGCCACCACCAGATACGGTCGACATCAGGTCGATTTTCCCGAATACGCGATTTTCTGCCAGCGCGCTGATCAAGCCATAACAGAACGTGGCGCTGCGAATACCGCCGCCGGACAGCGCCAAGCCCCATGGCTTTTTCGATGTAGGCAGCATGCCTTCTTCTTTTAGTTTTTCGTGCCGTTCGGCAATCAGTTGCTGCACGGGGCTGTTGGGTTTTACCTCGTCTTGTTTTGCCTCATTGACCATGTTTTGCTCTCCGTCCTTTTAGTGCGCCTCTACGGCACGTGCCGGCAGTTTTTAATCGGGGCCTTATCGGTGGCTCCGTGCGTTGCAAAACAACTGTACGTCCACGAAAAAGCGCTCCATCCCTAAAAGAGTGAACACGAGGCTTATGGGTAAGAGATATAACGTCCAGCCGCGGATGCCGGGCTGTAAAACCGTCCTAGTGCCAGAGGCTAAAAGATAGCCATCAGCCATCTAACGCTAGCAGTGCTGGACTATCTGTCCAGTGGTTGGGGGTTGTTATTGAGCGGCGTTTCGTCCTTGGTGCGCGAAGCGCCCGTTACGGGAGCGGTATACCAAGCGGAGCAGTACATAAATAACGTAGGAGCGGTAGCGCTAACCGCGTTCTGAACGGCCATAAAGAACGGCGGATTGAATCGACCCAGAATTCGTAGACGCTGGATGGTCGCTTCTGGCCGATTCTGTTGAAAAAGTCGGTCTACCCAAACTGCCTGATCATTTACTCGTGAAAACGCCTTTTTCGCACGCTGCTACGTGAAATCCGAGTCCGGAAGCCTCTGCCAAAAGTAAAGATTTCAATCTCGGACGCGTACTTTTCGGATGCGCAAACCATGGTCGACTTTTTCAACACAATCGGCCGTTAGCTGCCTGTCGCGTGAGGCAGAAAACCCCCCGATAGCGGACAGTCGAAGGGGCAGCTAATTGTGATCAGCCCATATGGGGTGTGCATGTTCATATGATTACTATTTTCTGGCCCGTCTACGATCAGATTATGCCCCAGGTTTGATCTGGGAAGCCCTTGAGAAGGAACGACCAGTTACCCCTCATCAGAGGCCGTATCCAACCCAAGGCGTCAGTTCACCTGCTGACGAACGTCCAGAGATCGGTATTCAGTTTTTCGATAGCGGCTTTAAAGTCCTTGGTGGTGATGCGCTGACTTTCGTTCTCCAGTTGGCTGCCGAATACCTTGCGCACCACTTTGGCCATTGTCTGATGGGTTCTGGCGTCAATGAATTCGGCTTCGATGAATAGATTGGTGTCTTGATCCCGGTGTCCGGTGGCGGCTTGTGTCGCTCCGACAACGGCCGCGATCGGCATCACTTCATACCACTTCATGCTTTCGTTCGACGCGCTGACGCCAGTGATTGCCGCACGCAGGATCAGGGGGTGTGACCCGGCCGGTGCTGCGGCCGCGTTGGACACCCTCTGGTATTTGCGGCCGAGCACGAGCTTGGCCTTTCTGGACATGAAGTCCTGCAGGTCGGCCAGCGTCTGCTGGTTGACCCGCTCATCGGGTTTTGGCGCGGGATAAAACTCCAGCGTTCTGAACGCTATGGTGTCGTACGCATCCGGGTTCCACGACGGGCTTACCCAGCGCAGTGTCTTCTCACCCGTGGTGGTGGTCACTTCTTCCAGGTTGTTGTAGTTGGACAGGAAACCGGAGTACTGCTCGCGCTCAGTGACCTGGGAGGTGCAACCGCCGAGAAGCAGGCTGGCCAGTGCGACGCCAACGAACAGCTTATGAGCCAGGGTCATGGTGGGTTCACTCCGGGAATAAGTCGTATTCCGTCAACAGAGAATCAGAAGCGCCAAGCCATGTTTTTAGTCATGGCTTGAATCCAGGCCTTGGCCTGACTGACGTTGATATCGGTGTCCTGATCCAGAGCATAGATAGCTTCTGTGACCCTGCACCAGGTTTCATAACGCTGCGATTGCTGGCTGATACTGTGCTGCGAGGCCACACCGGTATTACCGGCGCACTGTTTTCGAATCAGTAATGCTGGCTTAATCCTGACTCGTTGATATCACGCGCAATCGACGCCTTACGCAAGGCAATCGATAGCGTGTGTTCAATTGATTGTTAGCGCTATTGCTGACAGCTACACTCCAACCCCATGAAATGCTACCTGCGGTTTTTCCTCATTTTCGTGATCAGCCTGGCGCTTCCCCTCAGCGGGATGGCGGGCGTTCAAGCGCCGACAGAACCGTGCCCGATGAAGACGATGGGCATGGCGATGATGGACGACATGGGGATGGACTGCTGCAACAATATGAAAAGCCCGACCGAGCACGGTAAACCCTGCAAACCGGGCCAGGAATGCAAGACGGGTGGCATGTTGCAAGTCTCGATCATCAAGCCTCCTGTTACCGTGTTCAGTCCTGTAGTGCTTTCCCTCATCAGCGATTCCGTACCTGTTTCGACCCCGTCCGGGGTATGGCGACCGCCCCGCGTTTGATTCCTGACCCACATTGAGCGTCGTTCCGTTTTAGCGGGATGGCATGGCTGTGCGCGTGTCGTTTGATGCGTGCAGTGGATGATCACAGGAATCGTAAACATGAACTCCAAGTGCTATTGCACAGGGTGGCCGCTCGTGGCCGGCCTGGCGGCAAGCGTACTGGCATTGCCGAGCTTCGCTGGCGCATTGACTCTCGACGAAGCGTTGCGGCTGGCGGAAAACAATGCGCCGTCGCTGACGGCACAAGACGCGAAAATTCAGGCTGCCGCCAGTGCGGCTATTCCAGCCGGTGAACTGCCTGACCCCGAGCTGCTGCTGGGTGTGCAGAACTACCCCGTTGGCGGTCCGGATCGCTGGAGCATCGACCAGGACTTCATGACCATGCAAATGGTCGGGGTGCGGCAGGAGATGCCCAACAGCGACAAGCGCAAAGCGCGCATTGAAGTGGCCAATGCGGCCATTGATCGCGCTGCGGCAGAGCGTCGGGTCGAACGCCTGAACGTTCGCCAATCCACGGCATTGGCCTGGATCAGCAGCTATTCGGTCGAGCGCAAGGATGCGCTGTTCCAGGACTTGTACAAGGAAAACCGCCTGCTGGCGGACACCGTCCGGGCGCAGATTGCCGGTGGCCGCGCTCAACCCGCCGATGCGGTGACGCCCAAACAGGAAGCGGTGCAACTGGCGGAGCAACAGGACGAGCTGATTCGCCAGAGAACGCAGGCACGCGCGGCCCTCAAGCGCTGGATTGGCCCGGCCGCCAACGACAAGCCTGTGGGCAGCCTGCCGCAATGGCCTGTCGATACCTCCAGTTACGCCCATAAACTGCAACACCATCCCGAGTTGGCAGCGTTTGCGCCGATGACCCGCGAAGCGCAAGCCAAGGTACGTGAGGCCGAGTCGGAGAAGCGGTCGGACTGGAGCTGGGAAGTGGATTACCAGCACCGTGGCCGTGAGTTCGGCGACATGGTCAGCGTGCAGCTTTCCTGGGATCTGCCGCTGTTTCCTGACACTCGCCAAAATCCCAAGATCGCCGCCAAACAGGCCGAACTGAGCCAGCTTGAGGCCGAGCGCGAAGCCCTGTCGCGCGAGCATACCCAGCAACTGGAGAGTGAACTGGCCGACTATGAACGCCTGAGTCGTGCGGTACAGCGCAACCAGCAAAGCCTGTTGCCGCTGGCCAGGGAAAAGGTCGAACTGAGCACGGCCAGTTATCGTGCCGGCAAAGGCGATTTGAATGCCGTTGTTGCCGCCCGACGTGAACTTGTCGAAGCCCGGCTCAAACAGATCGACGTGGAAGAGCAGCGAGCGCTGACCAGCGCGCGACTGTATTTTGCCTACGGGGAGTCCAGCCAATGATCCTGAAACAATGGAACGGGGCATTGCTGGCAGGTATCTCGCTGGCATTGGGTGTTGCCGGCGGCTACTGGTTCGCTCACCAGCGCTTGAGCGCGGTACCTGTTGCGGCCCAGGAGCAGAAACCCAACTCACCGGACGAACGCAAGGCGCTGTATTGGTACGACCCCATGTACCCGCAGCAAAAGTTCGATAAGCCGGGCAAGTCGCCCTTCATGGACATGCAACTGGTCCCGCAATACGCCAGCGGCGGTAGCGACCGTGCAACGGTCAGTATCGATCCGGGCCTGGCCCAGAATCTCGGTCTGCGTTTTGCGACGGTCAGTCGCGGGACCTTTGATTCCAGTCTCGATGTGAGCGGTGTCCTGGCGTTCAACGAACGGGATGTCGCCGTGATACAGGCCCGTACTCCCGGCTTTGTGGAGCGGGTCTACGCTCATGCTCCAGGTGATGTGTTGCAAGCCAACGCGGCGTTGGCGGATATCCTGCTGCCCGAGTGGGCCGCCGCCCAGACCGAGTTCCTGGCGCTCAAGCGCAACGGTGATGCGGGCTTGCTGGCTGCGGCACGCCAGCGACTGCAGCTCACGGGGATGCCGGCAACACTGATCACTCAGGTGGAGCGGGGCGGTAAGGTCCAACCCTACCTGACACTGACCAGCCCCATTGGTGGTGTGCTGCAAGAGTTGAATGTGCGGACGGGAATGACCGTAGCAGTGGGCGAGACGCTGGCTCGCGTCAATGGTTTGAGCACTGTCTGGATGGCCGTGGCCGTTCCAGAGTCGCAGGCAAGCACCATCACCGTGGGGCAAACGGTTGAAGCGCAATTGCCAGCCTTCCCGGGGATAAAGCTCAGTGGCAAGGTCAGCGCCATTCTGCCGGAGACCAATCCTGACAGCCGCACCCTTCGTGTGCGGGTGGAACTGCCCAACCCGGACGGACGCCTCAGGCCGGGTTTGACCGCGCAGGTACGCTTGCACCGTTCAACGCAGCAGAGTGTGTTGTGGGTGCCAAGCGAGGCCGTCATCCGCACGGGTCGACGTGCCTTGGTGATGCTTGCCGAAGACGCGGGCCGCTACCGGCCGGTGGAAGTGCAACCCGGGCAGGAAAGCGACGGCAGGACGGCGATATTGAATGGCCTGGAAGAAGACCAGAAGGTGGTGACGTCCGGCCAGTTCCTGCTCGACTCGGAGGCCAGCCTGAAGGGCATTGTTGCCAGCCCGGAGCAGGCATCGCCACACAACGCAGCAGCCAACGGCTTGCATGAAGCGGAGGGGCAAGTCGTCGAGATCAACGACAAGGAAGTCACGCTGGCCCACGGTCCTTTCAAGACGCTGGGCATGCCGGGTATGACGATGACGTTCCCTCTCGCCAATCCGGCGCTGACGCAGGGCCTCAAGCCGGGCGACAGGGTTCGCGTCGCGGTGAGCCAGACTGACGATGGCCTGCGGGTCGAGCGCCTGGAAAAAACCGGAGGCCAGCCATGATCGCCGCCCTCATACGCTGGTCAGTGGCCAATCGCTTCCTGGTGTTGTTGGCGACGCTATTCGTCACGGCCTGGGGCATCTGGTCGGTGCAGAGCACGCCCATCGATGCATTGCCGGACCTCTCAGATGTTCAGGTCATCATCCGTACCCCCTTCGCGGGGCAGGCACCGCAGATCGTCGAGAACCAGGTGACCTATCCGTTGGCCACCACCATGCTCTCGGTGCCGGGGGCTAAAACCGTGCGTGGTTACTCGTTCTTCGGCGACAGCTTTGTCTATGTGCTGTTCGAGGACGGAACCGACCTGTACTGGGCGCGCTCGCGGGTGCTGGAGTATTTGAGCCAGATACAAAGCCGCTTGCCGGCGAGTGCCAAGCCGGCGCTGGGGCCGGATGCGACGGGAGTGGGTTGGATCTATCAGTACGCACTGGTGGATCGCAGTGGCGGACACGACCTGGCGCAATTGCGCGCACTTCAGGACTGGTTCCTCAAGTTCGAGCTCAAGACCCTGCCCAATGTTGCGGAGGTGGCCACCGTCGGCGGGATGGTCAAGCAGTACCAGGTGCAACTGGATCCGCTCAAAATGGCCAGCCTCGGCATCACTCAGGCTGAGGTGACCGAGGCTATCGGCAAGGCCAACCAGGAAACGGGTGGCGCGGTGCTGGAGATGGCGGAGACCGAGTTCATCGTGCGCGCTTCCGGTTACCTGAAGTCGCTCAATGACTTTCGGGCGATCCCGCTCAAGCTCGCAGCGGGTAGGGTGCCCGTGACCCTCGGCGATGTCGCCACGATTCAGTCGGGACCGGAAATGCGGCGCGGCATCAGCGAACTCGACGGCGAAGGGGAGACGGTCGGCGGCGTAGTGATTTTACGCAGCGGCAAGAACGCTCGCCAGACCATTGCCGCGGTCAAGAGCAAGCTTGAAGAACTCAAAGGCAGTCTGCCGGCCGGCGTGGAAATCGTCACCACCTACGACCGCAGCAAGCTGATCGACCGCGCCGTGGAGAACCTCAGTCACAAGCTGCTCGAAGAGTTCATCGTCGTCGCGCTGGTCTGCGGGATTTTTCTCTGGCACTTGCGTTCATCACTGGTGGCGATCATTTCGCTGCCGGTGGGGGTGCTGATTGCCTTCATTGTCATGCGCTACCAGGGCATTAACGCCAACATCATGTCCTTGGGCGGAATCGCCATCGCCATCGGCGCCATGGTCGATGCTGCCGTGGTGATGATTGAAAACGCCCACAAGAAGATCGAGGCCTGGCACCTGGCCAATCCCGGGGAACAGCTGAAGGGGGAACGTCATTGGCATGTGATGACCGAAGCAGCGGCAGAGGTGGGGCCAGCATTGTTCTTCTGTCTGTTGATCATCACCCTGTCGTTCATTCCGGTGTTCACCCTGGAGGCGCAGGAAGGGCGTCTGTTCGGTCCGCTGGCGTTCACCAAGACCTACGCCATGGCCGCCGCGGCGGGATTGTCGGTGACGTTGGTGCCCGTGCTGATGGGTTACTGGATTCGCGGACGAATCCCCAGCGAGCAGCAGAACCCGTTGAACCGCTGGCTGATCCGGATTTATCAGCCAGCCCTGGACGCCGTCCTGCGTCGGCCAAGGATCACCCTGCTGGTGGCGTTATTGGTTTTTGTCAGTGCGCTGTGGCCAATGTCCCGCCTGGGTGGCGAATTTCTCCCGCCGCTGGACGAGGGCGACCTGCTGTATATGCCTTCGGCCCTGCCGGGATTGTCGGCGCAGAAAGCGGCGCAACTGCTGCAACAGACTGATCGCCTGATCAAGACCGTACCGGAGGTCGATCACGTATTCGGTAAAGCCGGTCGTGCCGAAAGCGCCACCGACCCGGCACCGCTCGAGATGTTCGAAACCACCATTCAATTCAAGCCGCATGCGCAATGGCGCCCGGGCATGACCCAGGAAAAACTGGTGGAGGAACTGGATCGCGTGGTGAAGGTTCCCGGTTTGACCAACATCTGGATACCGCCGATTCGAAACCGTATCGACATGCTGGCGACAGGCATCAAAAGCCCGATCGGCGTGAAGGTGGCTGGCGCCAATCTGGCGGAAATCGATACGATCACCCAGGCGGTCGAGCGAGTGGCCAAAGACGTGCCCGGTGTCAGTTCGGCGCTGGCCGAACGGCTGACTGGCGGGCGCTATATCGATGTCGATATCGACCGCAAAGCCGCCGCCCGCTATGGGCTGAACATTGCCGATGTGCAGGCCATCGTCGCCGGTGCCATCGGTGGTGAAAATGTCGGCGAGACCATCGAAGGGCTTGCCCGCTTTCCGATCAACGTCCGTTACCCACGAGAGTGGCGCGACTCGCTCGACGCCCTGGAGCAACTGCCGATCTATACCCCACTGGGCAGTCAGATCACCCTTGGCACGGTGGCGAAGGTCAGGGTCAGCGACGGTCCGCCGATGCTCAAGAGCGAGAACGCACGACCTTCGGGCTGGGTGTACATCGATGTGCGGGGGCGGGACATTGCCTCGGTGGTTGCCGATCTGCGGCGGGCCGTCAATGAACAGGTCAAGTTGCAACCGGGCATGAGCCTGAGCTACTCCGGGCAGTTCGAGTTCCTCGAAAGGGCCAACGCACGCCTCAAACTGGTGGTGCCGGCCACGCTGTTGATCATCTTCGTGCTGCTCTACCTGACCTTCGCCCGCTTCGACGAGGCCTTGCTGATCATGGCCACTCTGCCGTTCGCGCTGACTGGCGGGGCATGGTTCCTCTACCTGCTGGGGTTCAACCTGTCGGTGGCGACCGGGGTCGGGTTCATTGCATTGGCCGGCGTTTCCGCCGAGTTCGGCGTGATCATGCTGCTGTATCTGAAGAATGCCTGGGCCGAACGTGAAGACCTCGGCGACAGCACGGAACGCGGGCTGGTAGCGGCGATTCGTGAAGGTGCCGTGCAGCGGGTTCGCCCCAAGGCCATGACCGTGGCCGTGATCATCGCTGGCCTGTTACCCATCCTGTTGGGCAGCGGAACCGGCAGTGAGGTGATGAGCCGCATCGCCGCGCCGATGGTCGGCGGCATGGTCACGGCGCCCTTGCTTTCCCTGTTTGTCATTCCGGCAGCGTATCGCTTGATGCGTCGTCGGCAGCTCTCTGTCGAACCACTCACCCACAAAGGAAAAGTCGTATGAAAATGACCCTGATTGCAGTTGCAAGCACCCTGGTTACGCTGTCTTTTTCTGCCCTGGCAGAGGACATGCCCGGCATGAAAATGGACGGTATGGAAGGCATGAAGATGGAGCAGGAAACGAAGCAGGCTCCAGTCGCCAGCGCCGAGGGTACGATCAAGGCCATCGATCCCGCGAAGCATACGGTGACCCTCGCTCACGGCGCCGTTCCAGCGGTGCAATGGCCGCCGATGACCATGGCCTTTGCAGTGACGCAAGATCAGCTCCAGGGGCTGAAGGTTGGAGACCATGTATCGTTTTCCTTTAAGCTGGAGGGCGGCAGGGCCACGATTGTTTCCATAAAAAAATGAAGTACTGATGTGCTTCTGGCCGATTGCGGCCTGATGTCAAAGGCAAAAAAAGCCCGCTCGACGGCGGGCTTTTCAATCTGAACGCTAATTTCGCGACCGCAACACTTCGTTTACTCTTGTCCGCCTGAATGACCAGTCGAGGATTGCGATGTCATCGTTTGTCTGTGCCGAAACGCTTTGGATCGATACGCCACAGGGGCGACTGTTTACTCGACGCTGGTTCCCGGCAGACGTGGAACACAGCCAGGTAAAGCCGCCGATCATTCTTTTTCATGATTCCCTGGGATGCGTCGAATTATGGCGCGATTTCCCGGAGCGGCTCTGTCAGGTCACAAAGCGCGAGGTGATCGCCTATGACCGACTCGGCTTCGGGCAGTCGGATCCATACCCGGGGAGCTTGCCCATGGATTTCATTCGCGACGAAGCCGAGCGCTTCTTCACGCTTTTAAGGGCCGAATTCCAGTTCGATCGGTTTGTCACCATGGGCCATAGCGTGGGCGGCGCGATGGCAACCGTCTGCGCTTCGTTGAACCCGCAGGGCTGCGTTGCATTGATCACTGTTTCAGCGCAAGCGTTCGTTGAAGAGCAGACACTGCGCGGCATTCGGGACGCCAAGGTACAGTTTGAAGTGCCAGGGCAAATGGCGCGTCTGGAAAAATATCATGGCGACAAAGCACCTTGGGTGCTGTCAGCCTGGACGGATACCTGGCTGTCGGAGGCCTTTAGCGGCTGGACGATTGAAGGCACCGTCGACGCGCTTCACTGCCCGTTACTTGCGCTGCATGGAGAGCACGACGAGTACGGATCTGTTCTGCATCCCAAGCGCATCGCCAGACTGGCGAGGGCCAACGGGGAATACCGGATACTGGAAAATTGTCATCATGTCCCCCATCGGGAGGCTCCTGATGTCGTTCTGGATGCGGTCGGGCGGTTCCTTTGAATCAGCCATTGATGAATGGCTGAGTCTGGGCGATTGCTGCCTGTTACGAAGGGCAGTAACAGCCAATTTCAGACATTCATTCAGTGACTGCCGAAGGCACTCCGCTGGAAAGAAGGGTTAGCCATTTTCTAGGTGTACCGACGCCAACCAAATGCCCCGAGCATCGCTACGATGAAGGCCACCATGAACCCAAGGAAGCGAAAAGCGCTCTGTACTGGGATTGCGCCAGGTGGCTTGATAAGCTCGCTCAAGACAGGGTCTATTTTCGCCAAAGCATAACCAGAGACACCCGCGGCTACTGCCTTGGCATAGGCCTGAAACTGTTCACCTTCTTTGGGCAGTGGTGAAATGAATATTCCGATCACCCAGCCAAAAGCGCCTCCAGCAAGCAGGATGGCGACTGTGAGGCTGTACTGCTCCATGTCGCCATGCGCAACGATGTTACCTAGATAGAAGAGCGGAGCGACGAACGCAAAAAGAACGAATACTGTGAGAGGTAGCTTCCAAAATGCCGGACGATTTGCGGTGTCTTGCGAAATAACTTCTTCGATAGGCATGCGTGCTCCTTGAAATGGCTAACTACTATTAGGCGACATGCCATGTCGCGTTTCTTGTCGTCCTGTAAGTCCTTATCTAGCTTAGACGTAGTCGCGGCAAACGCGACATCGCCCAGAGAGAAACACACAAGGGTGACGGCAAGCCCTGCGGTCTACTAGATTCAAAAGCAGCATCGGTGCCGCTACCAATTGCCATCACTGTGTCCACCGTCCGCTCTTGGCCCAGAGTGTGTAACAACACTTCACCAAAATTGAAGTATGTGCATCTAAGTTAAATCTGAAATTTATCGGCACGTCAGCAAATGTATAAGTCGAATAGAAACGCGATTTCGAGACCGATTTTGAGTACATGTCGCGCTCAAAAACGTTTTTACACAGCCTCGACCGATTGCAATCTCTTTGGAGGGCCAGCTAACGACGGAATCGAGAATGGATAACAGCGATCTCCTCCAATGCAACCCGATATAGGGTCATGCGATATTGACCATGCTGTCGCAATACAATTGAAATTCCAGCGACCCTGCTACACTGCCCACTGAGTGCCACACCAGAGAAGTTGGGTTGTCGGGGGCAATCACGATAGAAGCAAGAAGGGGTGATCCTCATGTTTCTCTCTGCGTGGCCTATGGCCGCACCAGCTGGAACACTGCAACTCTGGGTTGGTGTGTTCGATGTGGACCCTCTGCCTATCACAACTCCAACGTTCAGCATTGGCAAAACCACTCTTGTCCTAACAGGAGTTCCCAGCCTTCAACCCATTAGTGACTGGACCCGGGGGCAGGGGAAGTCGTTCAACTACTTTGGTGTTTTCAGTTTCGATCTTATGCAGTTGCCCGCCGATGCAAGGCATAAGGCTATGTCGATCGAGATCAAGTTTGGTACCGCAGTGCCCATTTCGGTGCCCACCAAAGCCCTGCCCGATTCGCTGGACGATGGCTTCACCATCCTGCTGTCCTCCTGCTACTACCACGAGAACCAAGCACGGGGATTGGCTTCGATCGCCCATATGTTGCAGGACTGGCCGGACATGGTACTTCTGGCTGGCGACCAGGTGTACCTCGACAATCCCTTGCTCGAGGTTATTCCGAAAACCCAACCTGAGCTGTCGCAAAAATTTGGTGACAAGTACGCCAAGAATTTCATCCGCCCCGGTAGTGGCCTGCGTTCGTTACTGACGCTGGCGCCAACGGCCTGCATCCCCGATGACCACGAACTTTGGAACAACTATCCATCGCCATCGATCACCATGGTTGGTTCGGGAGATCCGGTCATTTTCAAGCGACTGAGGGATGCCGCACGGGCGCTGTACGACGACTATCAGCAAGGTGGCCCTAATCCTTCAGGGACACAGCGGTTGCAGATCGGTCCGCTACACATGCTCTTCGCTGATACTCGCTTCAACCGCACCTCTAAAACAACAGTGGATGGCCTATTCGGCGTTGACACCGAAAAAGCTCTTGTAGCCTGGAAAAATGCTTTGCTCAATACCCATAAGGCCAAGCAACTGGCCATTGGCGTGCTGGCGTGCGGTCAAATCCTTCTTGCTGAGCCGGAATCTTTAGACCTCCTCGATGCCAACCTGCAGAACTACAGACAGTTCAGCGTGATCGTCGATACGATACGCCAGCTCGCCGATGCGGGAGTTCCCGTTCTATTTCTGTCCGGCGATATCCACTTCAGTCGGGTAACTGCCGCGACCTATCAGAAAACCGATCACCAATGTTTGTTCGAGGTGATCAGCTCCCCAAGCAGTCTGCTCCCTGGTACACAGGGCACGCCAAAAGAAGCGCCTAAGAGTTTTGATGGTAACCGTTTCAAAACCGAGGCAATGGAGCTACTCAAGGGTGATGTCGTTACCACCCTGAAGTTCCTTCGTTCCGGTACTGGTGTACAGGTGGCTGTTACCTACTATGGCCTGGACACCAACGTGCGGACGAATAAGGCCTCCTGCAGTTTCCAGATGACACCGCGATTCTGATAGAACAACTGTGGAGGTATGCGGCATGTACACGAGAAGACTGTTCGATTCACCCAATCCAGATCTGAAAGAACTGAATCGACGCGGCAACGAGAGCAACGATGCGTGGCTCAAACGCGCGATCGACAGCTTGGCCATCTCCAACCTAAGGGAATGGACGGTGGTGGTGCTGGTCGGTGGCAAGGATCAGTTGGCGTTTCGTCTGCGCTTGGCGCAGGCGCATTTTCGTCGCGATATGCTGCCGTCCTACTGGTCTGATTGCTTGCTGGCCGAAGTGCGCGCCGGGACTATCGGCAAAGTCCATCACGTACCGTTGCTCCAGCCCGGCAAAAGCTTTGCCCCTAGCCGCAATGGGGTGGTTGAATCGCCCATCTCCACGTTCTCCAACAGTGATGAGTGGCCGAATATAGCGGTGCTAGCCTTCCGTGTACCTCAGCGCAAGGTTGTCGACTATCTGGACAAGTTCCGGGAGAACCGGGACGCGCTTGATTCCCTCGCCCATGTGGTTCGCTGGTTGGGCTTCGCGTGGGGCGCAAACGGCGCATCAAACCCGGTGCACGAGGGGATTGGCTTGCCCTCGGCATGCATGGTTGGCGTGACCTGCGCCGCGGCCGAGTTGGACATCGCCCCAGGTATGGCGGTCAAGGCGGTCTGTCCGGAAGTGATCTGGAGCTCCGCCAACTACTGGTACGACCATGTCACTGGGTTGCCATTGGATAACACGGGCGGGAATGGAAGACGGGTCGCGGGGTGCTATCACATAGGGCATACCTACGACATCGACGACGGCACCACCAAGTCCAGGACTAAGACGCCACCAAAGCCCAAGCCCAAGACGGCCGCCAGTGTCCGCGCCCGGAAAGGGGCCACCAAAGCACCGGAACTGGTACCGCCACCGGCGAAGACCGAGTGACCACGTCAGTCCGCCAGCTGGGGCTTCGGCTCCGGCAGCGGCGGCAGGGCCACCTCGGTAAGCGGATAGGGCATGAATTTCTCTAGCTTGGGGAAGTCGCGGGAGATCCGATCCAGCATGTCCCCTTCACGCTGCCCGCGCAGTAGCCGCGGAGGCTTATTCAGGTCGTTATCGAAAAAGTCCTCCCAATGTCCTATCAACAGGCGGCGCGGATGGAGGTAGCGTAGAAGCGCATCGGGGTAACCGACGACCTGGTCCGTCGAGGCGCCGCACATGATGACAACATCCACACTCTTGCCGTCCGGCATGAGGGGTGGAAAACCGTAGGGCGGATTGCTCGCCGAGTCCTGGTAGTGGATGCGGTAAATCGGTGTTTTCAGGTCGTCGTCGAGCAGGTCGACGAGAAACGCCAGGGTAGTACCCTCTTTCCAGTTGCGCACGTACGTCGGCAGCGTCTCCAGGTCTTCGTAGTAGCTGCCCTTCAGCAGATCCAGGCCGGCGATGTGCGGTGCGTGCTGGCTTTGGATGGCCATGAAACGGAAGTGGCCGTCGTACGTCCACTGTGCTTCCGGATCGGCCAGGTAGCACTCGGGCGTGCGGCAGTGCACGCGGACCATCTTCGGCTCGACGTTGACGAAGCGCAGCGGTGGGTCTTTTACGGCAGCTAGAGTGTGGCCGACGGTGGCGTTGCCGTAGGCGGTGGCATTCCGGGCCTGGTGCTGCATGATGTGGGGCACGTCGAGCAGGTGGTCGTAGTGCGCATGGCCTATCAGCAGGACACCGACCTGCGGCACCAGCGGCATGTGCGCGTCGATTCGCGTGGGGTTGGGGCGCACCAACAAGGGCGGGAAGCCCGGATTGCTGAAGGACGGCGCGAATAACAGACCTTCGTTCTTCCAGTTCAGCAACCAACCCCCGACCCCGAGGTAAGTGATCTTTGGCTCGGCCAAATTGGTGTCATGACTGGTCTCTATCCCTGTGAGATCCTTGGCGCAGCCGCTCAGGCATACCAGCACAAGTAGCAGCATCGCGCGCATTAGCGGACCTCCGGTCGTTTCCCTAAAGGTTAGCGTATTCCCGCGGCAGAGCAGGCGCTCGCCCTATCCTTGAACGACTGCAATGGGTCCAGACTGTGTGAAACGCACGTACTGTTTTGAAGTCCGCGTTGCTACGTAAAATCTGGCAGCGTTTGGCAGCTCAGCCAGACCTAAAATTTGCGTAGGAATGCGATTTTTGTAGCGGTTCTGAGTGTCAAACTCGCTCTAAAACGTTTTCACACAGCCTGGGCCGTTTTCTGCCTGTCACGAAGGGCTGCAACCCTAAGCTGACGTTCAACATGTAAAAAAACTTTAGTGTCAGCGAATGTCGTCGGTTACAAGCATTTTGGTTGATCGGTTGGCTGACTCGGCCCACTTCAACATGCCATCAAGCACCGGACAAAGCTTTTGTCCCCAAGCCGTCAGGCGGTAGTCCACTCGAGGTGGCTTTTCGTCGTAGACGGTACGTATCACCAGCCCATCCCGTTCCAGCCCCCGCAGTTGTTGAGCCAGCATTTTTTGAGAGATGCCACTGACAACGCGTTCGAGATCTGAAAAGCGTTGAATCTTGCCATCGAAGAGGTGAAACAAAATGATCAGTTTCCATCTGCCGCGCAGTAGTGCAAGTACGGCATTGACATCTTTGGCCGCTGAATCAGGCGTGTAGACCTTGGTATGGCTCATCACTAGTCACTTACTTTTTCGTGCGTTCTTGTCGAGTTTGGCTGAGGCGCTGATCATGAGTAGCGCTTGCCCATCAGGAGAATAACTCGATGAGTATTACTCGGCACCCAGCCATTGCAGCCTATTTTACAAGTGAGACCGGCACCGACGTCGATGCCTTAAAGACTGTATTTACGCATGATGCGACTGTCCTGGATGAGGGGAAGACCATCGTGGGTATTGATGCCATCATCGCATGGAGAGCGGCTGCGAAAGCGAAGTACCAATACACGGCCGACCCCTTGGACAGTCAGGAGGATGAGGCGAAATCGGTGATCAGCGTGCGGCTCTCCGGTAATTTTCCCGGAAGCCCTGCAGTAGTGACGTACACCTTCAGTGTTCATGATGGAAAGATAAATGCCCTGGAGATTGGTTGATGAATGCCGGCTATGGGTTGGAAGGTTGTCGTGCTCTTGTGACCGGAGGCACACAGGGGATAGGGAAGGCTGTCGTTCAAACGTTGCAGGGGCAGGGCGCCGACGTTCTTGCGACTTCCAGGCACCGTCCTGAATGGCTTTCAGACGAACATTTTTTCGCAGCGGACTTAACCACGCTGCACGGTTGCCAAGCCGTCGTCGGCGAAGTGCAGCGCAGATGGGGCAGCATCGATATCGTCGTCCATGTCTTGGGTGGCTCCTCGGCCCCTGGCGGCGGGTTCCAGGCTTTGACAGAGGAACATTGGAGCGCTGCGTTCGACCTGAATTTCTATCCCTCGGTTCGAATAGACCGCGTGTTGGCGCCCCTTATGGTTGCGCAACACTCCGGGGTGATCATTCATGTCACGTCGATCCAAAGCCAGTTGCCGCTTTGCGAGGCAACCACAGCGTATGCGGCCGCAAAAGCGGCGCTTTCCAATTACAGCAAGGCGTTATCCAAAGAGCTCAGTCCGCAGGGCGTACGGGTACTGCGAGTGTCTCCAGGATGGGTGGAAACGGAGGCTGCGATTGGTTTGGTCAAGCGAATTGCGCAGTCAGGCGGGATTGACGAAGAGGCAGCCAAGCAGTCTGTAATGGACTCCCTGGGCGGGATTCCCCTCGGTCGTCCCAACCAACCGCAGGAGGTCGCTGACCTTATCAGCTTTTTAGTTTCAACCAAGGCAAGCGCCCTGACAGGTGTCGAGTACGTCATCGATGGCGGGACAATTCCTACTGTCTGAGCATTACGACTTTGAGTGCCGCGCCAGTGGGACTATTGGCACCACGGACGCGGCACTCAAATCAAATCAAATGAACTCGGATGGTCTTGATCTGAATGAAAGACCTGGGGGAGTTGTAGAGTTGCAAACGATCGTCCGCTTGGCCGATTGCTATTTGTCTTGCGAATCTCTCCGAGGGTAAACGTGCGGCGCGTCGATCCGATCCTTGAGCTTGGCAGCATAGTCCTGAGCACTTTTTTCATCCTGGAACTGCACTCGTTTGGTGCCGAAACGTACGGACCAAGGAGCATGGTTTTGACTGGGTAGATACTCGATCCGCACGGACATGATCATGGCTCCAGAGTGTGACCCAAGGGTTAAAAGTGGATTTCAGCCGTCTTGAGACCCAAGTCTCGAAGTTCGGCGATCAAGTCATCCAGATGCCCGAAAGACTCGACCTCCTCGTTGTCATCCACCAGGAAATAACTTCTCCCAGCGTCCTTCTTGAAAAACACAATCCACTCCTTGGGGTTGGTCGGGTTTGCGATCAAATGGGTGTCGAAGGTCACGCCTTCGGCATGTTTGCTTTTCACAGTTTGACGATTCATGTCTGTCACCACGCTACGCGCGTTCTCAAAAATTCTCTATTGGCAGTGCATGCCCGCTCAGCTCCATCTGAGCTTCCACTATAGACATCTCCAGCCGCACGAAGCAGTGGATCTAGGGTATTTCAATTATCACTGCATGTTAATATTATGCACATGCATCCACTGAGGGGCTAGCCATGATTGCGATAGGTGAGGCATGGAAGGCGGGGTTGTTGCGTCGCGAACACTGGCTCCGCAATTTGGTGTCTGGCGTGATCGTCGGGGTCGTGGCGCTCCCCCTGGCAATGGCGTTTGCCATTGCATCTGGCGTCAAACCCGAGCAAGGCATCTACACCGCAATCATCGGTGGTCTGCTGGTTTCACTCTTTGGGGGAAGCCGTTTGCAGATTGCCGGGCCGACAGGTGCGTTCATCGTGATTCTGGCGGGCGTCACGGCCGAGCATGGTGTTGACGGCCTGCAAATCGCCACGATGATGGCAGGGGCCATGTTGTTATTGCTGGGGATGGCCCGGCTCGGTGCAATCATCAAGTTTATCCCCGACCCGGTGATTGTCGGATTCACCGCGGGCATCGGCGTGATCATCTGGGTCGGGCAGTGGAGAGACTTTTTCGGATTACCGAAGGTCAGCGGAGAGCACTTCCATGAAAAGCTCTGGCATCTGCTCCAAGTCCTGCCGGATCTTCACATGGCCACGACCTTGCTGGCGGTACTTAGCCTTTTCCTGGTCATCACCGCGTCAAAAATTCCCGGACTCAAACGGGTACCTGGCCCGCTCATCGCAATGACAGTCGCTACAGCGATACAGTCAACCTTTCACTTTGAGGGGGTTGCCACGATTGGCAGTGCATTTGGGGGCATACCTCAAGGTTTGCCAGCGTTGAGCCTGCCTGAAATCACGCTGTCTCGTGTCATCGATTTGATTGGTCCGGCGTTCACTATCGCCATGCTTGGGGCAATCGAATCGCTGCTGTCCGCGATGGTGGCCGATGGCATGGCAGGTACCAAGCACGACTCCAATCAGGAGCTGATCGGTCAGGGGGTGGCCAACCTGGTCACGCCATTGTTTGGTGGCTTCGCCGCTACCGGGGCCATTGCCCGCACGGCAACCAATATTCGCAACGGCGGCACAAGCCCACTGGCCGGCGTTACGCACGCGGTCACCTTGGTGCTTATTATTCTGTGCCTGGCACCTCTAGCCTCAAACATCCCGCTGTGCGCCCTGGCCGCTATTCTGTTCGTGGTCGCGTTCAACATGAGCGAGTTGAAACACTTCAAGCGCATGGTCCAGCGAGCCCCGCGCGCAGACGTATCGATCCTGCTCATCACCTTCGGCCTCACGGTGTTCAGCGACTTGGTGATCGCCGTGAATATCGGCGTCATTCTGGCGATGCTGCACTTCATGCGCCGCATGGCCTCATCCGTGGAGGTGCAACAGGTCGTCGAGCACGAGCTGGAAGAAGAGCTGAGGGCCAACGGGCATGCTCGCCTGCCGCCAGGCACATTGATTTATACGATTGAGGGGCCACTGTTCTTTGGCGCGGCGGAGACCTTCGAGCGCGTCCTGGCTCAGACCCATACCGACCCGCACCTGCTGATTATCCGTTTAAAACGCGTACCGTTTATGGATATCACGGGCTTACAGGTGCTGGAAGAAGTCATTCAGCAGCTGCACAAGCGGCATATTGTGGTGAAACTTTGCGAGGCGAATACGAAGGTGCTCAACAAGCTCGGTAGGGTGGGTATCTTGCAAGAAATCGGCGCGGAGCATTACCACACCGACTTCAACACCGCGCTGGCTAAAGCGGTCAGTCTCACAGAGGACACATCGACCCTCTAGAGGCTAACTGCTCGTGTTGGGTTATGACTTGGTGCTGGTGGCGCGCTTACTCTTGGTCGAGTAGCTGGCGCCGTGAGTGTCCAGATAGTCCCGAATCAGCTGACGGACCACCTGCGAAGGCGTCAAGTCTTGTGCTGCACAGAGCTCCTCGAACGCTTTTTTCTTGACGGGATCAATGAGCACAGTGAGGCGCGCAGTCTTGCTTTCCATGGGGTATTCAATCACTCAATCGCTAGATGTTAATCAAATTGTAATTGCCTTGTCCGGTGCTGTCACTGTTGCGGCCGTGGGGTCTTCGGTACCTCGACTTAATGCCCAGAAAGCAATTGCCGCCTACGGTGGATGGAGCAAGCGGGTCTGCGCTGACTCAAGATGGGGCACTCCCGCCCGCGAGCAAGAGAACGGATTTATTCTAAGCGGGCGACTATCGGCAGCAGGTCGATTGTGACCAGTCATGTGCGACCGGGAAAGACTTCAGAGCTATCCTGAGTTTTTTTCGCTGCTATGGCGCTTATGGTGCGAGATCCAAGGCATCTGGATCATAATCGCGGACATCAGTAATCTGCGGCTTATAATTCAGTAGAAATTTTCGCAGGGTGACGTTGTAAGTATCGAACCCTGGCCAATAATTATCCCAGTAATCATAGTTAAGTGTCACCGCTTCTTCACGCTCGCGATCATTAAGGTCTTGCCACACAACTTCAAAACGCTTTCTCCAGTTTTTTGCAACCAAAAGCTGCTTGGCAGACTTCGTATCCATCTTGGCATATTTATTCAGCGCATCGATTGCAAAGCTCTCATCCAAGAGGTTGTCTGGATGTGTTTTATTGTGAACAGTGTCGACGATATCTAAAATCCAACCAATTGTCTGGAATCGGCAAATCCGCGCCGAGCGCGACTCTTCGCTGAATCCATTAATTTCAACCCACGCAAGCTCTTGTCCTTCTCTGTATTCAATATGAATGATGTAGCCAGCCATTATCGTTGTTCCTGTTTTTATTTTTATAATTCAATCTAACATGCAGTTTTTTGGCTCGCAATTGTTTTTGGCTTGACATTTTTCTGTTTGCAGTTATATAGCGAGGAGGAGGGGAGTTATAACGCAGTGATGCCATGGTTTATTTGATGGCGAGTGACTTGCAACTCTAAAAAGAGGCCGGCAGCCTATTGATTGCTTCAAGAGCCTTGGCCGGCGAACAGCAGACAACTTCTACGGCGTACCTGACTACCGCGAAGTGAGTGCCATCGCTGGCGAGATTAAGGGAGTACAGCAACCTGGTGGACGTCATACCCATCCCTCGGATGAAGGCAGACGTTGCCTGAGCTCAACCGCGATCGCGCATTCCGATCCGTTTGACCGAATACCCGCGCGCTTGATCGTGGGAATGGTAATACGTGTCCTGTGTGGTACTGAGATTGCTGTGCCGTAGATCCACCTGGAGGTCTTTAGCGTCACGCAGCGGCGCATCGAACGTCGCCGAGGTATGACGCAACCAATGCGCAGACGCCACCAACAAGCTGTCCATTTCATGCTTCTCACGCCCCTCACAGCGCATTCTTTCTAGCGCTTTGTCGAAGACGATTTGGAGGAGGGCGCGAACCTGCCGATCTGACAGCCCCGATCGACCTCTGAGAGTCGAGATTAAAGGCGTGGACTCATTGCGCTCAGGAAGATCACTGAGCCCTAGAAATTTGCGATAACGCTTGAGGTAACTTTCGATGTATTCGTCGCGAACAGCGATCTTGCCGGCTTTATTGCCTTTTCCCACCGCGTGGTACCACCAAAAGCCCTCAGCGTCTTGGCGGAAGTCGCCCATGGTGGGCTTCCAGTTCTTCCGGCCCACCACATCAGAGACACGCAGGTACATCGCGAAAAGAGTCGCCAGGATGAAGAGGGTACGTTCAAAACGAACGGGATCATCCTCCGCCAGCTTTTCGGCGGTTTCCAATACGTAATCCCATTGCAGGGGCGTCAAGGCCCGTCCCGAGGTCACGTCGAATGTGTCGTCGCTAAAGCGGTTCGATTTTTTCAGCATTCTGAATGGGTTGGCGGCCGCGCCGCCATCCTCGATCAGAAATTCATAAAATCGACTGCACACCGTGAACACCTGTTTGAGGCTGCTTTCAGTGGTCGTATAAACCGGGCTCGTGGAGCTCGGTTCTGAAGTTGCTCCTATCGCTTTCGCCGTTTTTGAATTGAACGGGAACCACTTTGGATTCGGAATCAGCGCATCCGCCTCCGTGACATGCCCCTCATCGTTAGGAACAAAGCGGCTGCGCGTCACAGGGCCCACCCAGTCCTGGGAAGGTTTGCGACAAAAATCCAAGTAGTCCTGGGCATCCTGACGTTTTAACAGATGCAGCGGCTTCTTCTTAACCAGTAGCGCCCACAGAAACAAACGCTCGGCCTGAGTGCGGTATGAACTGAAGGTTTGGGCATTGTCGGAAAAGGCTCGCAGGAAGGTGCGCACCGCCATATAGCCACGGCCGGCCTCCAGTTCCTCGGGAAATGAATCTAAAAAATCTTTGACGCAGTTAAGTGCGGGCTCGCTGAAACTGAAGTCTTGATCAATAAAGGCCTCGTAGGTTTCAAAAATGGGTTTGGGCGCGCTGAGCATTCGAACCACCGGACACTTTAAACGTTGAAAAGAAACTTCCAGTTATAGCAGTAATCGGAAGTTAGATAGATGTGTTCCACTGCTATCACCTTTTTTTCACACAATGGATTGATATCGCCAGATAGTAGCTCTCCACTGTCTCGCATGCAACTGCATGACATAGCTTCGCCGTCAACCACATTAATCTTGACATGTGTAGGGTTTGGCACTAAGCGACGGAACTGCAATATACTTAAACGTATATTGAGCAGTCGTAGCGATCGATATTTTTTTGATGCTTTATAGATAAATTGATTCTGTCCACAATGCCTGTCTAACTGTTTGAGCATCGCATTGCCAGTTCATGCCTTAGACTCAGTTTGTTTCTACAATCCTGCTGAATCGGATGGTTCATCAGCGGAGCGCCTCGCAATCCAAGCGATTTTCTTTTTCCGATTTTCTTGGATTTTGGTAAGCTTTATCGCGGCCTTACGCCTCTTATTGAAGCCTCGGCGCCATGTAAATTCTGCAGATGGCTTCTCTGAAGGCCACCCGCTGTCAACGTTCAATAGTTGCTGACCGCGAGGAGCTTCGAGCGGCCAAAGGTTTGGCACAAAATCATCAACACCTCTAAGCTCAAAAGCCCTAGCGTAATTCTTGTAGCCCAATGCATTTGCCATCAGATCATGAGCGGCGCTCAGCTTAATGCGCCCACCAGATGCCCTCATTAATTTGGCCACTCTCTTTCCGATCGACTTAATGCTTTCAATTTTTAAGCCTGCCGTCATGCCGTACTCAGTTATGATGTCGGAAATCTTTAGCCGATTGTAGGCGTACTGCTCATCCTCCATCCAGGCCTGACCATTCTGTTTCGCTAAAAATGCCAGAGCGTGAGCCCTCATGTCTTTGGAGGGTGATCTAGCCGTCAGTTGACGCTCTAAGGTTGTATCCTCTTCAACGTTATTAATCATTAGACAATCCTCAATGTTCTGAAGTGATCAAAAGTGTCACTTCAAAACTTCAGATTGTCAATCGTGTTGCTCGAATAGTTCAGACTTGTCGATTTAAGTAAATATTGGAAATACAGATTTATTAAATTGGAATGTGGGCTTTCAGGACAGTTAACGTATTTAACAGTTAATTGAGAAACAACGTGAACAGAGTGTATTGATGCAGTGTTTTAGACTTTCCGCTTTGATAGCGGCTTGGCGCGACACTAGGCCGTGACGTTGCCGGGAACTGATGAATTAATACACGTGGACAGTCTGTAAACGACTGTTGCGCACTTCCTTGGGACGATCACGTTAGCCGCCCAGGAAATTTTGTCACAGGCATCTATCGAGCGGATCAGGTCTTGGAATCACGATCGCCCTAGGCGCCGGTAATGTCCGTGCATTGATCAAAAACCGTGAGACCGACGAATTGTATGACCTGCACGGCATCTTTGCTCCAACAAAGGTCCAGGGAATGTCCGCTCACATCGTCAAACCGCCACAATTCGAGGCCGTTTCCGGTGATTTCGCGATTGGAGCACCGGCGGCGGTAACGCCACGCGTCGTATTAGGCAAATATTGGATTGGAACACGCCAGGGTGGCGATCATCAGGATGAAGACCACTCTCGAACTGCGTCCCCATTATGGCCGATCGGGAAAGTCCACGCATTCCGTCAAATGGCTAGAGGCCTGGGCAAGTCTACTCATTGATTCAAAAAAATGCGCAGGCCCGGTTTTATTGGGCTGCAGGCGATTTCAGCGCGAATACGCCGCGGGAATGTCTACTCGTTATTTCACATCTGACATCGCGGTTTCCTGTTTTTTGGAGGGGCGGCGATTTGTCCATGCACAGCGATAGACTGTGAGCGTTAGGACACCTCATTTCGATGTGATGCCCGGTTTACAGGGGGCTACGGGGCATTTTTGGCGAGTGTGAAGACATTCAACACGCGGCGTCGATCACGGCAAAATACCGGGAAAGTCCACTCAATTCGCGACAGGAAAGCGGTACAGGGAAAGTCCACTCAATACGTTAAATTAATCGTTATTTATTGATTTTACGGGGTTTTTTCATGATCCGTGAAAGACGATAACGTAAAGCAGTCCACTCATTTCGCAACACGCCTGGAAGCTGTTCCTGAAACTCGGATTCAATGAAAAGCCTTTAAAATCAACGGACTAGCGATTTAATGGAGGATCAAAAAGTCCACGAATATCGTTAAAAAAACGGTGATAACCAGGACTAAGCGCAAGGAAAAAGCATGTAATTCAACGGGTTAAGGCCTGAAAAGGCTCGAATCTACTCATTTCGCGACTGGAGCAACGGACGTCAGAAACGGTTTTGTCGAATCAGTGGCTTAGGCAGCTCATGAACATCTATGATATGACCTGTCGTTTAACATAATATACATTATGCGTACTCATAGGTATTCCACACAGACCGTCTCCCAGGTACATTTTAACCCCCAGCTACATCCCTCGACCACATCCCCCCAGGATTGTCCCTCATGCATGAAGCAGCCCATCAGATCATCGATCTCTACGAACGTCACGCTCAAACATGGGATCGTGTTCGCTCGCGGCGTCTGGTCGAACAATCCTGGCTGGATCGTTTTCGCCAGGCCATGCCGGTTGCGGCTGGTCATGTCCTCGACATCGGCTGTGGCTGTGCCGAACCCATGGCTGGTTACTTGATCGGCGCGGGACACGCTGTGTCTGGCATTGATTCGTCCATGGCGATGATCGCCTTGTGTCGGCAACGTTTTGCGCAGCACGATTGGCATGTGGCCGACATGCGCCAATTGGCGCTTGAACAGCGTTTCGCTGGCATTCTGGCGTGGGACAGTTTCTTTCATCTGACGCCTGAGGATCAGCGTCGAATGTTCCCGATTTTCCAGGCCCATGCCCAACCTGGTGCCGCTCTGATGTTTACCAGTGGAACGGCCCATGGCGTTGCGTTGGGCAGCTTCGAGGGTGAAACGCTTTATCATGCCAGCCTGGACCACGATGAATATGTTGCGTTGCTCGATGCCCATGGTTTTAGGGTCGTTGAGCAAACAACGGAAGATCCGGCTTGTGGTGGGCATACGATCTGGTTGGCTGTTTTTGGTTAGAAACGTCCCTTTGCCCTACTCGTTTGTATAAGTAATTCTTATAACTAAACTAAACAACCATTTAGTTGAGTTATATACTTTACCAACGCAGAAACGAGCACCCTACTGCTAGCTGAGTGGTGTTCTTCAAGCGCTACCCCCCCCTTAAAAGGTGGTGTTTCCATCGCTGTGATGGCCAACAATTGGGAACTGTCCGGCTTGGTGCTTACATCAAGTCGAAACAAAAGCGTCGATATATCAAGTTTGGTACCAGCCTGTTGATTGTCAGCGACTTACAGTTTTCGTAGGCGCAGGTTCCATTTTGGCGGTGCGGGCGGTCACCCTCCTCGGCTAAATGGTCTGCCCCTACTTTTTATTTGCCAGACAGGGCTGGTTGGCCGCTTGGTCGTTCAGGCCTGATACTGCACTGCAATAAGAAAAAAACGCCGCCATCGTGAGATAAGCGGCGTTTTTTTTGCAGCCTCGCTCAGGCCTCGAATCGGCTGAACGAAGCGTGCTGGTCGAAGGGCGTGTAACGTGCCTGCCGATCGCGCGTGACCTTGATCATGGCGATCTCAGGATCCCGGGAAAAAAACAACCGACCGCCGCTTGCCACCAGGTGGTCGAGCAGGCGCTCCTTCTCGCCGACTACGCACTCTGGATTGCGGTCGTAGGCGCTGGTGATATCCAGGTCAAGCCAATGGATGCCCGGGATCAGGTCGCCGGCATACACCACCGGACCGCCCGGCATAGCGATTTCAGGCACCAGATGTCCCGGTGTATAGCCATCACAGACATGCAACTGCCAGCCATCGCCGAGCTGGTCACAGCGGCCGCCATTGACCAGCACCAGGCGGCCACTGTCCTCGAGGCGGTGAATGATCGGCGAGACAAACTGGCCCCTGTCACGCGGATGCGGGTGCCGGGCACGCTGCCAATGGCGTTCACCCACGATGTAGTGCGCATTTGGAAACAGCAGGCGCGGCATCTCCCCTTCCCTGACCAGGCCAGCCAGTTCAGTTGATAGCTGCGCATGCAGATGAGGCAGTACGACCGCATCGATATCACCTTCGCCAAGCCCGAGTTTGGCCAGGGTGTCCAGCAACCCCGGAGCACGCGGCTGACAACGGCAGGTTCGTGGTGGTGGAGCCAGAAGCGCCTCGGCTCCGGCGACTATCAGGATATTTTTGCCGGCCTGCTGCACCAGCAGGCCGCGCGTGGCGAGGTCCACCAGGTTGTCCTGATCGGGCTTGATCCAGTTTGCCCAGCGCAGACGCGGCGTATTGCCAAAGACAATGCCACCGTCAAGTTTGGTGTTTCTACCGGCCAAGGTGGAAATGCTGCGGTTCACGATGCTTACCTCTTCAGACTGGCCATGGACGTGTTATCACCTGCAGCTTGAACCAGTGCCGTGAACTGCCACCCACCCCCAATGAGTGGGGTTGGGCGTTTTGTCCGAACGCTATCATCGATCTGTACTGAACTTTCAATGGAGAGCGCTATGCAGACGAAACAAGGGCCGCTGTCGGGCCTTAAGGTTCTTGAAATCGCGGGGCTTGGGCCTGGACCCTTTTGTGGAATGCTGCTTGCCGATCTTGGCGCAGATGTGGTGCTGGTGGAGCGTGGCGCACAGACTGCTGACGAAATCGACATGGGCGCAGGTGCTATCTATAAGCGCGGCAAACGCTCCGTCGGGGTTGATCTCAAAAGCCCGGAAGGCATCCAGACCGTACTGAGCCTGGTAGAACGCTGTGACGCCCTGATCGAAGGCATGCGTCCTGGCGTGATGGAACGCCTGGGCCTCGGACCGGATGTTTGCCTGGCGCGCAATCCGCGTCTGGTCTACGGCCGCATGACCGGTTGGGGTCAGGATGGTCCGCTGGCCCAGGCCGCCGGGCATGACATGAACTACATCGCGCTGGCCGGTGCGCTGTGGTATGCCGGCCAGCCCGGGCAGGCACCGATTGCACCGCCAAGTCTGGTGGGTGACGTGGGCGGTGGTGCGCTCTACCTGGCCATCGGTTTGCTCGCCGGCGTCATGAACGCTCGCACTACCGGCAAGGGCCAGGTCATCGATGCCGCGATCGTCGATGGCTGCGCCCACATGCAGAATTTGCTGCTGAGCGCCAAGGCCGGTGGTCAATTGCCCAACGAGCGCGGGCAAAGCGGGCTCGATGGCCCGCACTGGTACAACACTTACCTTTGCGCCGACGGTAAGTATGTGTCCGTGGGGTCTTTGGAACCGCGTTTCTATGCTCTGCTGCGGGAGAAGCTTGGCCTGGGCGACGACCCGGAAACCGCCAACGGCTACAACCCGAAAACCTGGCCGCAGCTGCGGGAGAAATTCGCTTCGATTTTCGCCCGGCGTACCCGCGAGCAATGGTGTGAAATCCTCGAGGGGACTGACGCCTGCTTCGCCCCGGTACTGAACCTGGATGAGGCAGCGGACCACCCTCACCTTCAGGCTCGCAAGGTATTCGACCGCGAAAATGGCATGCTCCAGGCCAACCCGGCACCTCGCTTCAGTGGTACGCCGGCTGGCAGGCCGGGCCCGCTGCCTGTACGTGGCGAGCACACTGAACAGGTGCTGCGCGACTGGCTCTGAGGCAACGCCACAACGACAATGCCCATATCGCAGGATACGGGCATTGTCGTTTAGGGGCTGTTCGTTGTTTTAGCGAATATGCTGACGAAACTCGCGCGGACTGAGCCCGGTCCAGCGACGGAAAGCCCGGGTAAACGAACTGGCCTCGGTGTAGCCCAGCCCCAGCGCGATGTCGTTGATGCTGCGGGCGGAGTTCTCCATGTATTCCAACGCCTTGGCAATGCGGATTTCCTCGACCAGCGTGTTGAACTCCAGGTCCTGTTCTTGCAGTCGGCGTTGCAATGTCCTCGCACTGAAACCCAGTTGCTTGGCGATCGCGTCGAGGCCGACGTGGCCTGCTCGCAGATTGCCGGCAATGGTCTGACTGATGCGTGACGTCAGTTCGGTATCCGCCAGGCGCTTCTTGCGCTGTTCTTCCAGAAACGGCTGTAACGCCTGGAAGAGGCGCTCATCGGCCGTGACCAAAGGCTCTTCGAGCATTGCGCTTGGCCAGATCATCACATTGATGGATTGGCCGAACCGCAATGGACATTGGAACGCCTGCTGGTGGAGGCTGATGTCGGCGGGCTGTGGATGGGCGAAATCGACCCGCAGCGGGGCGAACTTGTTATTCGTGACTTTGCACAGTGTGGCGTACAGCCCGGCCATCGCAAACTCGGCATCCTGTCGGCGCCGCGTAATACTCGGGTCGGTCAGCTGGTAGTGGACTTCCACACGTCCACCGCGCAAGTACCAGGTCAGCTCATTGGCGTGGGCATGTACCACCAGGTAGCGGCTGATGAAGTTGAGCATGGCGCGGACATCCCTGGCACTGCGTGCAGCGTGTCCGAAGGCGCCCAGATAGCTTCCCGAAGTCGGCGGACTCAGCTGCCCCAGGCCCATGCGCAACCCCAGGCAGGGGTCGACATGTTCGGCAGTCGTCTCCAGAAGCTGAACGTAACTGCTCAGTGGTACCTCGCTGTCTGCGCGATCGACGACATCCTGACTCAAGCCAACGGACTCCAGGTAGGGCCTGAAGATCTCGCTATGCCGTTGCAGCAGCGTCTCGCTGAACACCGTGTAGTTGCCATGAGACATGATGGGCCTCTTGCTCGGATCGCCTTGAAACACGAGCCATTACACTCCAAACATCGCCACCTCTCTACCCCTAATAAAAGGGGGGCGTCCCTCGCCCCTCGGGGTGTCATCGTTCTGTAGGAGCGAGCTTGCTCGCGATGGTCGCTGACGTTAACGCACGCTTGCTGGATAACCGCGGTGTTCCGGGGTTCATCGCGAGCAGGCTCGCTCCTACAGGGGACTAGCGAAGACGCAAATATCCCGGTGCGTTGTGGCTGGCGTCAGATGTCAGATTGCCTGGCGCCGTTAGGCGATTCTTGGCGGGGCCTCTCTGTCACCGTTGTGCGCTAAACGCCCGAGGGCGATGACAACAATAAAGAGGTTGGGCTATGACGGAGCGTGAAGTGAACACCCAGTGTGGCGTCAGTCGGCGCAGGTTTTTGCGCGATGCCGGGGTCGTCAGTGCAGCTGGCGCGGCGGTGGCTGTGGGGGCGGCGCACATCGATGGCGTGCAGGCACAAGAAAACAACCAGGGTTGCAAGAGCGCTGGCTGCGATTACGACGTGGTGGTCATTGGCGGTGGTTTCGCCGGGGTGACCGCTGCCCGCGACAGCAGCAAGCACGGCTACAAGACGCTGCTGCTGGAGGCGCGCAATCGCCTCGGTGGCCGTACGTTCAGCAGCGAATTCGCCGGCCACAAGATCGAACTGGGCGGCACCTGGATCCACTGGACACAACCCTTTGTCTGGGGTGAAGTCGAGCGTTACGGCCTGCAACTCAAGGAAACCCCCGAGCACCACGTACCGGGCAAGGACACCTTGTCGGTGATCCACGAGGGCAAACGCATCGAACTCGCGGGCAAGGACTTGATGAGCGCCGTCGAGGGGATCTATGCCTACTTCGCCGAGGCTCGCAAGCTGTGGGAGCGCCCCTACGACGCCAAGTACACCTGGAACCAGCTCAGCGCCGTGGACGCGATGAGCGCGACCGACCGTTATGCGCAGCTCTCGCTCACGCCGCTGCAACGCACCGTGGTGGACGCCTACATCGCAGGCATTTCGCACACCACGAGCGACAAAGCGTCCTATGCCGACGTGCTGCGCTGGTGGTCTCTGCCGGGCTGGGAGCTGTCGCAGTTCAGCGATTCCCTCGGTCGCTACACCTTCAAGAACGGCACCATCAGCCTGATCAACGCAATGATCGCGGACGGCCAACCCGAAGTGCGCCTGTCGACGCCGGTGGCCAAAGTTGAAGACAAGGGCGACCGGGTGCTGATCACCACCCAACAGGGCGACACCATTGTGGCCGGCGCCGTGATCGTCGCCGTGCCGATGAACGTGCTGCCGCGCATCGCTTTCTCCCCTGCCCTGGACCCGGCGCTGGTAGCGGCCGCCAAGGAAACCCATACCGGCAGCGGGATGAAGGTGTTCGTGCGGACCAAAGGCAAGCTGCCTGTGGAAGGTAAATACACGGGCATCGCCGACTCGCACCAGCCACTCAGCCTGGTGACCACCTATGCCAAGGCCGACGACCACACCCTTTTCGCCTGCTTCGGCAGCGACCCGGACAAGCTCGACGTCCAGGACCGCGACGCCGTGCAGCAGGTCTTCGAAAGCTTCTTCCCGGGCATCGAAGTGACGGAATGCTACAGCTATGAGTGGACGCTCGACCCTTATTCGCGCGGCACCTACTGCAGCTACAGACCCAACTGGCTGGGCAAATACTACGACCATTTCCAGCAGGATCGCGGTCGGGTCATCTTCGGTCAGGGCGACCATGGCGAAGGCTGGCGCGGCTTCATCGACGGCGCGATCAGCGCCGGTGGCAAGGCCGCCAAGCGCACGCAGACGTTGCTGGGCTGACGCATCACATCCTGAGTGCCGAGCGTTGGACGAATCGTCTTGCAGGCGAGGCAAGGCGATTCGGGTAACGCATCGGCAGCGAGAAAAACCGATCCCGAAGGAATGTCGATGAACTCCATAGCGTCCATTGCTGCGCTCACGGCAGCGCTACTGAACGTCCCTGCCCCGGCTTTCGCACAGCCGGCCAGTCCCAACATCGTCGTCATACTGATGGACAACCTGGGCTACGGCGAACTCGGCGCATACGGCGGCGGCATCCTGCGTGGTGCGCCAACACCGCGTATCGATGAACTGGCTGCCGAAGGCGTGCGCTTCACCAATTTCAACGTCGAACCGCAGTGCACGCCGTCGCGCTCGGCGCTGATGACCGGGCGCTTTCCCATTCGCTCCGGTACCTACAAAGTGGTCGGCGGCGGTGCGCCGGATGGTTTGACGCAATGGGAAGTCACCCTTGCCGAGTTACTGTCTGATCGCGGCTACGCCACCGGAATCTGGGGCAAATGGCACCTGGGCAGCAACGAGGACCGTTTTCCCACTCACCAGGGTTTTGATGAGTGGTACGGGATACCGCGCACCTATGACGAAGCGATGTGGTCGGCCGCCGATGACACCGACAACGAACAGCCGGCCATTGGGCGCAATCAGGGCTGGGACGAGTCACTGGCACCTGCGCAATACATCTATGAAGCACGCAAGGGCGAGCCGGCCCGCAAGGTGGCCAGGCTGGACTTGGCGACCCGGCGCACGCTCGACGCGCAAGTCGCCACCCGCGCGGTGGACTTCATCCAGCGTAATGCCAAGGCGGGGAAACCCTTCTTTGCCTATGTACCGTTCTCCCTGGTGCACATGCCCACCCTTCCCAACCCGGAATTCGCCGGCAAGACCGGGAATGGTTCGTGGGCCGATGCGCTGGCCGAGATGGATCATCGCAGCGGGCAGATTCTCGATGCGATCAAGGCGGCGGGCATTGAAGACAATACCCTGGTGGTTTTCGCCAGCGATAACGGAGGTGAGGCGACCTACCCCTGGCAAGGCGCCAACGGCCCTTGGCGCGGCAGCTACTTCACCGCCATGGAAGCAAGCCTGCGCGCGCCGTTCATCCTGCGCTGGCCGGGGAAAATCAGCGGTGGCCGCGTCACCAATGACGTCGTGCACATTGTCGACCTGTACACCACCCTCGCCCATGTGGGGGGCGCACAAGTGCCGCAGGATCGGCCGATTGACGGGGTGGATCAGTTGGACTTCTTCACCGGCAAACAGGAAAAATCCAGCCGCGAAGGTTTCCCGGCCTATGTGGCCGACCGGTTGACGGCTGTCAAATGGCGCAACTGGAAATTGCACTTCATCTGGCAGGAGAACATGTACGACCCACCGCAGGTGTTGCCCGTGGCGAAAGGCATCAACCTGCTGACCGACCTGCGCGAGGAGCATGATGTCCTTGCGCAGAACACCTGGATCGTGAGGCCAATGATGAAAATCGTCGGGGATTTGAAGGCGAGCCTCAAACAGTATCCACCGATTGAAGCCGGGACACCGGATCCGTACAGCCCACCGAAATAAACATCAAAAGATCGCAGCCTTCGGCAGCTCCTACAGAGGATCGCGTACACCTGTAGGAGCTGCCGAAGGCTGCGATCTTTTGATTTTGATGATTGGCGCCGAAAGCTAGAAACCCTGTCGCCATCCAGCGATTCATCCGCCCCCTTCAACTGCCACCTTATCCGCACTTACTCCACAACGGCGGTAAGACCCGGTTAGCAGTGGGATACACGATGCAGACAACCATTCGCGGATTGGCATTGGCCATCCTTTCCAGCGGTTTCGCAATGGCACATGGCATCAGCCAGGCCGCGGAGTGCGACGCCAGTGCTGGCCAACAAGTGTTCCAGACCAAGTGCAGCGCTTGCCATGCGCTCGACGAAAGTCGGGTGGGGCCCAAATTGGCCGGGGTCGTCGGTCGCCCGATCGGCTCGGTGCCGGGCTTCACCTACACGGCAGGCCTGGCCGTTGCAAAGTCAACGTGGAACGTCGAGCAACTCGACCAATTCCTGACAGCCCCGGCAAAGAAGTTTCCTGAAACCGCCATGGCCTTTGGCGGCCTGCGCAAGACCGAGGAGCGCCAGGCAGTGCTGTGTTTCCTGCAGACAAAGAGCTGACGCGCAGCCACTGCCCTCTGCTCAACAACACAAGACAACAACAATAAGGACCACCCAGTGCACAGCAAAATATTCAATCGCTGCCTGTTGGCGGCCGGGGTTTCGGCCGCGACCATGGGTCAGGCGCTCGCGGTCGACTTCAACATCGGCGAGATCCAGGGCCAGTTCGACTCGGCACTGTCGATTGGCGCCAGTTGGGGCACCCAGGCGCCGAGCCAGAAACTGATCGACACCACCAATGGCGGCAGCGGCTTCTCCTCCGGCGGTGACGACGGCCGACAGAATTTCAAGAAAGGCGAGACCTTCTCGAAGATCTTCAAGGGCGTGCATGACCTTCAGTTGACCTACGGAGACACCCGCGCCTTTGTGCGGGGCAAATACTGGTACGACTTCGAGCTCAAGGACGAGAACCGTCCGTTCAAGCCAATCAGTGACGACGGCCGCGACATGTCCGCGCGGTCTTCCGGCACAGAAATACTCGACGCCTTCGTGGCGCAGAAATACTCCATTGCCGATCGCTCCGGGGATGTTCGCCTGGGCAAACAAGTCGTGAGCTGGGGTGAAAGCCTGTTCATCGGCAACTCGATCAACTCGATCAACCCGCTCGATGTCGCGGCCCTGCGCCGCCCCGGCGCGGAGATCAAGGAAGGTCTGATTCCGGTCAACATGCTCTACGTGTCGCAAGGTCTGACCGACAATTTGAATCTCGAGGCCTTTTACCAGCTCGAATGGCAACCCTACGCCCTGGACAACTGCGGCACGTTCTTCGGCGCCGATCCGATCGCCAAGGGTTGCAACAACAACTTCACCGCCGGTCTGGCTGAAGTCAAACCGCTCGAACCCATAGCCGCCGCGGCAGGGCTGGGCTTTGGCTTCAATGGCCGTGAGGGTGTGTTCGTCCCGCGCGGCAAAGACCACGAGGCGCGCGACGGTGGTCAGTTCGGCCTGGCGTTGCACTGGCTCGGTGACGGCACTGAATACGGTGCCTACTACATGAACTACCACTCGCGCACCCCGACCCTGGCCCTGCGCCCGGCGAGTGGCGTGACCAACTTCATCAACAACGTGTTGCCCACCAGCGGCCTGGGCCCGGACGAACAATTCGCCCTGGGCCTGGCGACCGCTGCCGGTAATGGCAGCTACTCTCTGGATTACCCGGAAGACATCCACCTCTACGGCCTGAGCTTCGCGACCACGCTGCCCGATGGCACGGCCTGGAGCGGCGAGATCAGCTACCGGCCCAATGCCCCGATAACGATCAACAGTGCCGACCTCGGCGGTGGTTTGTTGAACCCGGCCTTCCGCGCGCTGACCGGTTCGAACGCCGAATCGACCGTCGACGGCGAAGAAGGCCAGGTCATCCAGGGGTATCGCCGCAAGGAAGTCACCCAGGCGCAAACCTCTTTCGTGCATATCTTTGACCCGATGCTGGGTGCTGACTACCTGAGCGTCGCCAGCGAAATCGGCGTTACCCACATCGGTGGCCTCGAATCGCTCAACAAGCAGCGTTACGGCCGGGATTCAGTGTACGGCGACGTCAACCAGGGCGGGCGCAACGGTTACTACACCACCTCGTCCTGGGGCTACCGCGCCTACGCCAAGCTGGCCTACACCAACGTCTTTGCCGGGGTGAACCTGACCCCGAACCTGTTCTGGTCCCATGACGTTTCCGGGTACAGCCCAGTGTTTACCGAGGGTTCAAAGTCTGTCGGCCTGGGCCTCGATGCCGATTACCGCAACACCTACACCGCCAGCCTCAGTTATACCAACAACTTCGGCGGCGATTTCAACACTTCGGTCGACCGCGATTTCGTGGCGCTGAGCTTCGGCGTTAACTTTTAAGGCTTGATAATGAACAAGACAATTCAGAAAGGTTGCATCCTGGCACTCAGCCTGTTGGCTTGCCATGTCATGGCGGCTGTACCCGCTGGCGAGGCCAACAAGCTTGGCACTGAACTCACTCCGCTCGGTGCCGAGAAATCGGGCAATGCCGACGGCAGCATTCCGGCATGGACCGGCGGCCTGCCGAAAACGGCGGGCCAGGTGTCGGCCAACGGTTTCGTCTCCGACCCGTTCGCGGCGGAACAACCGCTGTTCGTGATCACGGCTGCCAATGCCACGCAGTACCAGGCCAAGTTGACCGATGGCCAGTTGGCGCTGTTCAAGCGTTATCCGCAGACCTACAAAATCCCGGTCTACCCGACGCATCGTACGGCGTCGGTACCGCAGGCCATCGCCGATGAGGCCAAGCAGAATGCGTTGAAAGTCCAGCCGACCAACAAGGGTGACGGCGTGGCGAACTTCCATGGGTATTTCGCCTACCCGATCCCGAAGAACGGTGAAGAAGTCGTCTGGAACCACATCACCCGCTACCTGGGGGGCAGCGCACGCCGCAGCTATGTCCAGGCCACTCCGCAAGTAGACGGCGCCTACACCCTGGTGCGTTTCGATGAAGAAACCATTTATCCGGAGAGTGTCCAGGACCTGCCCGCCGAACGCGCCGATAACCTGTTGTATTTCTACAAGCAGCAAGTCACTGCACCCGCGCGACTGGCCGGCACCGTGGCGCTGGTCCACGAGACGCTCGACCAGGTGAAGGAACCTCGTCTGGCCTGGGTTTACAGTGCCGGGCAACGCCGGGTACGCCGCGCGCCTCAACTGGCCTATGACGGCCCGGGCTCAGCCTCCGACGGTCTGCGCACCGCCGATAACCTGGACATGTTCAACGGTGCTCCGGACCGTTATGACTGGAAGCTGGTGGGCAAGAAGGAAATCTACATCCCGTACAACAGCTACAAACTGGAATCTCCTGCGCTGAAATACGATGACATCGTCAAGGCCGGCCACATCAATCCGGACCACACGCGTTACGAGTTGCACCGTGTCTGGGAAGTCGTGGCGACACTCAAGTCGGATGCACGGCATATCTACTCCAAGCGCCATATGTATATCGACGAGGACACCTGGCAAATCGTCGAGGTCGATCACTATGACGGCCGTGGCCAACTGTGGCGCGTCGCTGAAGGTCATCCGCTGTTTCGCTACGACCAGCAGACTACGTACGCTGCCGCTGAAACGCTGTATGACGTGATTTCCGGACGCTATCTGGTCCTGGGCTTGCGCAACGAAGAGGCGCGCAATACGCAGTATGGGCTGACGGCGAAGGTGTTTGACTACACGCCGGCGGCCTTGCGTACTGATGGGTTGCGTTGATTGACGGGTTGCAGGTGAACCCGCAACTGTTCACTTGGCCTCCAGGCTGATTGTGGACCGGCATGCTCTTGTGCCGGTCCTTCTCAGGGGGCCTGACGATAAGATCAAAAGATCGCAGCCTTCGGCAGCTCCTACATGGAAACGCGTACACCTGTAGGAGCTGCCGTGTAGTGGTCGAACATTTTTGGACCATGATGTAGGAGCATCGACTTAAGGACGCATCATGGGATATCGGGTTGTTACATCTGAGGAAAAAGCGGAAGCCATCCGCTTGGTAGTGGAGATGAATTACT
>Ga0209050_1000452_pt1 | contig 73748 bp, 68 predicted proteins | sample Araplavi_mTSA_r2_FD_184276 | JGI IMG/M metagenome (GOLD analysis project Ga0209050, IMG submission 184276) | Arabidopsis root microbial communities from North Carolina, USA - plate scrape MF_Cvi_mTSA_r2 (SPAdes) (version 2) | ecosystem: Host-associated > Plants > Roots > Endosphere | place: USA...
ATCCTGGAGCCTACCGAAAAGATCGCCTACCGCGCCACGTTCATCATCGACCCTCAAGGCATCGTGCGTTGGGTGAGTGTTTACGACCTCAACGTAGGCCGCAACGTGAAAGAAGTGATCCGCGTGCTGGACGCTCTCCAAACCGACGAACTCTGCCCTTGCAACTGGGAAAAAGGAAAAGAAACGTTGAAGGTGTAGTGTTCCGCTAAAGTTTCTTACCCTTTCATTTTTCACAGTTATAACGACATCATCATGGAATCAACCGTAACAACGTATTCCGAAAGCACGCAGGAATTCCTGGAATTCCTCAAACTTGGCAAGGACTACGAAACCCAGGCCCTCGACCTGCTGGAAAATGGCAAGTCGCGCTACCTGGCCGATCTGAAGATCAATTTTAAAAACTCGTTCGAAAGCGAGTTCCTCACGAAGAAGGAGATCGCCGTGCTAGGCGTTGCGTTGTCAGTGAATGCTGGGAACGCCGTTATGCGCACGTTCTTCGCCGCCAACGCCCAACACGAGGGCGCTTCCGCCGAGGAAATTGCCGAAGCGGTAGGGTGTGCTTCCTTGCTGAGCGCCAACAACGTGTTCTACCGGTTCCGTCATTTCGTGAACAAGGAAAAATACAACGAGATCCCTGCACGCATCAAAATGAACATCATGGGACGGCCCGTGGGCGGCAAGGAGTTTTTTGAGCTGATGAGCCTGGCCGTGAGCGCCGTGAACGGATGCGAAATGTGCGTGAAGGCGCACGAGGCATCCCTCATCGAACTTGGCGCCAGGGAAGAACGGATCTTCGAGGCTGTACGCCTCGCTTCTGTGATCACCAGCGTGAGCAAAATAGTGTACTGAAAGGTTTAGTGATCAGTAAAAAAGGCTGGTGTCTTCCCGACATCAGCCTTTTCTTTTTTTATCCTACTTCTTAAAGAATACCGCTCTCCTATTTGAAAATACGATGTCGTTTATTTTGAAGACATCGCCGTAACGGCGGCCAGGAACCAGCCGGAATGCGGGATCCATTGTTCGCTCCAGCGCCATTCGTTGCCATTGTCCTCCATTCTAAAATCGATGCCTGAGCCATCTCCCTTTCCGTCCTTTCCGGAGATGCCGTTTGATATCCCTCCGCGTCCGGAACCATGACCGTACATGGCTGCCATGTACGGGACATTGTTTTTGCCATAGCCATACATCATGCAGATGTTATAGGGGTTGCTTCCCAACACCCACGACACGAGGTTGGATGCATAGGTAGCGAGTTCGGGTTTCACGCCGAGGGGTCCTTTGTCGGGATACACCAATCGTCCGCCCACCAGCATGGCGGCGGCCAGCGAGCCCAGTCGCGCATCTTCGCCTTGCCACCACCAGCCGCTTTCGTTTTCGTGGGGGATGAAGAAGCCGTTCTGCACTTTCCCTTTATACAAGAAACTTTGGCGTGGATATCCGAAGGGGTTCGTCACTTCATGCGTGACAGACAAGTTATAGTCCAGCGCTTTTTTAATGGTTGCTAAAGCTTTGCTGCGATCGGAAGCATTGGTTTCCACATCTAAATAACGCGCCAACGCGATCACGGGGAGGCCGGCATCGGCAGCATGCCAGAAGGGACGGTTCGCATCGTTGGCGATGAAGTAGCCTTTTGGTGAAAGGCGTTTGTTCAGGTTGCCGGCGCGTTTGCGGGCTTCGGTTTGATAAACGGGTTTGCCTGTCGCAATCCAGAGTTCGGTCGCGGCCATCAGGGCGCAGTAGTCGTCTATGACGTTGTCTTTGCCGTCGTCGGCATAGCGGGTGCTGAACTTCTGAAGGTGGGCAAAGGCGCGCTCGGCGGCGTCCAGGTATTGCTGTGAGGTGAAGGCGCCATCGCGATGCCACCGCGAGATGCGGGCCAAGGCGGCCACGGCCATGCCACCACCCTCGCGGTAGGCGCATTGATAGTCGGCGGTGGTTTTACTGTCGGCCAGCAGCCCCACAACCCTGCGTGCGTTGGGATCTTTGTCGAAATACGTAAACACCGTCATATAAAAATATCCTTCCGGCGACAGTGATCGCATAATATAGTCGGCGCCATACAGCGCCTCCGTTGTCAACGCATCTTTCGAACGTGTTTGGTCCAACAACTCGGGGATGCGGTCCACGGTGTTGATCATCGACCAATCTACCATCGGTATTTGCTGCGGCGACATAAAATTTGTGTAGGCCAGGTGCGAGAAATATTTGCTCACATCGCCGGAGGCGTCGGCCCATCCGCCGGAAAGGTCGACGGTCTTCGTGCTGCCATAGAGTAAGATGTGTTTGTCCGCGCCGGCTTCCTCGGGAGAGCTGGCGCGTTGGTGATAAAAGAAATTGGCTATCGCGGGCAACGCCACTTTACTAAGCGCTTTGTCGCCAATCGTGAAGGCATACGATTCGTAGGGCTTACCATCGGCCTCTACTTGCAATTTATAATATCCCGGTGTGTTGAAATCCGAGAAGTCGATGCGGCTATACCAGGTGTCGGGTTGCCAGTCGGCGACTTGTTCGGCTTTTTGGAGTTTGCCGGAATAAACCGGTTCTAATGTCAGGGCACCAACGAGCTTGAACGTCATGTCTTCAGACAGCGGTTTGCGACTTCTCACGATGGCGCTTTTGGGTGCTTCGGTTGAATAGGCGACTTGATTGGCGAGTACGGTCACGGGTTGTCCCAAGGATTCGTCCAGGTTGTGTTGCGCTTTTTTTTCGATTTCCGATGCTGTCCATTTTATGGCGTCGCGCATAAGGATGGCGAAATCGGCGTTGGCACACGTAGTGGAGTCGTGACCGATACCTATATACAAGGCGCGGTCGTATTCCGGGTTGGTCCAGATGATGGGGTGATCGCCCATGGGTTTAGCGGGCTTGTAGGTGGATTCGTCTGCTGTAGCCAGCACGTGTACATTGGGGCGTGGGCTTTTGTCGAATTCATACCATTCGTCGCGTATGGAAAACGTAGGCGGCAGGTTGCGGGTCACGGGGTGGGTGCGGTCTTCCACCACTACCGTTCCCTGCTGCAGCGGCGGGTGTGGCGAGTAGATGACCTTGCCCATCAGCTGTTCAAACCATTGCCAATAAATTTCACCCGGCTTCAGGAATCGCGTGCCGGTGAGGCCTGCGGCGTGCACTGCGATATATCCTTTGCCCTTTGACGTAAATTGTTGGATGGCAAACTGCTGGGCCGGAGTAAGGTCAAACGGCGCCAGGTGCAGTTGAACCAACACCTGATAGCGGCCCAGGTTCTCTTCGGTGATAGCCGACGCATCGCGCGTGAAGTCGACCTCGAAATTATTTTGTTCCGCCAGTGCTTTAAAGAACGGTTGGGCGGCTTTTACCATCGCGTTGTGGTAGGGATCGTTGGAGCCCACCACCAATACTTTAATGTTTGGTTGTTGCTGCGCGTTGGCCGGTGTATGACCTGCCAGCAGGATCAGAAGAACCAGGGCTGACCATAGCCAGCAATTACTTTTGATGACGGGGGATAGAGCATGCTTCATAACCAAAGTTATACAGAGGGTGTAAATTTTTCTTTTTTGATTTCCGATGATTTGCATTCAATTTCAATTATTTTGACAAGTGGCAAAAATTGTCACGAAAAACATTCCATTTTTATTGATGCATTGTCTCGCGGACACGTCACACCACCGTAGCACAACGCACATCAAACACAACGCACACAGCACACACCTGAATCACCCATGGAACATACGACCCGAAAATTCCTTATTGCCACCCACGGCCGCTTTGCCACGGGCATAAAGTCTTCGCTGGATATTATTATCGGTCAAACCGACAATGTGTTTTTGATCGAAGCCTATGTGGAAGAAAACAAAGGTATTGAAGACGATCTCGAAAAGATATTGAAAGACTTGCAACCACACGACGAACTGATCGTGTTCACCGACCTGCTCGGGGGCAGCATCACCAACCAGGTCCTGCGCTACACGCAGGGCCACCCGGTTCACGTGGTGTCGGGGTTCAACCTGGCGCTGCTGATCGAAGTGTTGATGGGCGATGTGGAGACGCCGGCTGCCGAAGTCATTGCGTCGGCCATTGTCAATGCCAAAGAGCAAATCGTCTACGTCACCAAACTTATGGCCAACGCTAACGAAGAAGAAGCATCATGATCAAACTCACAAGAATAGACGACCGGTTGGTACACGGACAGGTAGCTTTCACCTGGGTGCCGGCGCTCAGTGCCGATTGCCTGTTGGTGGCCAACGACAAAGTGGCCAAAGACGAATTTCAAAAAATGACCCTGAACCTCGCCAAACCCGCCAACACAAAACTGGTGATCAAGACGCTGGCCGATGCCATTCTTTTTTTGAATGACGAAAAGAACAGCAAGGCGAACGTGCTCATCCTGATCAACAGCATAAAAGATGCTGCCACGCTGGCCGCCGGCGTGCCCGCCATCACCTCCATAAATTTCGGCGGCATTCGCGGCAAGGCCGGCTCGCGGTTGATCTCAAAAGCCGTTGCCATCACCGACGAAGACGTGCCGGTGCTGCAAGAGATGCTTCAAAAAAACATAGAACTCGAAATACGACAAGTGCCGACGGACAGCAAGCAGAAGGTGGAAAGTCTACTCGATAAATAAAAAGCAAAACATCACCTCTTAAATATCCCGTCGTGCTAGTCTCCTTCATCCTCATCACGCTCATCGCCATGTTTGGCCATTCCGAAGATTTTCTGGGCACCACGTTGCTCAGCCGGCCGCTGGTGTTGGGGCCGCTGGTCGGCCTGGTGCTGGGCGATCTTTCGCAAGGCGTGGTGATCGGGGCCACGCTGGAGCTCATCTTTATGGGCAACATCAAAGTGGGAGCAGCCATTCCTCCGGATGTGATCACGGGAGGTGTGCTGAGTACGGCCTTCGCCATCCTATCGGGCAAAGGACCTTCCGTGGCCATGGCTTTGGCGGTGCCCATCTCCATACTCGCCGAGATGGCCGTCAGTGGATTGTTTGTGTTTCGTGCCGTATTCAACAAGCGCTTTGCCACCTACGCAGAAGAGGGCGATTATCAAAAGTTGCAACGGCTGCATGTGCTATCGGGTCTCTTAAAGCCGTTGCTGATGGGGCTCATCACCTTCACGGCCTTGTTGCTGGGAGCGGATGTGATGAAATCATTCCTCGACAGTATTCCACCTTGGGTGAACGATGGCTTAAAGGTCGCCGGCAACATGCTGCCCGCGCTTGGCTTTGCATTGTTGCTCAACCTGATGTTCAATAAAAAAGTGGCTCCCTATTTCTTCCTTGGATTTGTGCTGACGAGCTATTTGAAGTTGCCGGTCATCGCCATTGGCGCGTTAGGTGTGATTGTAGCCCTTATCATTACCGACATCACCCATAAGGCTGCTCCCACGGAAGACGACGATGAAGGCGAAGGTGAAAATCCGGTGGAACCTGCGCCTGAACTTCCAAAGAAAACCATACGAAGTTTATTTTTTCGCTCCATGGCGTTGGAGGCCAACTTCAATTTCGAGACCTGGCAAAACAGCGGGTTTGCTTTTTCCATGATTCCCGTGTTAAAGAAATTATATACCACCAAGCAAAGCATGTCGGCCGCGTTAACGCGCCATTTGCAATTTTTCAACACCAGCCCCTATGGCTCCACGCTGATCCTTGGGATCACCGCGGCCATGGAAGCGCGAAAAAGTAAGTCAGAAGATTTTGATGAAGAGTCCATCAACGCCGTGAAGACCGGTCTCATGGGACCGTTGGCCGGCGTGTTCGATTCTTTATTCTGGGGAACCTTTAAAGTTATTGCTGCCGGTGTGGGGGCTTCTTTGGCGATCAAGGGCAATGTGCTGGGACCGATCTTGTTTTTGTTGATCTTCAACGTGCCCCATTTAGTGTTGCGCTACCAACTCACCTTCATCGGCTACAACACGGGCACGCGCTTTCTTCAAAACCTGGCCAAGACGAATGTGATGGACAAACTGACCGTGGGCTCCTCGATCCTTGGACTCATGGTTATCGGTGCCATGACGGCTACGCTGATGAACATTACCACGCCCATCACCCTGGGCACCGACGACACGGCCACCACCTTGCAATCCATATTGGATCAGATCGTTCCCAACATCATCCCGCTTGGGCTTACCTTTCTGACGTTTTACTTTGTAAAGAAAAACATGAAACCCACGTGGTTATTGCTCGGCTTGCTGGTCGCCGGGTTTTTGGGCAGTATCCTTCACATCCTGGCATAATTTAGATAACGACATGAAAGGCATCGGCGCTTCACCGGGTATCGCGATTGGAAAGGCAGTGGTCGTGGAAAAAAAACGTCCGCGTCTCACGGGTGTGATCCTGCAGGGGAAAGATGAAGGGCAACGGGAAGTGCAGCGATTCGAACAGGCCGTGACCTTGGCGGTGACCGAAGTGAAACAAGTGATCGATACACTTGCCGCGCACGACGGATCCACGGAAGTGCTGGAGATCCAGATCGAATTGCTCCAGGACGAACAGATCCTCGCCGACGTCATCGAAAAGATCACCACGGAACACCGGACCGCGAACGACGCGGTGATGGAAGTGATTGCCGCCGCTGTAGCCACCTTGCACAATCTGGACGACGCCTATCTCCGCGAGCGGGCGGCCGACGTGGAAGAAGCCGGCCACCGGATGCTGATGGAACTCGACCCCACGTTGAAACCGGGCAACCTTATCGTTGGCGAAAACACCGTGCTCGTCGGCGAAGACATCACCCCCATGGACATCCTGTCCGTGGACATCACCAAAGTGATCGGGTTGGTTACGCGAACCGGTGGCAAAACGTCGCATGCCGCCATCGTTGCAAAGGCCAGGGGAATACCCGCCGTGGTGGGATGTGGCGACGCACTCGCGGCGGTGAAGAACGACGACACCCTGATCGTCGATGGCAGTGAGGGAGAGCTGGTGGTGAACCCGACGCCCGAGATGCTGAAGGAATATACGGCAAAGAAAAAAGCGTTCACCCGCCAGGCCGACGCTTTAAACGCTTTGAAAGATACCGAGGCCGTAACCACCGATGGTGTGCGCGTCAGATTGATGGCCAACATTTCGAATGCCGCGGACCTGGAAGCGTCGTTTGCCTTTGGTGCGGAGGGAAGCGGCTTGCTGCGCACGGAGCTGCTCTTTATGGGCCGCACCACGTTGCCGGGCGAAGATGAACAATTTGAATTCTACAAAAGCGTGGCGCTGCAGGCCAAGGGGAAACCCGTCGTCGTGCGGACGCTCGACATCGGTGGCGACAAGCCCCTGCCCTATCTTTATTTACCTGCCGAGCAAAATCCGTTCCTGGGCTACCGGGCCATTCGCATTTGCCTGGACCGAAAAGATATTTTCATCACCCAACTGCGGGCCATTCTTCGCGCCAGTGTGTTCGGTGATTTGAAGATCATGTTTCCCATGATCAGCAACGTTTCTGAAATAGAGCAAGCCAAAGTCATTTTAGAGGATGTGAAAGGCGCATTGCGATCGACCGCCACGCCGTTCAACGCAGCGATCGAGGTGGGCATCATGATCGAAATTCCCTCGGCGGCGATCATGGCCGACCTCCTGGCAGGCGAGGTTGACTTTTTTAGCATTGGCACAAACGATCTTTGTCAATACACGCTGGCGGTGGACCGGATGAATGAACAAGTAAAACATTTGTACGATCCATTCAACCCCGGTGTGTTGCGATTGATCCAAAATGTGATCGAGCAAGGGAACAAATTCCATCAACACACGGGCATGTGCGGTGAAATGGCGGGTGACGTAACGGCTACGCTATTGCTTTTAGGGATGGGATTGAGAGAATTTTCGATGAGTGCCGCGTCGATCCCGTATGTGAAGAACCTGATCGTGAACACCAGCCTGACCACTGCCCGGGAAATATGCCGGACGGTGATGGCCCTGCGCAGCACGTCAGCGATTACCCAATATTTACAAGACGTAACGAAACCATGATAACACACGATTACCTCATCACCGCGGCCGAAGGTCTCCATGCCCGCCCGGCAACCAACCTGATCCGGCTGGCCAAAAAATACAAGTCGGCCACCAGTCTGAAAAAAGGCGAGAAGACGGTGAAGCTCAACAGCATGTTAAACATTTTGTCGCTGGCGCTGAAGGGTGGCGACACCGTGACACTGATCGTGGAAGGCGAAGACGAAACCGAGGCCGCCGCCGCGATCGAAACTTTCTTTAAAGAGGAGTTGAAGCATTTATAAGCACTTTTTCAAAAATTCAGTATCATGAAGATCACGATCACGAAAGACGAACACGAATTTGACGTCACCGCCGCCTGGCGCATCATTGCCCAGATGCTTGAAAAGCCCACCGCGGTGATTGGCCTGTCCACCGGGCAAACCACCATCCATATGCACGCTGTGGTCTCGGCCATTCACAAGCAATATCCTTTCGATGTGTCGCGCATCACGCTCTTCAATGTGGACGAGCTCACCAATCTTCCCCGTGAATATTCCGGCAGCTGTTACACCATGATCCTAAACCAACTCGCCGGTCCCCTGGGCATTCCCGACGAAAATTTTATCATGCCCCCTACGATGTCGAATGATTTTGAAGCGGAAGCGCGGTTGTTCGAACAACGGCTGGCCGAACGCGGTGGCGCCGATCTTCAAATGCTGGGCATCGGGAGCAACGGGCACATTGGCATTAACCAGCCGGGCACTCCCTTTGAAAGCGAGACCTGGGTGTCGCCCATGGATCCCGACTTCGAAGCGCGCGTGCGCCGCGAAACACAAGTGCCCCCCGAAACCGTGTTGGGCGGACTGACCCGCGGCATAAAAAATATTATGTACACGCGTAAACTCATCCTGGTTGCCAAGGGTGCGCACAAAGCCGACATTATCGAACAAGCCATCCTCGGCCCGGTCACGACCGACATACCGGCCTCGGTGGTACAGCTTCATCCCAACTGCGAGATCCTGTTGGATGCCGCAGCGGGAAAAAAGCTGGTGGGGAAAATATAATTCCTATCGCTTCACCACGACCGGCTGCACTTTCTCGGCGGGCAATGGGACGCAAAGCGAAACGTCAGGAGGCATCTTTGTGGCGACAGACGTCTTTGCTTTTGAAGGTTTGCTTCCGATGACGGGATTGCTTTCAAAAAATCCAAACGGTGCCAACGTGAAGCCTAGGGTATGCGTGTTCATGATCGGCCATTCCTCGGGTCTCACGATGTGGGTGATGCCCAGGTTATACCAAAGCACCACATCTTTGCCCACCAAATCTTCTTTGTCGCTTGTCCATTGGGTGATGCCGTCCTTTATGGCTCTTGAGTTGGGATACTCGCCTGCGGGGTGCATCTCATTTTCTTTATAGGCGGTCACCCAAACCTGGCGCTCCAGGAAGTCGGCCATCTTCCGGGGACCGGAATCGGTTCCGGCATACGGGAGGGCGTTTGAGCCGGGCATGATCACATAACTTTTCATTTGTCCTAAGGCATTCACGGCCCGGGAGTCGGCAACCATCCAATGGCGATTGCTGGAAGGGTTCAGGTTGCGCTGGCCTTCTCCTTCGTTCCGGATCAGCGACGTCTGTTTGGCAAAGGCATTGCCGTAGGGATTCGTTTTCGATGGCGGCACCGCCACGGTGTTCATCTCTTCCACCAGGTTCTCCGTGCCGTCGACGTCGAGATCCAACCGGAATGAAAAGAAGTGCTGATGATTCACCGCTTCCACGTGGGGCGCGACGAGGGTGCCGTAGTAATTTCCATTGAACGTTTCGTCGGGTCCTCCGGGTAGGTCGCTGGTGCGGTTCACGCCTTTGATGCCGACGATGCCCGTGAGCTCTGCTTTGAGGTCGATGGTGCCGTCTTCGTGAAAGATCCATTTCAACCCATAGTCATAGTTCCAAACCCGCGTAAAATATTTCACCACGAGGTTGCGCGCTTCGTGCGAGAAGCGGCCGTGGCGGGTGATGGGACCACCATATTCTTCGTATACGGCAATCACACTGTCGAGCTTCATCGGTTCGCCGCGCTCATCGTGAAAGAACGTGGACAGGAATTTTGAATTCATCGGGACATCGGCGCCTGCCTTCAGGCCATTCATCACTTTCGGATCGCCTTGGCCCATGCGATAAGCACCCACATCGTAGTAGTTCCAGGCAGCGTGTGTCATGTCCGTGGATCCGTAAGGCACATACATTTCGGCTACGGACGCACGGTAGAGCACGGGCCGCAGTGTGCCGTGGTCGTTGAACCGGGCATCGCGGATCACTAACCCTTCGCGGTTGTCGATGCCCACACGAAAGGTCCAGCGTTCGCTTTTTATTTCGTAGCCTTCGATGGTAAAGCTTGTGCCTTCCGGCTGACTGATCTGCAGCGGCTTTGTTTTGGGTGCTACCACGGTGTCCCGGGCAGGATCAAAATAGCCGATGTCTTCCGGTTTATAATATCCCTTCCCGCCATCGTCCAGTACTTTAAGAACTTTATGTGTCGTGAGGTCTACATAGGCCACGAGACCATCGATCAAAAGCTCGTGATACTTCTTGTTGATATATTGTGGCGTGCAGATCATTTCGCGGTGATCGGCCGGTGCCATGCCCATCTCGCCGGCGAACACATAAGAAGTCTTGATAGAGTCAGGATGGATGTTGCGTTTTTTTAATCCTGCCATCCAGGCCGGGTCGCTTTTGAGGAGCTTGTCCACCAGCGTATCGCCCGCCATTCCACCGGCCGTGACGCCCGCCATGTACTCGAATGACTTTACTTTTTTTGTCGTGAGGTCGATCACCGCTTCGAAAGTTTTGTTGGTATTCCAATCATACAAGACAGCAAAGGCTTGTCGTTGGAAAGCATTACCGGGTTTGTAGTTCAGCATATCGGCTTTTGCGGGCTCTTTCAGATTGATGACGAAGAAACGAAACGTCGTATCGATTTTCTTTTCCGCGAGCAGTACTTGCTTCACGGTTCTGATCTCGCTTTCGCCGAGGGGATCGAACGGGTGAGGAAAAGGCGTCGTTGTAGACTCCATGGCTTCGGCCTGGACTTTTTTTCCAGAACAACGTGTGAGCAGAACAAGAATCGAAAGTAGTGGAATCAGGAAGACAATACCGTAACGCGTTTTCATAGGTGGATAGGGTTTTCAGGGTTTCAGGTTTTCATGAATTTAAAGGAATCTTGATGGAAAAACACGGGGAGATGTGTTGATCGTGGGATAATTTTTTCTGCAACCGTTGAAGGGAGGTATTAGTGTGTTGGGAAAATTATGTGTGAAAAAACACACTGAGCGCACACGGGCACATCGTGATGGGTGGTCTTTCAGGAGCCAGAATCCAGGAGCCGGGAGCCAGGAGTTAAATGCAGGCGTTAGAATTCAGGAGCCAGGCGTTAAATGCAGTAGCCAGAATCCAGAGGCAGGAACCAATGATCGGGATTCATTTTTTTTAACGGCTGTAGACGCGGGGAGTCGTTGGTCGACTGAAGAGAAGTTTACGGCGCTGGGTTAAATTAAAGGGCGACTAGTGACCATTACAAAAAGAGGCTTAAATCTTAACTAGAGATACTGTCCACAGGGTGAATTCTATGCAAAGCTGTTGTACTCTTCGCCCGTTACTTTTTGGAGCCAGTTGACGACTCCTTTTTGGGTGTTGGTGGAGATGGCAACGTGGGTCATGGCGCTGTCGCGAGAGGCGCCGTGCCAGTGTGTATTACGTGCTGGGTCTCTCTTACTCCATCCCATTAAATCTACAGAATTCAAACGGGACTCGCTATTTCAAAATAGAACCGGCACAAGTTTCCAACGCAGGTTTGGGATGATGCTCGGCTCAATGCTTTCAAGCGGCCGTTAGCTTCGGATAGCGATGAACCCGGCGGACGGATCACCATTAGTAGCTGCCTATCTCCACCGGCACCTCATTGAACACGCCGAGCAACCTAGCCCGCCACTGATCAAGTTCCCGCTCGCGCAGGGCGGGCGATTGCCGGGCGGGTCCATAAATGATCTGTGGCTGCAATACATGGAACCCCGTAAACCGCAGCATGCCCCGGTGAATGGGCTTGAGCATATTATGAATGTCACCCTGAAGCCCACCTTTCAGATAGGCTTCTTCACGGCCACCCGTGGTTAGCGAGAGCATGGCTTTTTTATTCTTGAATACGCCTTGGTCATAGAGCCTGCCCTCCCCATAGAAGCGGCCCATCGCGAAAACACGGTCAACCCAACCCTTCAGGATGCCCGGCACGCTAAACCACCACAAGGGAAATTGCCAGATCATGAGATCGCACCATTCCACTTTCTGTTGTTCGCTCTCGATGTCGGCCGCGAAACTGCCCGTCTCGGTGGCGTGCATTTCTTCCAACTGCTGTTTGTAGAATGTCGTATTCTGCAGCGTCGTGAAATTGCGTTGGTCGGATACGGGATTGAAACGCATACCATACAGGTTGGAAGTTTTCACTTCATGACCCGCCGCCTCGAGGGTTTCAATCGCTGCGGTAAACATGGCGGCGTTCATACTTTGTGGCTCGGGATGTGCCAGGACGATCAATACTTTCATAATAGTCCCTGTTTTTTAAAAGGGCCGAACAAAATTATCGCGGAGCGGGTTTACGTTGATAGTGCACGGCGCATTGTGCGGAGCACACAAAAATGTAAGTGCAAAAAATAAAGCCATGGGAAAACGCAAACCAACTTCCACCAATACCATCAACCGCGAAACATTGATCGACTTCTGCGGCATGGTCTATGCCGTCGACCTTCTGGGTGGCCGCTGGAAACTGCTCATTTTATACAAGCTTGAAGGAAAGACCTTGCGTTTTAGCGAGCTGAAGAAACGCCTGCCCAACGTCTCCGACCGCATGCTCACCCTCCACCTGCAGGAATTGGAAAAGAGCGGTCTGGTGATCCGGACCGTCCATGCGGAAGTGCCGGCCAAGGTGGAATACCATTTGTCGGAGAGTGCCCAGCAACTGGCACCGATCTGGAAACAACTGGAACGCTGGGGCCTTGCTCACCGCGATGTCATGGAAAAAAGCCAGCAAACCGAAAGCGTTCACTCCGTCGCTTAGCCATAGGTATTTCACAAGTGAATAGAAAAGTTGTTTTTGGTATATTCGTTGTCTATTCATCCCGTGGCGAACGCTTTACCAAATGCTCGAAAGATTCAGATCAAAGTTTCCGGTCACCGAAGAAAAGTGGCAGACGTATGTGGGCTATTTCACCCGGGTAAGCGTTCCGGCCCATACCAGGCTGTTGGCCGAAGGAGAAATCTCCACGAAGGCATACCTCATCGAGAAAGGAGCCGTCCGCATTTGGTTTAATCACGATGGAAAAGACATTACGTCACAATTCTTTTTTGAAAATCAGACCGTATCGTCCATTGAAAGCCTGAAGAAATCCATCCCCAGCCGGGTATCGATGGAGACCATTGAACCTTCCGTATTGTGGCGGATAGAAAAACACCATCTCGAACAAGTGCTGGAGGAAATGAACGAGATACGGGAAATCCGGAATTTTATAACCGATGCGCTGTTTGAACGGACCTTCCACTACATGGACCATTTCCTCTCGTTTATCAGAGACACACCCGAGGAACGTTATCTTAAATTATTGAAAGAAACCCCGCAGATCATCATCCGGGTTCCGCAGCATTACATTGCATCCTACCTGGGCATCAGCGGCGTTCACCTCAGCCGGATCAAAGGTAAAATCGCGAAGAAAAAGGCGTAGCCGCGCATTCGTTAACAAATGTTATCGTCCCGGGCAATCCCTGCGTTTTAATTTTGCCTGAAACAAGGCAACATGAATGTGGATGTGTTGCCGGATAAAACGACATCGCTCTTCAATTATTCCATTGACTAAAGTTTCTCGTTATGTCAAGATCTACGCAGGTGGTTCTCGGTTCTATCGCTTTGGGTTGTTTGATCTATGCATTGTCGCCCGGGCCAGGTCATTTCATCGCCCGTCCGACAAAGTTGGAATTGCGTGAGCAGTTGATCTATCTCACCGGCGCGTGCACGGCTGCCCTCATGGTGGTGTCGATGGCCATTTCGGCGCGCTTGCCCTGGGTCTCTCGCCTGATGAAGGGACTGGACAAAGGCTATATCGTTCACAAGTGGACCGGGATACTGTCAGCCATTTTTGTGATGTGCCACTTTCTCCTGGAAAACGTGCCCAAATGGCTGGTCGAGGCAGGCGTCATTCCAAACCCCGGCGAGTTGAGCGATGGCATGCCATTCAGCGAATTGGAAATGGGGCTTTTTGAAAGTGGTGTGGTCGTTGCACAGCTGGCCTTCTACGGCATCATGGTCCTGGTGGTGATGGCGCTTTTTAAGAAAATTCCCTATCACTGGTTTCGCAAGTCGCACCGGTTTTTTCCCGTGGTATTTTTACTTGCCGCCTATCATGGCGCGACCGCACAACTCAAAGAAAGCTGGCTGGGTTCGCCGGGGAGTTATTTATTGCTGTTGATTTTATCGATGGGAGTCGTGACGGCGCTGATCTCTCTTTTCAAAAAAATCGGCGCCTCCCGAAGCGCAATGGCAAAAATCAGCCAGATTGATCTTCACGACAATAAAATTCTTGACCTGCGCCTAACGCTTGAAAACATAACGCTTCCCTCCCAACCCGGGCAATACGCATTTTTGAAATTTTCCCACCACGATGAACCTCACCCGTTTTCGATTGCCTCCCATGAAAAGGGTGAAGTGCTCCGGTTTGCTATAAAAGGTCTGGGTGACTTCACGTCACAACTTCACCATCACCTGCACGTTGGTCAAGCGGTACAGGTCGAAGGACCCTATGGAGAATTTGTGTTCGGCGACACGTGCGAGCGCCAGATTTGGATCGCCGGTGGAATTGGTATAACACCCTTTATGGCGCGCCTGGAGCATCTTGCTAACCATCCGCAAAAACAGCCCATTGACTTTTGGTATTCCACGCGCGGCGGCAAAACCGAATCTTTTCCGCTTTCCCTTGAACATTCATGCTCACTAAGCGGTGTCAATCTCTATCATCTCGACTCCTCAAAAAAAAAGAATATGTCACGATGGAGCTGATTAAAAGCAAGGTGGGTGATTTGAAAAATACCAGCGTTTGGTTTTGCGGGCCAAGCGATTTTGCCAAATGCATCAGGAAGGGGCTGAAATCTTCAGGATTCGATATGCGCAATTTTCACTACGACAGCTTCAGCATGCGATAAACGCCCCCCTAATCCATAAACCGCGGCTTTTTGTGATCAGAAAACGCAAAAAGTATAAGGAATGCCCGAAAACGTATAAATCGACTAGCGGTTTTGTGATCAATTTTGTGATGTCATCATCAATGAACACAAATATGAACACAACACAAAAGAAAATCGCATTAGTCACCGGCGGAAGCCGCGGACTGGGAAAAGACATGGCCCTGAGTCTTGCCAGAAAGGGCAACGACGTGATCGTTACTTACAACTCCAAAAAAGAAGAGGCCCTCCAGGTCGTAACGGAGATCGAACAACTGGGTCGGCGCGCCGCAGCGTTGCAACTGAATGCCGGCACCGTGGCCAGCTTCGACTCTTTTTTCGCAACGTTGCAAGCCACCTTGAAAAAAACATTTGGTGCGGAATGCTTTGATTTTTTAATCAACAACGCCGGGCATGGCATCTCGGTACCATCACTGGCCGCCACCACGGAAGAACAATTTGATGAACTCATGAATGTTCACCTAAAGGGTGTTTTCTTCTTAACCCAAAAAGCCTTTCCCTACCTGAACGACGGCGGCGCCATCGTGAACATCTCCAGCGGGCTCACGCGTTTCACCCATCCGGGAAGCGGCGCCTACGCCAGCATAAAGACGGCCGTTGAAACACTCACCAAGTATATGGCCAAAGAACTCGGCTCCCGCTTCATCCGCGCCAACATCGTAGCACCGGGTGCCATTGCCACTGACTTTAACGGCGGAAGATTGAGAGAAACGCCACAGGTTCAGGAGTACATAAAATCCATTACAGCCCTTCCCCGCATCGGTCAGGCCGATGACATTGGCAGTGTGGTTGCTTTTTTATGTTCGGAAGACGCCAAGTGGGTAAACGGACAGCGCATAGAAGTTTCCGGTGGCATGTACCTGTGATCTGGAGATCGCCATCAACCTAAAAAATTATGAAACGAAAAATAGTGGTTATCGGCGCGAGCGGCACCATTGGCCAATCGCTGACAAAAGCACTGGAGGAGGGTGGTCATGACGTTGTTCGTGTTTCGCGCTCCGCTGGCGATTACCGGGCAGACATTCAGCATAAAGAAAGCCTGGACACTTTGTTTAAGTTCATCGGCACATTCGATGCCGTAGCCAATGCCGCCGGCGACGTGGTGTCGGGGCTCCTGGAACAATTAACTGACGAGAACATCGCCTTTGCGCTCGGCAACAAATTGATAGGACAAATCAATCTCGTTCGCGCGGCGCTTCCTTATATTGCAGACAAAGGCTCGTTCGCATTGGTGTCCGGTGTATTAACGGACGAGCCGATAGCCGGTGGCACCCTTGGCACAGTGGTGAACGGAGGTGTGGAAGGTTTTGTGAAAGCTGCCTCGCTTGAATTGCCGCGCGGCCTGCGCATCAATTGCATCAGCCCCACGGTGCTGACAGAGTCCGTAGCGTATCACCCCTATTTCCCAGGGTTCATCCCGGTGGACGCCTGGAAAGTAGCGAAGGCGTACGAGCGGGCTTTGTTTGGAATTATCAACGGTCGCATCCTCCGGGTATAGCGCCGCGCTGTGAACGTCGCCCAACGACGCCGTCCCGTCGCGAAGACGCTTCACCATTGAATTTTATATTTCTGTATCTTTATCCTGACGATCATGCCCAATGCCTTTGTCGATATCGCAAACATCTCCGATCTGCACAAGCTCTACGGTTGTGCCAGTCCCAAGCACCCGCTGGTGTCGTTCATTGATCTGAAAGAAATCAGCCGGGAAAACTTTCGCGAAGCAGAGACGGCTTACCGGATCGGATTTTATTCGGTCTACCTGAAGCAACTGAAAGGCTCCATGAAATATGGAAAGTCGTATTACGACTTCGACGAAGGCACCATCGTGTTTACCTCCCCCGGCCAGGCCATTTCCACGGCACGCCAGGTTTCTTATAACGAGGGTTGGGGTTTGTTTTTCCACGCCGACCTATTGCATCGCACGGAGCTGGGACGAAAGATCCACCAGTATTCGTTTTTTCACTACGATGTAAACGAGGCGCTGCACGTTTCCGATGAGGAAAGGGCGACGCTGAGGGATTGTGCAGAGAAAATAAAAAAGGAATATTCGCAAAACATCGACAAACATTCACAGGGGCTTATCATAAACAACATCGAACTCCTGCTCAACTATTGCGACCGGTTCTATGACCGGCAATTCATCACCCGCGCAAAAGTGAGCAACGACATCGTGCAACAATTCGAGCGATCGCTGCTGAACTATTTCGCACAGGATTCCCTCATCGAGGTGGGTCTACCCGATGTGAAATATTTTGCCGCCGAATTGAATCTGTCGCCCAGCTATTTGTCGGATTTGTTAAAAAGATATACGGGAAAAACAACGCAAGAGCATATTCATTTGCAGTTGGTGGAGCGAGCCAAATCCCTGTTGTGGAGTTCGGATAAATCCATCAGTGAGATTGCTTATGAACTTGGATTTGAGCATCCTTCTCATTTCACGAAGATCTTTAAGTCTAAATCAGGGAAGTCGCCGAAGGAGTTTCGACATTTGAACTAGTTTTAATAAGAGACAACTATAATCTCAACACAGGTCCCGTTACACAACCCTTGCATCGATCGACGAATGAGTGCTGGCGACAAGCGGATCAGCCTGGCGGTGGCCCTGGTCGTTTTCATTCACACTGTTGTCCTGGTGAATGGAATTGGTTTCTTCCAGCTTTGACATCATCGTGTATCTGCGAGTGATGCGGAAAACCCGGAGTATTCTCAATCGTTGCCGGGGGTGCCCAGCTTTGCAACTCTTTACTTTTAGTGTTATTTTTAGTTTCAATCCTTCGCCTACCCCCCTATGTGCCGAGGCCAGTTCTTGTTTCTGCTGGTTGCGTTGTCACATCCAGCATGGACGCAACCCTATGACAGTTTGTTGACTGCCATTCAAAGGTCAAAGACCGACACGCTCACCATTCAGCTGTATCACCAGCTCGCCGAAAAAACCGCGCTCGAAAATGTGGACCGTGCACTGCTGTATGAAGACTCGGCTTTGCACATTGCCAAAAGAATAAAGAGCCCCAAACATATTTCCATTACCCTGACCAACATCGGTTCCATGTACCGGAACAGAAGCGAGTTTACAAAGGCCTGTTCCTATTTTAAGGAAGCTGTCGAGACATCACCCCCGTTGTCCCCCTGGCTGGCCGACACGTACCTGGAAGCCGGCATTTCGTTGCTTCGCATCACCGAGCTGGATTCGGCTCTGCAAATTCTCCAGCAAGGTGTTTCCCTGGTTCAGCAACATCCCAATGGTTCAGTAGAAGCTGCGCTTTACAACGCCATGGGAAATGTGAAGCGCGAACAAAATCAATATAAAGAAGCGAGCGCTTTGTACTTTCAATCGCTGAAGTTGTTCGAAGCACAAAAAGACCTCAAGGGGCAAACACAGGCGCTGTCCAATATCAGCAATATCCACAACTTGATCGGCGATGTCGACAAGGCTTTGGAGTATGCGAAACAGAGTCTGGAGACAGCAAAGGCGGCCGGCATCAAAAGCTCGATCGCTTATTCTTATCGTCTGCTGGGGCGTATTTATCGAAATCAACATAAACCCGATGAAGCCCTGGAAGCCTACGGGGAGGCCATTCGGATGTACAGCGCGCTGCAAGCCCGGCGTGAAATCGGGGAGACTGAACTCAGCATCGGGAACATTCAGTATGACAAGGGGAGTTTTCCCCAAGCCATTGAGCACTATAAACGCTCCTTGTCGGTAGGGAAAGCCATTGCCGATACCTTCATGACAGCTTTTGCTCACCTCAACACAGCAAACGCTTTGCTGATGACCAAGGACTACCGCAATGCCGAAGCCTATATCGATACGGCCATTGTGATGGCAGAAAAGAAAGGCCTCGTCAACATCCGAATGGATTCGTATGCGCTGCGCAGCGATATCTATGAGGCCGAGGGAAACTACAAACTCAGTCTGTCCAATTACCGAACCTACATCCATATCCGCGACAGCGTGGAACGTGAACAACACCGGCAAGAAGCACAGGAAATCGAAGCGAAGTTCCAGAGTGAAAAGAAAGATGATGCCATACAATTATTGAATGCCGAGAACACGCTAAAAGCCAGTCAGCAAAGATATCTGCTGGTGATCCTTGCGCTTCTTCTGATCCTGGCGATCATTCTGTATAGCCGTTACAAGGTGAAATTGAAAGCCAATGAAAAACTGAAAGAGCTCGACCAGGTCAAATCAAAATTCTTCACCAACATTTCACACGAATTCAGAACGCCCCTCAGCCTGATACTCGGTCCCCTGGAAAAAAAACTTTCCAATGGGGAAAACGGCGAGGACCATGATAGCTTCAAACTGATGCATCGCAATGCCCGGAGGCTGCAGCATCTCATTAACCAGTTGCTCGACCTTTCGCGACTTGAATCGGGCAACATGGAATTGCATCTGGAGGTAAGCGACCTGGCGCAAACCCTTCGGTATATCGGAAGCAGTTTCTCCTCGCTGGCCGAACGAAAGGGCATTTTTTACACCCAGCATATTCCGGATGCATTCACGGGTTGTTACGATCGCGACAAGGTTGAAAAAATGATCAACAACCTGCTCTCCAATGCCTTCAAGTTTACGCCCGAAGGCGGCCTGGTGAATTTCAAAGCCGACGTGGCGAACGGCTGGTTGAACGTCGAAGTAAAGGACTCCGGGATTGGCATACCCCAGGAGCAGCAGAAAAATATCTTCAACCGTTTCTACCAGGTCGACGATTCGGCGACGCGTTCATCCGAAGGTAGCGGCGTGGGGCTGGCGCTCGCCAAAGAATTGGCGGAGTTCCACCGGGGCAAACTTTCGGTATCCAGCAGCGAAGGCATCGGCAGCGTGTTTACAGTCGTTATCCCGGTTACACGCGAAGCCTTCGCGGATATCGCCGTGAAGGAACCTCTCCTGGTGAACCCTACACCGGATACATCCGGCGAGCTGGCCCTTCCTGTGCTGGCGATTCATGGAGATGAATCGAAGCCGCTCGTGCTTATTGCAGAAGACAATCAGGATATGCAAAAATTCGTCGTTGAACTTCTACAGGATCGTTACCGGACCATCTCCGTTTTAAATGGTCTTGATGCTTATGACCGCGCGCTGGCCGTTGTTCCCGACCTGGTGATCAGCGACTGGATGATGCCCGGCATCGATGGGCGCACGCTCTGTGAAAAATTAAAAACGACCGAAGCCACCAGCCACATTCCCGTGTTGATGCTCACCGCGAGAGCCGATCAGGCCAGTAAGCTGGAAGGCCTGGAAACCGGCGCCGACGATTACCTCATAAAACCTTTCGACACCGGTGAACTTGTGGTCCGGATCCATAACTTGATTGACCAGCGGAAAAAACTGCGGCAGCTTTTCAGCCGTGAATTGATCCTCCAGCCGAAACAGATCGCGCTACCTTCCAGGGATGCCAGCTTTTTGCTGAGGCTGCATGCGCTGGTAGAAGAAAACTACGAGAATCCCGATTTCAGTGTCGAAGCGCTCTGTTTGGAAATCGGCATGAGCCGCATGCAATTGCATCGCAAAGTTAAGGCCCTCACCGACCAATCCCCCGGCGAATTTTTAAGGGTTTTCAGGCTCGAGCGCGCCAAGCAATTGCTTACCGATACGGGATTACAGGTAAGCGAAGTTTGTCTAAAGGTCGGGTACAACAACCTTTCAAATTTTTCAAAGATCTTCAAGGAGTACGCCGGCCTCACCCCTACCGAATTTCTGGCCGGCGCCAAAAAATAATGGTTACAAAAACCGGCGGCCCATCAACCCAAACCAACGGCAACGGCGACGCCCTTACAAAACGTGTCCCTGAGAATCGTGAGCCCATAGCCCTAAAAAATTGTGGATGTTACAAACCCGTCGATCTTCGGTACAATCGCGGTAGCGGCAAACTCGGGTGACGCTGTACATTGCCCGCCTAAACACGATAGTTATGGAAGGCTTTAGAAAATTGATCTACGCTGCCATCGCTTTGTTTGTGGCAGTGGCCATGTCCTGTTCGGACGATTCAGAAGACCAGAACAATCCAAACACACCCCCACCGCCTCCTCCTGGAGGCGGCGGAGAGGTCACGATTACGGATGTCTCCGGGGGGCATATGTTTTGGGGCGACGAGATGGTGATCACCGGCACGGGCTTCAGCACCGTTAAAGCGGACAATATTATCAAGTTGACGGGGGTATTTCCTACCGCAACCTTTTGTAACCTGAACTACACTTCCGCCAGCGGGGGCGTCATTGAAATTGTGAGCGCAACAGCAACGCAGCTGAAGGTCAAAATCCCGTTCAAGCAAAACGTTAATGGTGATCCTGTATGCGGTCCCGAAGAAGCAACGCTCGAGGTTGCCGTCAACGACAAGAAGGCAACGAAGCAAGGATTAAAATTCAATGCGTTGCCTTGGATCGGTGACTTTAATTATCACTACGGATGGTTTGACTATCCGTCGGTAACCCGCATAGGCGATTCCGTGATGATCGAAGGCGGAATGCTGGGCTTCCACTCGCGCGAATCTGAGCTGTGGAACGATATAACGCTATATGTTAATGGAGCCCAAGTCGGAACCAAATACCGCACTGTTGGATTGGAATCCGGCTGGGCGTTCTACTTGCCAGCCGAAAAATATGGTGAGATGAATTGCAGCGAGGACCCCAATGGTTGGGCTGCGCGTGAAATGGAGTTCAAACTATCCGTAGGCGGCAAGTCAGTTTCAAGAAATCTTTTCGTGCAGTATTTGCCGGAGCAATTTGCCGCCTGCGAAGATTGTCCTGCAACGGAATCAGGCTTAAACCCGGTAGACCCCATTTGGAAAATCACGGGGACGAACATCTACTACACCGAGCTCCGTTTTGTACCGGTGCAACCTTGTGGTGGAACCTCCCAAGGGGTGCTGCTAAACAAAGGCAAGACATTCGACGACGAAGTTACCGCTCAGATCCCACTGTCTATACTGGCGCCGGGATGTTCCTATAGTGTTTTCTTGGTTGATCCCTGCAATAACTCAAGTCTGATCGGGTATTTCACGAGGGGGGCGTGAGCGCGAAAGCTCACGCATTTCCTCGATGCCTTCATTTCCGTTAACGAAACGCTCTACGCCTGTTATTGAAACCCAGGATGAAAATCCATGATCCCATGTGCGAAGCCTTATGACGTCACTATAGGATCTTAAATTCAAAATTCAATTTGCAGTCGGGAGAAAAAAATGACTGACAGCATACGTTGTCGCGGGCAATTCGATGACATGACCGCCTCGTCTGTTCAATGCCTGATCAGCAGGATGGAATATAGACTTTTTCGTCCATCACATATCCCTTGTCAAAAATTTTCTTCCGGTGATTTTGTCCCCACACCTTCAGTGCGTCGATGATCGGAATCAACGTATCCGCATAGGGTTCCATTTTATAGCTAACCTTAACCGGGTAATCGTCTATCGTCGTTCTCTTGATCAATTGGTGTTGCTCGAGCTCCTTCAACTCGTTGGCTAAAACCTTTGGCGTAATTCCGGGAATGCTCTCTTGTATGTCGGTGAACCGCTCATTGCCCGTTGAAATAGAAATAAAAATAGACAATTTCCATTTGCCGTTAATCACATCCAGTGCGTCCCGCACCGGTTTAACCGTTTGAAGGCAATCCGTTACTTTTTTCGCAGCCATAATGCTTCGTTTAAAGTTATGCCACTTTCCTTTGGGAAAGGACTCTACAAAGGAAAGTAGATTGGCCTAGCTTTGCAATCAAAATACGGAAGGAATACACTCGATGAGCCCGCTGACAAAAAAACAGCGGGTACATCGTTTGCAGAACGCACCATGCTATAAAATCTATGATATGAAAGAGCGCATCCCGCAGGCTTCCATTTTGAAGCAGTAACGGTAGCGATCGTCGCGGTGTCTATTCCGACAAAAGCGATCACTGATTTGCGTTTGGATCTTTTTAAGAATATCCGCAACGATAATCATCGTTGATGCAGGTATTTTATTGTCGTTAGGGCCGGTGAAAATTTCGACCGCATTAACAAAGAGGGAACAATTAATACATACAACGAACATGAAAAAAGTAATTTTAATCACAGGCTCAAGTACCGGATTCGGCGCTTTAATGGTAAGAACTTTTGATAAGGAAGGTCACACGGTCATTGCTACGATGCGCAATGTCAAAAGTAAAAATGCAAAATTCGCCGAAACCTTGAGCGCATTGCCAAATACAGAAGTTATCGACCTGGACGTCACCGACGACGATTCCGTGAAACGCGCGGTGAACGCCATACGCGCCAAGCATGGAAAAATAGATGTCCTCATCAACAATGCAGGCATCTACGGTGGTGGAATATTGGAGGGCTATACTTTGCCACAGATCCAAAAATTGTTTGACGTGAATGTCTGGGGAGTGTTTAGGATGAACAATGCCGTTCTGCCGATGATGCGCGCCGCACAGAGAGGCTTGATTATAACCATCTCGAGCCAGGTCGGCAGAATCTCTTTGCCCCTGCAAGCTGCCTACAATGCCAGCAAGTTTGCGTTAGAAGGATTGATTGAGGGATCGTATGCAGAGTTGATTGGACAGGGAGTAGAATCCGTTCTGATTGAACCGGGTGGTTTTATGACCGATATTATAAATAAGGCGCATACGAATGCCGATCGCGAAGGCATACAGGAAGCCTACGGATCGAAAGTAGCCGAGCTGGGACAGCACATACAGGAAGTCTTCACAAAAATCTTCACCGAAGCGGCTCCCGATCCACAGCTGGTCGCCGATGCTGCACTTCGCCTGGTGAATACGGAAAGAGGCAAGCGACCTTTGCGTACGCCGCTTGATCCGAGCGCAAAGGGTATTGATGTGGAATATAATAATACAACCGAGGAAATAAGAAAGCGATGGATCGGCGCTTATGGTTTAGTTAAAATCTAAAAGTCCCCTTCGTGAGGCCACTTCGGTCCGTCATCGGAATTGCTGTTTTGTAAAAAACAAGCCCATCATTCTATCTCCTATCGAGATGGCATGATGGGTTCGTCTTTGTACAGGCGAAGCGCGCAAAAAACTATGAAGAATGATTTTGCTGGCTGGGTCTTTTTTATATTCCATACAAGCCATGCCCCAGTTTGCTAACGCATCAAAAACCGTTTGGATAGACTGGCCTAAGCCGTTAGCTGGTATTCAACACGCGGTGGAACTTCCGGATAAACAATCCGGGTAATAATTCCATCCTGCTCCATTTCACGCAGCTGGCAGTCAGTGTCCTTTCTGAAATATCTTTCAGTTCGTTATTGATGAGGCAATATGTTTGAAACCAGGTTTCTGAACCGCTCTTACCCAGTTATCCTTAAGGACTGAATCAATCCATCTAAGATCTCAAAGTGATATTTCAGAATAAGAGGACCTCCTTCAAATGTTCCCGAAATCTCTGCTGTCAAAATGCTCGAAGAGCCTGTATGGTGATAGCTGATCGGTTTCATCACCGTGTTATATTTCTTATTAGCACTGGCGATCCAGCGCGCGATTTCGGTTGGGCCTTGGTGGGTTTTTCCCTCATCAAACACCACTGCTGCGGCTGAAAAACACTTTGAATAGGCGGCGGCATCAAAACGATCTTGTGCTGCCACTAAATTAGATATTACTGTGGGTAGCTTCATGGCTTGTTGTTTATTCCGGCTTTCACTTTAGCGTCAGATTGTTGGAATGGTCCCTCCATCGATGACAAATTCGGTTCCAGTTAAGTAGGATGCTCTTGGTGAAACGAGAAAACCGACCAGTTCAGCGACTTCTTCGGGTTGGGCAGGTCTCCCCTGGGGAATTCCACCCAACGCATCCATGACACTCTGCGTTGCCTGTTCAATTGTGATGTTGGAACTTTCGGCAATTCTTTCCATCATTCTGGTTGCAGAACTAGTCATGATCCAGCCCGGCGAAACCGTGAGCACCCGAACGCCTTTCGGAGAAACTTCGTTCGATAGGCTTTTGCTGTAGTTAATAAGGCCCGCCTTCGCGGCAGCATACGGCAAGGTTGAGTCGTACAATGGGAGTTTTCCTTGTATGGAAGCAACGTGAATAATCACGCCACTTTTTTGTTCAATCATGGATGGCAGAAAACCTCTGTCGAGTCGAACCGGCGCGAGCAAATTCGCCTGGATCGTGGACTCCCAGTGGTTATCGTTCAGCACGGCAAAGCCGCCGCCAGGCGTCTCCGAACCCCCTAAATTGTTTATCAGAATATCAAGCCTTCCATACGTGTCAAAAATTTCGCTGATTACTTTTTGTGCTCCGTCGCTGGTGCTAAGATCGGCTGCGATAAAATGAAGATTCTTATTTTCCTGACCGGGTTTGTTTCGCGCGGTGATCACGACGGTTGCCCCGGCCTGCAGAAGGCGTTCTGCGATCGCCTTGCCTGTACCTTTCGTGCCACCCGTTACCAGTGCAATTTTGCCTGATAGCTCGTTATTGAAATTGAATTGCTTCGCCATTCTTATAATGTTTAGACAAAATTGGGCTATATGACAGGTCCTCACAAGAAGGGTGAAACGATTCATGTAGTGACAAAAAAATGGCAATGGGGAATTAAGGGCTATTCGATAGTGATTAATTTCTCCATATTTCAATCTTTGGGCCATAGGACTTAACTTGGCGCCATGTACGCAAGGAAAACATCATTAAACCTGTCGTGTGGCTTGGACTTGATCGGCGAGGTTTTGTATGGCAAATGGAAAATTCGATTGCTCTGGTTTATCGCCGAAGGCTTCAAACGCCCAAGTGAATTGCAACGAAAAATTCCCGACGCACCAAGACGTGTTTTGAGTGCGCAGTTGAAAGAACTGGAAGACCACGAACTGGTAACCAAAGTTATCTATCCAGTGGTCCCTCCGAAAGTGGAGTATAGCTTAACTGAATTTGGCCAAACGCTGATCCCCATTATCTCTGCGTTAGGACAATGGGGCGACACGCATGAAGAGCGGCTGCGAAAGGTCATTTTGAGACAAATTGATAATCCGCCGGAAATGGATAAAGAGTCATAGTGGAGAATCCGAAGAGGCTGACCATCTTTTTCCGTTTTGTCCCGACCATCAATTTTCAGATCAGGTGACCACCCCATTCTGCCACCATTTGACCAGGAACAAGTCCAGCAATCAAGTGGTTCGAAACCTGGACGAAGTTCAAGTCCTCAGGTAACTTTAGCTGGTCACTCCCTCCCGAAACAAAGTGATCAATGGAGTCGGGATCTCCAGCTATTCATGTTCCATTTGTCCTGATATGAATAAAACCGCCCCCGTGGCTCATCGCGAATCTTCCTTATGTCGATTCTTCGATCCCACCTTATCAGCGCACGTGCAGTTTTTATCGCCCGGTTCTTTAGAAGAAAACGAAGCCCCAAAAGCCTTCGCCACCATGCTCATATTAAAATTGCTCTTCGCGACGATCATGGCTGGCTTGGAGAAGCTCGACAAATGTTGTGGCCGTTCTTGAGCGGAGGTTCTGTGCAAAGGATAAAGCTGGTTATTTGAACGGTCTTGTGATAGAAGCAAATCGGATAGGGTCCAACAAAGGGAAAGCACTGACTGCTAACTTCCTGGGTGGGCAAAATAGCGGTTTTGATTCTTACACAGAACTGGCTCGTAAGTGGATCGAACGCTGCATCAGAAACAGCATCTACGGCCTCCAACCAGTTGCCGTCGTTCATCGGACCGATTGAACTTAGCCAGGCAGTGGTTGAATGCTCAAAAACTGGAGGCACTCGCTGGTCGAACCCGGCTAACTTGAATAGGGCAGGCACCCATACCTCGTTTCGATAAAGTTTTCCGGTGGTAACTTGTTGTGCTCCTCCCTCCGATTGTGCCTGAACGCAAACCAACGTATTGAGTGGAGCGGGACCTTTGATGGGTATCCTTGTTACCTGGGGCAGAAAGGTTTAACGGATAAATTGCTGAGCGATTCGAAAATCAACGCCAGTCACGCCAGGGATACCAACCGTCAACACCACCGGATCCGGTCCCGCAACCTGACCGACAACGACTGAAGGCGCCCTGAAGAAGGCGCCGATTTCTACGACCACCGTCAGTTCTTTCACCTTGCGAACATGATATTCCCGTAATTCATTGTGACAATCATCTCATGCAAACGGATAGGAGAAGTGCCACATGATTTAATGCAGTTTGAATGGTTTGAACATGAAAAAATGCCATTCCCTCGCAAAAGGAATGGCATTTCAATTCAAATTGTTCATCTGTCGCCCCAACAGTACAATTTTCGAATCATTTCATCCATGATTTGAAGAAATTGGTGGCATTGGGGACTGGATTTATTTAACCATGTCGGCTTGCACATTTGTTAACAAACTTCGTCATACAGGAATGTTAAGGGAACGAGTCGTTGTTAGTCTCCGATTTCATTCAAAACGTTGTGGTCAGAGAATATTATGGGAAAAATTTAGGAATAGTCGTACGAGCTATAGCAAAGTTTCTTAGATCCCGCGAATATCTCACACTGACTATTCATCGCGTGCGGGAGTGTCTGTTCAGGCGAGCTTACTGAATGCAGGTAGTCGTCGCTCATTAACACATAGGTATGGCTCGGAACATTGTTCTTAAGCAGCATATGGGCCTCCGTCACAACTTTTCCATACAGCTTGTCAAAACCACCCAGCTGATATTGGGCGATGTCGCCATAGTGCACAACCATCTTCAGGGAGAGCGGCATCCGCTTGCTATATAGTTCCGGAATGCTGCGAACAGCCTCTAAGAACGAGTTCAACATCCTTTCGTATTGAAGCAATACATCACGCTTCGACGGCGGTAGACCAAACCGATAGAAGAACACGGCATCGCCCTCTATTTCGGCAATCTGCAGTTGCAATTCGTTTGCTTTGATGACGCTCGACAACAGCTGGAAAACGATTTTGGTACCTGCCACTACATCCGTTGCATAAACCAGGTCTGTGAACCCACTGATATCTACAATCATCACGGTACCAAGTCTGGGCACGGCATTAATGTTCACGGACGAGTTGATGGCTTGCGTATTCATATCGATTTTCGTTTGACGTTTTCGTGATGATTGGTGTACCAGGGGATTCGTAGGACCGGCCCTTTTTTGGTCCTGGTCAACAATTCGTTTTGCCCCTTCCTTGCTCGGTACCCATGTACAAATAACGCCAAACGGCGGGGGCAAGGCATTAGTTGGATCAAAGCAGAACTAGTGACTTTCAAAGAAGCGCCTGCCGCCGCATTTCTAAATAAACAAAGCCTCCACAGTCCCGGCTACCGCTCCTGCTCAACCCCGCTCACCCCGAGGAGACAGTACCCGTGGAACTATGAAGGCATGTTTCTTACGCCACCGCTTCTTTTGCGAAGTCTGTCGACTTGCTCAGCGCTTCATTAGCACTCAACTCCTGTTGCAAGGTTTCTATCTTTCCCTTGGCCATGTTGAATGAATCGCTGCCCAAGAAAAGATGCATCGGAGGATTTTTACTTTCGGCCAATTCAATGAAAGCAATCGCTGCTCTTTCCGGATCACCAGGTTGATTTCCAATGATCTGTGTATCGTGGATTACCTCCAGCTCACGCGCCTCCTTATAGTCGGCAATTGGGCTTTTTGCCAGGCGAAGCGATCCCTTCTTCAGGAAGTTGGTTTTGAAGTAACCGGGATACACGATCGTTGCTGTAATGCCATGCGACTTGGCTTCGGCTGCCAGTGCTTCGGTAAGGCCGGCAACGGCAAATTTCGTAGCATTGTAAAGACCCCAGCCAGGGAAGCCACCCAGGAAGCCGGCTATTGACGAGATGTTGATGATGTGGCCGGCCTTTTTCTCGCGGAAATGTGCCATCACGGAGCGAATGACATTTAGCGTTCCGAACACATTCACGTCGAAGTTTTCGCGTGCCTCTGCGTCAGTGGTTTCTTCCAGCGTTCCCAGCTGTCCATAACCGGCGTTGTTTACAACCACATCGATGGTCCCGAATGCTTTCAGTGTTTTGGCGATGCTCTCGCGAACGCTGCCCTCGTCGGCGATGTCCACACCAAGGGGAAGGAAGTTTGCGTTCGTGCCAACCTCTTTGCCCAGGTCACTTGCATTTCTTGAGGTCGCAGCCACGCGATAGCCTTGGCTCAACAGCGCTTTTACCAGCGACAAACCTAAGCCCTTGGAGGCGCCGGTCACGTACCATACTTTTTTAGTTTTCATAATCTTTTATTTTTTAGGGTTAATAATAATTCTTGTGAAAGTTGATTATTGCAGCATGTGCTTGTTCAGCTCGGCAATAATGGCCTCTGCCATCGGAATACTGGAGGCCGGGTTTTGACCGCTAATTACGTTGCCATCGGTAACCACAAAAGCACTCCAGTTCTTTTCGCCGCGCTTGTAGTTGGCACCGCATTGGCGCAGGCGCGAAGCCAGGAGCCAGGGCGCGTTGCTCGCTGTTCCGAACTCAATTTCTTCCTCATCGCTAAACGATGTGAGCGTGGTGCCCTTGAACAACCAATTGCCCTTTTCATCTACTGCACTCAGCAGCGCAGCCTGACCGTGACAAACAGTACCGATGATCTTGTTTTGCTTCTCGGCAGCGAACAGCACGAGACCCATATCCTTATCTTTGTAGAGATCCTCCACGGGGCCATGTCCACCAGGAATCACCACAGCCTCATAGTCGGCCATATTGATCTTGCCCAGTACAAGCGGCTTGGAAAGCTGACCCGAGAGGTCTTGAAGGTATTGCTTGAATTCATCCACTCTCTTGCCGGCAAACTTGGGATCAAGACTATGCGGATCGGCCGTGGGCTTCTTTCCACCAGGTGTAGCAATGTGAACCTCGAATCCTGCTGCTACAAACTTCTCGTGCACATCAACAAATTCCTCTGTCCAGTAACCCGAAGGGTATTTCGAGCCGTCGGCCCGGGTCCATTCGCTGGCGGCGGAAAGCACGATACATACTTTCTTTTTGCTCAACGCGGCTATGATCGATTCGGCCATGGGAATACTCGATGCCGGATTTTGACCGCTGATGATGTTGCCATCCCGCACCACATAAGCACCCCAGTTCTTTTCACCACGCTTGTAGTTGGCGCCGCATTGGCGCAGGCGCGAAGCCAGGAGCCAGGGTGCATTGCTTGCCGTTCCAAACTCAATTTCTTCCTCATCGCTGAACGACGTCAAGGTAACGTCTTTGAACAACCAGTTGCCTTTTTGATCCACTGCGCTCAAGAGTGCCGCCTGACCATGGCATACCGCGCCAATGATCTTGTTGTCCTTCTCAGCGTCGAAGAGCTCCCGGCCCATGTCTTTGTCCTTGTACAGATCCTCCACCGGTCCATGACCGCCCGGGATTACCACAGCCTCATAATCGGCCATGTTGATCTTCGCAAGCGCCAGCGGTTTGGCGAGCTGGTCCGAAATGCTTTGTAAATACTTCTTGAATTCGTCGACCCTTGTTCCTGCAAACTTGGCGTCGAGGCTGTGCGGATCGGCAGTAGGCTTTTTACCACCGGGTGTGGCGATGTCGACCTGGTATCCTCCGGCAACGAATTTCTCGTGTACATCAACAAACTCTTCGGTCCAATAACCCGATGGGTACTTTGATCCGTCGGCCCTGGTCCATGCTGACGCTGCGGAAAGCACAATCAAAATTTTCTTTTTCGGTGTCGAGGTTTCGCCACGCACTTTAGCGTAGCTAAAATCAATTGCTGCCAACGCCATCATCAGTAGCAACAGTGCCGCCAACGATCTTTTACTTGAAAGTTTCATTCTTGTTTTGTTTTAACTGTGAGTTTTTATGTTTCAGAAATAATCAGTTCTTAAAGCACGGCCATAGGCGCTTTCTCGAAGTCGGTCGATTTCGTAATCGTCTCAAAAATGTTCATGTCGTGTTGAACCGCTTCGATCTTGCTCAATCCCATCCTGAAGGCATCGGTGCCCAGGAAGAGATGAAGCGGCCGGATTTCGCTATTGGAAATTTGAATCAGTGCCGTTGCAGCCCTGTCGGGGTCACCGGGCTGATTGCCGGTGATCTCCTTCTCGTGCATCGCTTCCAATTGCCTTGCCTCCCCGTACTCGGCAATGGGCGACCGAGGAAGTTGCAACGAGTCTTTAAGAAGGAAATTCGTTTTGAAGTAGCCTGGATAAACGATGGTGGCCGTAATGCCAAACGACTTCACTTCTGCAGAGAGCGCTTCGGTAAGGCCGGCTACAGCAAACTTGGTGGCGTTATAGATACCCCAACCGGGAAAAGTGCCCAGGAAGCCGGCAATAGACGAGACATTGAAAAAGGCTCCGGACCTCTGCCTGCGAAAATGCGGCATCACATTGCGAATCACATTGATGGTACCGAACACGTTCACGTCGAAATTCTCGCGTGCATTCTTGTCGGTCAGTTCCTCCACGGTGCCAAGCTGGCCATAGCCGGCATTATTGACGACCACATCAATTTTACCAAATGCGCGAATAGCAAGGTCGATGGCCGCCGCCACGTCCTTATCATCCACCAGGTCAACATCCATTGCCAGGAGGCCGGCGTGCTGATCGCCAACACTCTTCGTCAGTCGCTTGACATCACGTGTTGTTGCCGCCACTTTATACCCTCCGTTCAACAATTTTTTCACAAGCGATAAACCCAATCCCTTCGATGCGCCGGTCACTAACCATACCTTGTTTGTGTTCATAATTTTGTGCGTTGAATTATGATACAAATAACGGGTGCTGGCAATCGGGTGGCCTTATTCAGATCAGAGGGATACTTGTGAGTTTCAAAGATGATATTTGCCGGGGGTGGGTTGGGCAGGCGCCAACTATTTCAAACACATCGGACCGGGCAAATCAGTGCTGTGCGATTTGCAGCAACAACATGACGAAGAACAGGTTCAATTTAGCGACGTTGCTATCGTTTTGCCAGGCAAAGGATACGTCGATGGTCATGCGTGTTGAACAGGCAAGACTTGCCCAATACCAGCACGCTTTCTCGACCACTTGCGCGTTTCAACTATTGACGTGGGCTAAGCTGACCTTCCGGAAATTTGAGGGCGACACGTTCTCCTTCTTTTTGAAAAATGATGTAAACGCTGCTGGATCGGAGAATCCCAACCCGTGACTGATATGACTAATGGTAAGATCCGTGCGCAGGAGAAGAGCTTTGGCCTCATACAAGAGTCGTTCCTGGATATGCTCCCGCACCGTCTTGCCCGTATTCTGTTTCACCAATGCGTTCAAATAGTTGGGATGCACATGCAGCTGATCGGCAAATTCGGCGGCCGTCTTTATCTTCACAGACTCCTGGCGGTCGTTGATTTGGAACGACGACTCCAGCAGCGACAGAAAATTATAGATATACCCGTAGTTTTCGGATACCGCCGCGTTCTTCATGTTTTTGCCCGCCCGTTGAACTTCCACCAGCATCATCTGCAGGTAGAGAAGCAAAGCTTGCTTCTTGTCGTCGTTGTCGGTTCTTGCTTCCTTCAGGATATTTTCGAAGTGCTGGTTTACAGTCGTTGACTGGTCGGCGGTTAAATGCACTACGGCGTTGGGTGCTTTAAAGTACGGGCAGTTTTTCAGCAAGTGGTGAACGTGCTCAGCATCATGGTCGAAATACTTTGGGTGGATAAGACAAAAGTGACCACCCGTTCCTTCCGACGTAGTGTGCCACGACATAATTTCATTCGGATGCAGAAAGGCAATATCACCCGGCCCCACTTCGTATCGATGTAAGCCTACCGTGAGCACACCGGTTCCGGACGTCATGTGAAAGATCTTGTAAAAGTCTCTCCGGTTCGGCGAGATGTAGTCGACTATCGGATAGCTGGCCCTGTTCTCGATAATAAAATAACTTGAGTCGAGCGGGTAGTGCTGTACGTTCATAACGGGGCCCTGGTAGCTCGTGACAGCAAATGCTTCCAATTCAAAACGAGGAATTGCCATTTTTTCCATATTCTTTAATTTACTGAAATCATATTTATAAGTGCACCCGGCATTTTTTTTCGATACGACTGTCTTCAATAGCAGATCAATTGGCCACGGAATGACTCTTTGATTGCTTCTTACCACCGATATCCCGCGCCGGCGACTGCCCGAACATCCGTTTATATTCGCGACTAAATTGGGAAGCACTCTGATAGCCTACCTGATGTGCCGCGTGTGCTGCATCCATTGCCTGGAACGTCATAAGCCTTCGCGCCTCAATAAGTCTCAATGTCTTTTGATACTGGATGGGGCTCATCGACGTGATCAGCTTGAAATTTGCGTGAAATGATGAGATGCTCATCCCGGCAACCTCGGCCAGCGTTTCAACTGCAATTTGCTCCCTGAAATTCGCTTTGATCTTCCGGATTACGTTGGCTATGTTAAACATATAACTATTCGTGATGGTTGTCTGTGCAACCACCTCACCGTATTCGCTGCTCAGCACGCGATATAAGATCTCGCGCAGCGTTTGAGTCGCCAGGATGGGAACGTCGTGAGGGCTGTCGAGCAGCCTGGCCAATCGCACAACACCTTCAAACATCAGCTTATCCTGCCTACCCACAAAGATTCCACGGGCTGTCCGCGAGTTCAGTTGAAACGAATAGTTGCCAAGCACAAGCAGGTCCATCAACTGCTGCGTATCAATATCGATTTTGATCAGCAGGTACGGCCGGTCCTTCGACGCCTGGGTGATTTGATTCATCATCGGCAAGTCGACAGCGATGGTGAGATACTGCGACGGTGAATAATGATAAGTTTCCCCGTTGAGCACCACGTCTTTTTCGCCTTGAATAATGATACACAGGCAAGGGTTGTAGACGCTAGGAACCGGATCATCCAACTTCGACGCACGAAAAAGCGACACCCCTGGAATAATCGTTTCATTCACGCCATCCTGCTTGGCGTGCTTCTCAATCAACGCCAGTAGTTCAATATTCAGCTGTTCGGTCATCGTTAAACAATTTACAGATAGATTAGCATTTGCGCTAGTGCCCGTAGGAATAGGCAAGGTTCCCGTATTTTTATGTAAAAAGGCGGGCGCTATCCATAGCCTTACCCTTTGATTCATTCAAAAGTAAGTCATCTATGGCAAAGCCGCTAAGCGTCGGAATTTATAGCCCTGCCTGCCCGCCGCACCTTCAGCAATATCATTTGCAGGTGAATCAGGATTGCCTGTTTTTTATCGTCGAAAAGGCCTGCTGCTTCCTGCTGCATCAATTCAAAGGACTGCTGCACTTTTTCTGATTGGAGTTTATTGAGCGGCACAACCGCCCTGGCCGGGTGAGCATGTGGAAATGTGAGAAACATTTCCCTTACATGACTGGTATGCCTGAAGAATTTGGGGTGCACAAAACAGAAGTAACCTTCCAGGTTCAACGACAGTGTATTCCACGCTATACTTTCGTCGGGTTGAATAAAAGCAATATCGCCAGCGGATAAGATATAGTGATGCAATCCTGCCACCAGAATTCCCCTGCCGGACGTTACGTGAAAGACCTTATAAAACGCAGCGCGCTCTATTGAAAGATCGGCTCCGAGGGAGTTTTGCTTCCAGCTTTTAACCACAAAATGGTCTGCCCTGAACTCATAACGCCCCCACCGCGGTAGCGCGATACTGAAAGGCCAAATCCTTTCATTGCTTTTCATAACTCATGCGATGCTGCTTGTTCTCATCACATGCAAAGGAAGGTAAGCTAGCGACCGCCAGCCTTAATCAAATCAAAGTAAAGCTTGTGAGTTTCAAAGGAGGTTGGCCGATAGTCCTGAGGCATGCTCGTCATCGATCGGTTTGGACAATTAAGTTTGGTTTCTGAAAGTCGTTTTGTCCGATTGGTAGCGGCGCTATCAACATCACCAGGAACAAAATACAGGCTGCCTGACTTACTGGCCAATCCATGGCCACCAGTAGTAATGATGCCGATGCTTAATCCGCCAGGCCGCTTTTCCACGAATTCAACGAAGCTCTTGGCTACACTTAACATTATCTCTAACGGATAACAAGTACACGCCAACCGGATTTTAACTTAAGTGAAAATTTAACCGAAATAAAGTGAGATTTTTGGGGCTGAATCCCTGGAAAAGCCCATCGGTTAGATCCAGATGTGGCGGGCTACTATCTGTTCACGCAAGGCCGGGCTAAAGCTAAAAATAATGATTATGAGCGACAATTTTGAAATATTGAAGTCACACCTTACCAATTTTGCTGCCCTGCCCAGCAAAGACATTGAAGCCGCCAAACCGTTTTGGAAAACGCGGAAGATCGGCAAGGGCGATTTCTTTAATATGCAATACGTTGTTTGCAACGACCTGGGCCTGGTTGTCAAGGGAATTTTCCGGATCTATTACACTGACCCCGAAACGGGCGTGGAAAAGAACCTGTTCTTTTTTTCGGAGAATCAATTTCTGGTATCCTTCCGCAGCTTCATCACTCAAAAAATCTGTCATTATTTCATACAAGCTATGGAAGACTCCGAGATCATTTATATCTCATACAGTGATCTCACTAATCTTTACGACACGCATCCCAATTGGGCAAAATTTGGGAGGCTGCTTGCTGAGTTATTCTTTACCTATTCACAAACCCGGGCGGAGGAATTGCTTTTTATCAAGCATGAAGAACGGTACATCCGTTTATTGGAAGAGCACCCCAACATTATTAACCGTATTCCCGCATACCATATATCATCGTACCTGGGTATCACCAATCCTTCATTGAGCCGGATTCGCAAAAGGATCAACCGGTAACTTTTTTACAGTTCCAGTTGACATGGCAGATTGGTTTAGAAAATCAGCTGCCAGCATAACACCGTCAACTGACTTTCCTTAAATAATCAGGCATTGGGCTGAAATTCCCCGTAGTTCACAGTAAGGCTAATCGCAACGCCTCCCAATGCTTTAGATACAAGGCAGTTTTGTTTAGCTTCACTGGCATGCTGTAAGAATACATCCTCTGGCAGTCCCGTGACAGGTGAAGCATTTAACGTCAGCTCGATGCCAGTAATTCCGCCATTTGCCAAATCTACCGTAACAACTGCCGTTGTCTCCAGGTCTTCTGCTGTTAGCCCCTGTTGTGACAAGGCATAGGCAAGAGCCATGGTAAAACAGCCGGCATGTGCTGCTGCCAGCAGCTCTTCAGGATTAGTGCCGCTGCCATCGGCGAAACGGGTATTGAACGAATACTGCGTTTTGTTCAGCACCTGGCTTTGCGTAGTTAATTCTCCATGACCTGTTTTCAGGTCTCCAGTCCAATAAGCTTTTGATGATCTTTTCATTTTGCGTTTTATTTTTTTGCTGGTCCAAAGTTCTCCTGAATTGCGCGCAACGTTTTTCACTTAAGTTAATTCCGGCATTTTTTCACAATTTTTTCATCCTTTGACACATTCCGCTTTCCTTGCCCAACACTGCATGAGATAACGGCGCATCCGACTGACATCAAAATGGAAGCAAGGAGACCCGGAATTCACCGTACAGTGTTGACTTGTTAGTTGTCTTTATAACGGCATCCCGGTAGTTGTCTCCTTTTCCTATCGCGCTTGCAACGAGAATGTTGTTCACACCGCCATTGATCGTTAGCACGACATACTTACCCAGCAAGTACTCAAAGCCCGGACCACTCTTGAGCTCAATAGTATTGTAACTGAACCGGTCAGGAAGTGCGCTATTGCCGGATTTATAAAATGAAACATAGGTATTCGCGTTTGCTCCCAGATAAACCCAGGCATTGCGGGATAATGATTGCCTGAGCGATGCGCCTTGCGGAAAATCCACGATCAATTGTAACCCCTTACCGCTGAGCTTGCGAAAGTAATTGACCACGGGTATTATAGGCACCGGTGCTGATGGATCAACCAACACCAATACTCCCACCGACAGGTAGGTGTCGGGCGTTCGCTTCAATGGAAATGCAATGCTGCCGTTAAAATTGAATCTTTTGATAGTCGACAGATTATCGGATATACCGGTAAAGACCGCAGAGTAAATCACGGGAATATGAAAAATGGCATCAGTTCTCGAATAGTTGAGCGAAAGCCCGAGGGAGCTTTCCGACCTTCTTCCGGCAGTTACCATGGGATCGTCAAGGTGGTTGTCGGCCTGGCGGATGTCGAAAAATTGCTCGGTATGGTACACTGACACGCCAACCACATTGCCATTCCATTTCCTGACCGGAACAGCGAAATATGAGTTGATCCGCGCATTGCGTGTTTTGCCGCTGGCAAAATCCTTGTCGTTTAACTTTGAATTGAAATGTCCCGGTCCAAAGAAGTCTACCGCAACAGAGGCCTGGCGGAGAGAAGGATAACGGATTGCTTGCTGATGTGTTTCACTTCTTAAGGTGTCAGCCGGATGTTGGCTGGACATGCTGAACATATTCTGGGCAAAGGTGCCGGCACTCCATAGCAGTAGGCCGATCACCGTAAAGTTAAATCTCATAGAAAGTGTTATACTGTTTTGATTAATGATGATGCCTCCATCGCCAGCCACCAGGTTGTAAGAGATCGACCCTTACAAGCGATGGAGTGACGGCCCGCTAATTAGCGACACACTAGTGAAGCTACTTATGATTCAGTAGTTGGCCATTTTTATCTTCCTCGAAGTCAAGCGAAATGGAGTTCATGCAAAAGCGCCTGTAGGTGGGCGCTGGTCCGTCATCGAAGATATGTCCCAAATGCGAATCACAACGGCCGCATAGCACTTCTGTTCGATCCATTCCCTCGGAGGTGTCATTTTGATAGCGCACAGCGTTCGCCCGGCTTGGCTCATAGAAGCTGGGCCAGCCACAAGTGCTTGCAAATTTTGAGTCCGAGCGAAAAAGAAGGTTGCCGCAGACCGCACAGTAATAGGTGCCTCTGGTTGTGCTCTTCCAGTATTTGCCTGTAAATGGCCTCTCGGTGTCTTTTTCCCTCGCTACTGCATACAGATCCGGCGAAAGAACCTGTTTCCATTCCGCATTACTCACCTTTAATTTTGTAGTATCCGTGCTTGAGTACCAAGGATTGCCCTCATGACCCTGGGCTGATTTTTCGTTCTGTCCCAGGCAACTGAAGGCTGTCAACATGAACAAGCTGCTATAAATAAAAATCTTTTTCATTGCTTCAATTTTTCTTTGTGATAAAAATGGCTGAGCGGTATTGAGCTTCCGCATCATTCCCTTGACTGTTCAGCTGTGCCGGAAGCTTCAAAAGGAAGAAGACTTCTCCGCGTGGCTTCCGGCATTGCTGCCCTAACTGGCAGACGGGTCCTGGTTGATTTTACGTTGCTTGATAAACTGGTAAACTGAGCCCCCGATAAAGAGGACAAAAATGGCCAGTAGTGTTTTGGCTATCACAGGGTCAGTCGGACCCTGTGCCAGGGGGTGTCCGATCGGAACCCGGGTTAACGTTTCGTTAACCGTGGGAACCAGCGAAAGTAAAAGGCTGAAGGACAACAGAAGGTTTTCAGAGTAACGTGCCCTGTTATTGCCTTTCCTTTTATAAAAAAGATAGGCCGCAATAACCACCAGGATAATGATGAACAATGAAAATACATGTCCCGGGTTGAAACCGCCGTGCTTGGAAATTCCGAGCGCAGTTAACGAAGTGATGAGTGTTCCGTAAAAATATATTTTTCCGGAAAGCACAGCCAGATTGATTTTGCCAAATTTAACAAACGATGTTAACGCGGCCACGATGGCAAGAACGCCAATGATGGTGTGGAAAATGCCTAAAGTTGATAGTCCCATATCTTATTTTTTCTTACAAATTTTTTAAGAAAAAAAACGGGACAATTTCACTTAAGTGAATTTGAGAGAACTTTTTAGCATGAGCAAGTAGGCTAATGCCTTTTGTGAGCCACCAAACAAAAAGAAAGGCCACTCACGTGGCCTTCTCCGGGCTCCCACATCGCATAATTGTTAACTTCATTTTCAAGGGTTATCTGTACCACCGGTCTGACCGGCAGGTGAGAGCCGGTCCTTCTCCACGGTGATGATGCTCTGGTCAGGGGTTTCCACGCTGAATACGGTAGCCGAACGGTTGAGGGATTTGATGACCTTCACGATTATTTTACCGTCCAGTCGATAATCAGTCCCAATGGTGATGCTTTCTGTCTTTGTCATTTTCTAGCCCGAAGGCGCAAAGATATCACCCCAGATAGTTTTTCAACGCCCTGCTTCTGGAGGTGTGCCGGAGCCGACGAATACCTTTTTCCTTAATCTGTCTGACCCGCTCCCGGGTCAGGCTAAACTTCTCACCGATCTCCTCCAGGGTCATCACCGGTCCGCCATTGAGCCCGAAATAGAGCGATACCACATCGGATTCCCGCTGTGTGAGGGAGGATAGCGATCGCTGCACTTCCTTACGCAGTGAATCGTCGATGAGTACTGAATCAGGCATTTCTTCGGAGGTGTCCGCCAATACATCCAATAAACTGTTTTCCTCTCCCGTTACGAACGGCGCGTTGATGGATACCTGGCGGCCTCCCATCGAGAGCGTGTCCCGTATTTCGTCGGGCGCGACCTCCATCACTTCGGACAATTCTTCGGGGGAAGGCTCGCGCTCAAGTTTTTGCTCCAGATGGGAGGAAGTTTTGTTGACTTTGTTGAGCGCACCCACCCGGTTTAGTGGAATCCGTACAACCCGCGATTGCTCTGCCAGCGCTTGCATGATCGACTGGCGGATCCACCACACGGCATAGGAGATGAATTTAAAACCGCGGGTCTCATCGAAACGCATGGCAGCCTTCACCAGCCCGAAATTCCCCTCGTTTATCAGATCCCCCAATGACAATCCGTTGTTCTGATATTGTTTGGCAACCGATACCACAAAACGAAGATTTGCATTTACCATTTTGTCCAGGGCTGCCTGGTCCCCTTCTTTGATACGTTTGGCAAGTTCCACTTCCTGATCGGCGGTGATCAGATCTACTTTTCCAATTTCCTGCAAGTATTTATCCAACGACTGGCTCTCGCGGTTAGTGATCTGCTTAGTGATCTTAAGTTGCCTCATTGTCCTGTAGTAGTATAAAAAAATTAATGGCCCTTATATCGTGAACAAAAAGAAACGAGCGGGTCATGGGCGGTGAAGCTTCCGGAAAAGTCCAATAGCCAAATCCACATTGTGTTCTTCCTTTTCAGAAACTGCCTCAATCTTTGCCTGAGAAAGGGCCTTACCCATGGCAAGGATGAACCGCTGGATGATGTGACCGTGAACATTCCTGCCCTCCAGTCGCTGGATCGACTGCTTGATCACACCAGTCACTTCCTCTTCATTTGAGGCTGATTTGATCCGGCTTAAAACGCTCTGCCTGAAGTGCACCATACTCTCCGAAAATCAAAGGCTAAGCCGGCCGGGTTACCGATACCAATTCTTCCTTTCGGTAGAATCCTTCGTCAAGCTTCGACTTAAGAACGGTAAAGGCTTGTAGTGTTTCCTCGACATCGGGGAGCGAATGGGCTGCCGTGGGAATGATCCGGAACATAATGACATCTTTAGGAACAACCGGGTAAATGACAACCGAACAGAAAATGCCATAATTCTCCCGCAGGTCCATGGCCATGTTGGCTGCCTCTCCTACGCCGCCTTTGAAAAGCACCGGCGTCGGCGGAGACTGTGAATCGCCGACATTAAATCCCCGTTCCCGTAATCCATTCTTTACAGCCGACATGATCTTTTTCAGATCTGATCTCAGCTCGGGTTTTGTTTTGAGAAGTTCCAGACGCTTGAGCGCGCCAATGACTAGCGGCATGGGCAGGCTCTTGGCATAAATCTGTGACCGGACCGTATAGCGAAGGTATTTGAGCACGTTCTTGTCTCCTGCCACAAAAGCGCCAATGCTGGCCATCGATTTGGCGAACGTGGAAAAATACAGGTCAATCATAGATTGAACGCCCTGCTCTTCACCAACACCTGCACCGGTCGACCCCATGGTTCCAAAGCCGTGAGCATCGTCTACCAGCAGACGGAAATTGTATTTCTCTTTCAATTGCGCGATGCCGCGCAGATCACCCATTTGTCCGGACATTCCAAATACGCCTTCCGTGATTACCAGAATGCCGCCACCCGTTTCATTGGCCAGCTTGGTTGCCCGTTGCAACTGCTTGTCCAGGCTCTGCATATCGTTGTGGGCATAAACGAACCGTTTGCCCATGTGAAGCCGCACCCCGTCAATGATGCATGCATGCGATTCGGCATCGTACACAATAACGTCCTTGCGATCAACCAGCGCGTCGATCATGGATAAAACTCCCTGGTAACCGTAGTTTAGCAGCATGGCGTCCTCCTTCTTTACAAATTCAGCCAGCTGTCTTTCAAGCCGCAGGTGATGCACCGAGTTACCCGACATCATCCGAGCACCCATCGGGGAAGCCAGGCCATACCGGGCCGCGGCCTCTGCATCCGCTTTCCTGACCTCGGGATGATTGGCCAAACCTAAATAGTTGTTAAGGCTCCAGTTAAGAACCTCTTTTCCATTGAACTTCATCCGCGGTCCAATGTCTCCTTCCAGCTTGGGAAAAAAGAAATAGTCTTCCGGAAGGTGAGCATACTTGGCCAGCGGCCCTTCCTCCATTCGTAGTTTTTCAAACAGATCCCTCATGGTTAATTCAGGCTTGAGAATAAGGTTGATTTTTAAAACGAAGCAAAAATAGATCAAGTCAGAGGAGCATTCGTTGAGTTGAATTGTCACCAGGATTGACTTACATCAATGCATCGACTGACTCATACACCACGCCCCCTCGGTCTTCAGCATGACGTTTGAAGGGCCCCCAGTTGAAGAAGCTTTTCGCTGGTGGTTAAAAAAGACGGACTGACTTCCCCTTTTGAAATTGCTTGAAAATGGCCGTGGCAAGCTTTACATTGTTTAACGCCTCGATAGAAAGTTCCTCTGTGTGGAGAGCCCTCAGGGAGACAATCATGTTCATGATATACCCGTCTTCGTTGTAGTTTCCGCGTTCCTGCAGCATTTGCAGGGAATTTCCGATCACCTTAATTAGCGCTGCCTCGTTTTCGGCAGCCTTTATCTCTCGCAGGATCTCTTCACAAAAGGCAACCATTAAAAGCCCGTTTAAGTCATTTCAGGCCCAATTTAGAGATCGATTCTATAGTTTGGATTGAAAATTATCAACAGAATCATTGATTTATGTCAACGGAAATATTGATTCGTGTATGGAAATTGAACCGCGAAGACTAATACCTACCTGAATGCTACGGAACTTTTTGTCGGAAAATTTCCGGCTGAATAAAGATCAAATTTTTGAAGGCCTTGCAACCGAGGAAGTAGAATCACTCATGGGCTCGGGAGTAACTCACTTTTACAGGAAAGGTGAAGTGATCTTCCGCGAAGGGGGCATCCCCACCGGGATATTCCATGTAAAGACTGGCAAGGTCAAAAAATACAAACCGACCAGTAAGGGCGGCGAGCAGATATTTTATGTCTGCAGTGAAGGGGAGTTGCTGGGCTACCATGCCCTGCTGAGCGAGGAATATTACCCGGATTCCGCCGCCACGCTGGAGGACGCTGAGATTACCTTCATCCCAAAAGAGAATTTTCTCAAGGTCATCAGAAACTCGACCATTCTCTCCAATACCCTACTCAAGGCACTCGGCCACGAGTTCAGCCTTTTCATTAACAGCATAACCAACCTGGCCACCAAGACGGTGCGGGAGCGCCTGGCCTTCAATCTGCTGATACTGGATGAGAAGTACAAAAAACCGGTCGGCATCGAGGGCCCCAGTGACATCAACCTATCCCGAACGGACCTTGCCAATATGGTGGGGACCGCCAAGGAAACCCTGGTCAGACTCTTGCAGGAGTTTAATCGCGCCGGACTTATCCAGAAGGCAGACCGGTCCATCCGTATTGTGGACCGAAAGGGAATGATCAAGGAAGCCAACCTCCGGGGGTTAAATCCAAAAAAATAACGTCAGGAGAGAATAAGTTGTGTAACGATAAAGTACGCCAAGATCATCCCGATCAGTACAACGTACATCAGGAGGTCCACGCGAACATATTCGCGGTAGCGATTAAAAAGATCCCGTAGTTTTCTGAACATTATACAAATTTTTATCGCCCTTCAGTTGAATACGTCTTCTCCCAGAATTTCAGCAGTCCTCCATTTAACGAATCCTGCAGTTTGAAACTGCGTGGAACGATCGTTGTCGGACTGCAATAGGTAACCAGCCTGGTTCCCGGCCGGCAGCCGGCCAGTTGCTCTGCGATGTGCAATGAGTACAAGTGATACAGGTCGCTGCTCAATCGAACGGCATCATCAATCCTTTCGCCCGGGTTGAGGTTCTCATAAAATGAATTATAGAAGTAAAACGCGTCGTAGCCACTAAAATCAACGGACTGGATATTGGCGTGGACGAACCGGGCATTCCGGATATAGTAGTAGGCCGAAAGCCGTTGGGACAATTCCACCAGTTCCAGGCGCTGCTCCACGCCGGTAAAATGTCCCTTTGTATTGGCAGCCCCGATCAAGCAAAATTTCCCGGCACCGGACCCGATGTCCAGAACTTTGGTTCCGGGCCTTTCCACCAGGAATTCGGAGGCCACCTTGGCGATAGATACAGGCGTCCAGTGCTTTCTGTCCAGGTGCTTTATCGCCTCGGGATAGATTGAGATAAAATCACTGTCCGTTACACCCCTATTCAGCCGAAGAAGTTCGAAAATCATTTGTATCCGTTTACCAGGCGCGAGTATGCACTCATCCCATTCGAGCAAAATTAGACAGAACCAGTGGCCGGTCGTTTGACTTAACTCAACAGAACAATTGATTAAAATCAACATCAGATTGGCCTGGCTAAACCGATCTTTGAGGGCAGCCTGCACGGGCAAAATAGTTTCGAGCACGAGCTGCATTCAATTTTCTCCAAGTCCCTCAAGGCCGCCATGAGTCTTCTTCAAAAAAACAATCTCTATTCCGTCGCATTTCTTAAAGATGACTTCAGGGCAAGTATTACGGTCTTTTTTGTGGCCTTGCCGCTATGCCTGGGCATATCGCTTGCCTCCGGCGCGCCCATCTATTCCGGACTACTGGCCGGCATCATCGGTGGAATGGTCATTCCCCTGATCAGTAAGTCAACGCTAAGCGTAAGCGGTCCGGCTGCCGGACTGACGGCCATCTGTGCGATGGCTATTACAGCGCTGGGATCGGTGGAGACATTCTTCTTGTCGGTGGCCATTGCCGGGCTGCTGCAAATTCTGCTGGGTGTTTTCAGACTCGGAGGATTTACCCACTTCATCCCCTCGGCGGTGATAAAAGGCATGCTGACCGCTATCGGCATCATTTTAATCCTTAAGCAAATCCCTTTACTGATCGGCTACGACAAACCGGATTTTTGGAAAGAAGAACTTCTCAACCTGATCACTTTTCACCATGGCTTTGAACACATCAGTGGCCTTTCAGACCAGGTATCGGCAGGAGCCATCCTGATCGCTTGCTTGTCGCTGCTGTTTCTGATCGCCTGGAAAAAGTGGATGGCTTCCCGGCTTACTGCCCTGCCCACATCGTTTGTCACGGTGCTGGCCGGAGCGCTGCTGGCGTTTGTGTTTCAAAGGTATTTTCCAGCACTCAGCCTTAAGCCCTCACAATTTGTGATCCTGCCCAGCGACGGCTTTGGCGCGATGAAATTTCCCCAGTTTTCTGCGCTGTTCAGTAACAGCCAGATATGGGAAAGCGCTGTGGTCATCTGCCTGGTGGCTACCCTGGAAACATTACTGAGCATTGAAGCGATCGACAAGCTCGATCCTGCCAACCGGATCACGCCTCAAAACCGTGAACTCCTCGCTCAAGGCATTGGCAATCTCACCAGTGGTATGGTCGGTGGTATTCCCATCACCTCCGTTATTGTCCGGAGTGCCGCCAATGTTGAGGCCGGTGCCAGGACCAGGGTGTCTGCATTTCTTCACGGCGTCTGGCTGCTGCTCACCGGACTATTCGCCGCCTCGCTGGTACAATATATTCCTTACTGCGTGCTGGCAGTCATACTCATACGGACCGGCTACAACCTGGCGCGGCCGGCGATGATCGTCGGGGTCTATAAACAAGGCCGCGAGCAGTTCCTTCCTTTTGTCGTTACCATTGCCGCAATACTGTCAACGGATCTACTCATCGGCGTACTCATTGGCGTTGCTTATGCTTTCTATTTCCTGATCAAACATACCTATCGTGCCGGTTACAAATTGCAGGAACGGCACCAGGGTGGCATCCGGCAGTTTACCATTGAACTTGCACTGAACGTGAGCTTTCTAAATAAAAAAAGATTCATGGAACTCCTGGAGGGAATTCCACAGCATTCGCTGGTGGAGATCAACGGCGTGCACAGTGTCTATATCGACCATGATGTCCTGGAAATACTTCATGCCTTCAAGGCAAAAGCCGCGGACCGGAACATTCAGTTGATCATGAAAGGCATCCCGGAAACAACGGCGATCGATATTCATTAACCGGCAGTCCGATCTTAACGATGAAAACAAAATCGAAAAAGAAATGAATAATTTTGCGACCCTCGTGTCACCAACCGAGCAGACCATCGGCTACGTTCGATAGGTTTAACTCATCCTTGAATGGATATTCCACCTAACCTGACCACTTCATTTCGCGGCAAAGTGACCACCAAAAGTTAACGCATTGATAAGAGCAAAACCCGCCGTGAGTTGTCGATTGTTCAAAGCCGGGTTAGTTTTCGTTTTCAGTCATTTCTCCGGGTAAGATACTTCTTGTTTTACGCATGGATTCGCTTCTGATCTCCAGCCATTGCGCATCACGAACGATTCTATCCAGCATTTGCGTTAGGGGCACCACCAAAGTAATAAAGGGTATTTTCATAACAGCCAATAACGTCCTCTACGCACTGAAACCTTCATTTGCCACTTGAGGATCAACTACTTCAAGTTTTTCTCCTGTGTAATCAACGAACATCCTGTCACCGGCCTTATGCATCATGAGCAAGTCAGGATGAACGCGGCGCTTCCAGAGATTGTAGTAACGATAGAAAGCGGTCACCTTAAAGCCTTCCCGTCACTGGAGATCATCATCCTGCCATAGTCGCAACAAACGTTACCCCGCGTTGTTTCAGGCTCTTTTTTTTGGCCCTTTAGTGTAGCGCGAATGAAACTTGTCTCAAACTTTTTACTCAAGCAGATACGGTGAAAGAAATAACAGCCGCGTCGGGTAACACAGTCGTGTAGGATTCCGGCGCGGCTATACATTAATTTAGTGGCATTGCTTTTTTTTGCCATCATGACTACACTTTCAGTCGTCTGGCATTTATCGCAACTATCACAGTACTTACACTCATCAACACCGCGCCGATAGCTGGACTAAGCACGACCCCTGCATTATATAACACACCAGCGGCTAAAGGCAATGCGATTACATTGTAGCCTGTGGCCCAAACCAGGTTTTGAATCATCTTCTTATAGGTTGTTTTTCCAAACAAAATGAGGTTGGCAACATCTTTCGGATTGCTGTTCACCAATACAATGTCGGCAGTTTCCGCTGCTATGTCCGATCCTGATCCGACAGCAATTCCAATGTCGGCTTGGGCAAGAGCAGGTGCATCGTTAACGCCATCACCCGTCATTGCCACAAAATGTCCTTGTTGCTGAAGTTCTTTGATCTTTTCTAGCTTTTGATGAGGGAGAACTTCTGCAATGAATCCATCCATGCCTAATGATTCCGATACAACTTTGGCCACTTCTTTGTTGTCACCGGTTAGTAGAAGGGTTTTAATATTTTGTCCTTGAAGTATTTTGATTGCTTCAGATGATTCGGGTCGTATTTCATCTGCGAGCGCGATATAGCCAACTATTTTATAGTTGAGGAGAATGAACACCACTGTTTCAGCCTTCGAACTTTCTGTCGCGTCAAGTTTGATATTATTTTCTCTCAAATAGCCGGGGCTTACCACGCTGATATTATTGTTGTCGACCTTCGCCTCAATTCCTTTTCCGGGAATAGCCTTGAAGTCAGCGATAGGAGGCAGAGTAAGATTTAGATCCTTGGCTTTCTTTGTTACGCCTGTGGCAATCGGATGCTCTGAATTTTGTTCAAGAGCTGCCGCGAGTTGAAGGATTTGCTCCTTCGTTAATTTGCCATCGAAGCTTTCAAAACGAACGACATTGAATTCACCTTTTGTAAGGGTTCCGGTTTTATCAAACACCAGCATTGAGATCTTTCGTGAGTTTTCAAATGCTGTGCGGTCCTTGATAAGCAAACCACTCTTTGCCGAAATCGCAGTTGACCTTGCTACTACCAAAGGTACCGCGAGGCCTAAAGCGTGAGGGCAGCATATCACAATTACAGTAACCATTCTCTCCATGGCAAAGGCAAGGTCTTTCCCAATGATCAGCCAAACTATAAATGTGGCAGCACCAGAAACTAGCGCGATAATCGTCAGCCATTTTGCTGCCTGGTCTGCAAGAAGCTGCGTTTTTGATTTTGCGTCTTGTGCATCTTGAACGAGTTTTATGACCTGCGACAGATAAGAGTCTTTGGTTCCATGCGACACTTGAATCTTCAACGAGCCTTCACCATTGATCGAGCCGGCAATTACCTTGTCTCCTTTCTGTTTTTCAGAAGGCGTTGATTCACCCGTAAGCATCGATTGGTTGAGGTAACTTTTACCGTCAATGATTATTCCATCGGCAGCGATCTTTTCCCCGGGCTTGACCAGGATAGTATCACCGGCTTTCAATGACTCTGTTTTGACATCCATGATATGATCACCATGAACCAAGTGTGCATCTGACGGCATAAGTTGAACGAGTAGTTCAAGTTCTTTTGATGCCCCCATAATGGATTTCATCTCGATCCAATGGCCGAGTAACATAATTAAGATAAGCGTGGCGAGCTCCCAGAAGAAGTCCATGCCTTCAAGACCAAGTACTATAGCAACGCTGTAGACGTAAGCTACTGTGATCGCCACCGCTACCAACGTCATCATTCCAATGGCCTTTGCTTTTATTTCGGTTACTAAGCCCTCGAGAAATGGCCGGCCACCATAGAAGTAAACTGTAGACGACAAAATCAATAGAACGAAGTTTGACCCTGGAAACGACCAATTAACTTTCATCCAATGCTGGAGCATCGGTGACAGAGCCATAATGGGTATTGTAAAAATTGATACTACGTAAAATCTTTTCTTGAAATCATCAATCATACCGGCATGATGGGCGTGACCACCGGCAAACTTATGATCATGAATCGCCATAGGGTGATTCTGACTATCGGGCATTGGCTGATCATGCGAACCATGTTCATGTGTGGTTTTTTTTGTTAGCGGAACCAGATTCATTCCGCACTTAGGACATTGACCCGCTGCATCTTTGACTACTTCAGGGTGCATCGGACAAGTGTATTGTTGATGATGTTCGTTTGCCATGATGACTAGTTAATGTCTACAGGTAAGGTCACTTTCACTTTTTCCCAACGGATGTCAATAGTTGCTTTCGAGTCACCACTTTGTGAGATAGTATATTTAAGCCGTTCCTGCACAGTCGGAAGAGTTTGTGGTTTAACCTGAAGCCTCGTAACATCTTCCCTTGTGTCGTATTCATCAGCGAGGTGCTGGTCCCAATCCCTGTTGATGATGATTGTCCATTGTTCCTTTCCTGGAATTGTGAACAATGCATATTTACCTGCAGGAACCTTAGTGCCGTTGATCGTAATGTCTTTATCGATCTTCAACGAAGTTGCGGAGTGTGCGCCAGTCACCCATACTTCATCATAAGGAACAAGGCCGCCCCAGATAGTTCTTTCACGAACAGCTGGCGCATGGTAGTTTATTGTAAAATGGGTTCCTGCGATTAGCGCGTGCTCTTCCTTAGGGATGCTTTTCTTGACGGTGTCAACTGCCAAGGTTTCAGTTCGGGTTGGGGCATCTTGCTTGTGTTCGTGCGACTCCTTTTTTGAATTGCAAGCGCTTGCGAGCATAATAAGTATCAATGCAAGTATAAATAGATTCAACTTCATAGTTGTTTGGTTATTTTTCTTATTGTTCTTGATGAAACATAAAACAGTGTAAATCCTGAAAGGACTGTAATGATGCCTAGTGCCGAAAAGATTTTTAGAAGCCAGTTATTAAAGTTGTCAATTCCCTGATAGTCCATTGTATGGAACATGTATAGAAAGTCAAACACGCGCCATTGGCTGTGACGAATGGTTTGAAAAGTTCCAAGTTCAGCGCTTATGTAAACCGTGCAGTCAGGGTTATTAAAAGTTATCGCGTACGCTGGCAATGGCCGCTCGCGAAATTCATGGTGACTATCTGTTTGCTCTACTAATTCTACGCCACTCACCGCAGCAGAACTAATGACATTATCTTTTGCGATCAAGATTGCCTCTTCTTTTGTCAACGGCTTTCTCATTTGACCGGTTGCAGCATCCGCTAGAGCATAGTGTACATGAGGGTGTGCGCCTTCACCCACGTGACCTGAGAAGTAGACAATTTGATATACCGGCATCTTCGCGACATTGATCAAATGAATGGAATGAATGGAATCAACTTTGACAGAAGCTTCAAGCTGTTTGATAGCCTGAGACGGTGACACTACTTCAATATTGTTATGCAGAAAGTGAGGAACCTTTTGCATATGGTCACCATGAACCTTGTCGATGTCATTCCAGCTGAAATACAGTCCACTAATAGTCCACGCGAGAAGTTGGACGCCAATGAAAACGCCCAGGTAACGGTGTGCTTTACGAATAAATAATTGTATGGTCATTAGGTTTAGGATATTCAGATTTATACTATTTGATAGTTGAGCATCATACCATCATCTTCATGTTCAAGATTGTGACAATGAAGAACAAAAATACCGGTGTGGTGGGGGAAGGTCATGATCACTCGAACGTTTTCACCGGGCATTAATAGCACCGTATCCTTCCAACCTTTTTCAGATGCTATAATTTGATTTCGGCCGCCAGTTCTTTCAAGGATTTGGAATTGAACTCCATGGATGTGCATCGGGTGAATTTCATCGCCATTTTTGTTGTCAAACTCCCAGATCTCTGTTGTGCCAGCCTGTACGGTCTCATCGACTCTTTCCATTTCGAATATCTTGCCATTGATAGAATGTTTTCCCATGCCATTATGATCACCTTCTCCGCTAATCATTTTCGCGATGTCAAACGTTCTGGCTTTTATAGATTGACCTTGATTGATTGCGTTGATTGTAGATAAGGTGGATGGTAATGAGAAAGAAGGAGCGGTAGTTGTTTCAACTTTGAATTTAAGCAGATTAAAGCCTTGCCGCCCCTGAACGTTGAACTCGCTAAAAGCATTGCTAACCAGGAATACTTGTTCGCCGATACTTATATTCGAAAAATCAACAAGGACATCAAGTCTTTCGCCCGGACCAAGAAGAATGGAAGACACCGATTCGGCTGATCTTAACAGACCACCATCTGAACCGATGATGTTCAGTTTGTGTCCGCCTGAAAGTGCGAGATTGTAAACTCTTGCGGTAGATCCGTTGAGAATACGGAGTCGGTACCAATTAGTGGCAACGGATAAATAGGGAGCATGAACTCCATTGATAGTGATTTGCTCCCCTAAATATCCTGCCATGATCTCATCATCGTTTGGCGAGTAGTCCAAGTTGTTTCCGTCGAAGTGTTTGTCCTGAATAATGATGGGGATTTCGAATTCGCCAGCAGGAAGATGCAATGCTGACTCCTCTTCGTCAGTTACGATGAACAATCCAGCCAACCCCATAAATACTTGTCGGGCGGTGGAGCCGTGTGGATGCGGATGATACCAATATGTGCCAGCACGTTGTTGGATAGGCAATGCGTATTGCAGAGAACCACCGGGCTGAGCAACATCCTTTGGGTGTCCATCCATATTCTCGGGAAGGATCAGGCCATGCCAATGAATGTTTGTTTCTTGTGATAGATTATTTTGGAGAGAGACGTTTACAGTTTCCCCTTTGGTTACTCTCAGCGTTGGACCAAGTAAACCAACGCCATAAGCAAAAGTAGTACTTGACTTCCCCTGTAAGAGTTCACTTAAACTTGGTTGGGCATTTAACGTTGCACCACTGTTCGCTACGGAAAGGATAGGAAGAGGTCTGTCAAAAGACCCTTCCACTATCCAATTGGGTTCGCCTATCATGTCTTCGTCTGTGTGGCACGCCTTCAGTAGCAACGATGTGCTTGCCAGCGCAGTTATCGCACGTAAGCTTGACGCCTTAATAAACTCTCTGCGTTTCATCAAAAAATATTATTGAAGTGTTTCTTTTACCGAACCACATTTCAGCATCATGCGGTAGCTTGATCATGTTGTGCATAAGCACCAGGCTCACCAACACCAACACCAATAGGGTTCATGCTTTAATTGTTTGATCGATTATTTCAAGTTTTTATTTCACTTGCCCTCAAGTCAGCATTTGAAGCCGAACGCCCGATTTTCTGCCAGTTCGGAATCGAGTCTATCTTATTCGCTTTCACAGAAAAGATTCTCCAGCAAATAGCCCCGGTAACAGGCTGTACCAGAAATCTACTTCGAAGTGAGAAAGAAATTATGCTTTCAATCACGATCTAAAATGAAGAATGTAAAAGAGGATTGTTATTCGCTAAGGCATAGCGATGACAGAAGTTGAACACTCTTCAAAAGAGAAGATGGAAATCAGATCAGGAAAACTTGGTGCTCGACTGTAAGGTCCCAAGATCGCAAAGGCGGATCGTAATTGTAGTATTGAATTCGCGAGATTGGCGCAGAAGGAATTACTTCGGATATAAGGACTAACGGTCGTTCAATGTCAATAGGAGCGGGAGCAACAATTTCAACTTTTACCATTGAGATTTTGAAGTCTTCACCCCTGTGAATGACGGTTTCGTCTTCGCAGCATGGTGCCTTTGTGTGCCGATGGCAAGGAGGCAGACTTTTCTCCTTTTCGCAGCTATCTGCTTTAGTGAACAAAGCAACGTTCTGAACCTCACCCATACAGATGTGCAAACCGACTATGAAGCTGGTTGAAGAAACCAATACCATAATGGCTAGGATAGCGACTGATATGGAACGGACTGCTTTCATTAGTTACTCAAATGTAACGGATTTATAGTACTAAGGATTTATACTTTACGATTATTTGGTTATAAAATCCCTTGAAATCGTTCGAAAAAACGCGTTGCGGGGTGATTTGAACTCATCCTTTGGCCAATGTGGAGATTCCGACCCCATTGACCTCGTTGTTTCAGGAGGGCGTGATCGCCATGAGTTAGTAAGTGTAAACTAGTTGTGCCTAGAACATAACTTCAAGGTAGTCAAGCCTACGGATGGTCAGTTCCTAGCGGAATGAATTGCACGGTAGTACGGAATGTGATGGTCACAGACACACGAAATAAAGTGGTCAAGCACCATGGAATCTCCACCGGTTAAGCTCACAAAAGATTGAGCCTTTGGATTACCGGGAGACGAGACAAAAGTACCACCAGCGAACTTGAGAAGCTGGCCGTGCAATTGACATCACAGGACAAAACTCGAACCAGCATAGACGATCTCCTTACTGCAGGAGTTGACCGTCTTTTGAAGCTTGATTATATCTACGAAACCGGGCATGTAGAGATGAAGCGGGAAGGGATAAGTTCGATCTACCCGGAAAACCTGGTTTTTGATGGTGGTTTAGTTCGAACCACCCGGGTGAACGACGTTGCTCACCTAATATATATGATCAACAGCGAGTTGGACAGAAATAAAAAAAGGACAAATGAAAACCATCTCATTTGTCCTCTCAAGTCGGGGCGACAGGATTCGAACCTACGACCTCCACGTCCCGAACGTGGCGCGCTACCGGGCTGCGCTACGCCCCGAGGGTCGTAAAATTAAGCATTCTTCGAACATTCGAGACAGGGAAAAACAAAAAATGCAGGGTGAATCCTGCATTTTTTATCCTTTTGGAGGGTTTTTTACTTTATTTCGAACTGGGCTACCAGCTGGGCCTTCAGTTTTATTTTCCGGAAGCCAATAGCATCATCATTTACAGCAATTTCTCCTGCCGGCTTGTACATCACGTTGGAGTACACGGGCATAGGCTGAACCGGGTCGTTGTCCCAGTCGCGGACCATGAGGGGTTTGCCCGCTTCGGCGCCGATGGATTTGAGCAGGCTTTGGGCTTTGGCTTGGGCAGCCTGGAGCGCTTTGATCTTTAAGTCGAGTTTGAATTTTTCCAGGTCCGTGTGGTTGACGCGGGTCAGGTCGAGTTGCTCTACTTTAACGGGCTCCAACTTCTCCAGAAATTTTTCGAGCTCCGCAGCGCTGGTCAATTTCAACTCATATGACTTCTCACGAAACGCATCCTTGTCTTTGCGGCCAAATTTGCCCAGCTGAGATCCGGCATCGGCCAAGGTGAGGTTCTTGCGATCTACGCCGGCGGCCTTCAGCGCTTGCATAAAATCCTGGTCGAGTTTCTCCAATGAAACTTTATTCCGGTTTTCTTCGAATTCGCGGAGTCTGATAAAAAGGAAGATCTCGTTTGGTTCAATTTCCATTTGGGCTGAGCCGGGAACTTCAATAAAATGTTCGCCCTTAAAAACATCCTGGGCAAAGGTCGTAACGGCGGTTAAAAAAAGGATTACAAAGATTGTCGATCGCATAGTTATATTTTTTGTGATTAGACACAAAAGGCTTGCCCAAAGTGGTAAGCTGTGGAAAAAATCAAGCACCGGTAGAGATAAGGCGTTGAAGGACAGGTAAAAAAATACATTACCAGGGGTCCTATTCTCTCACGCATTCGTCTGGGGTGTCGTTGAGGGACCCTTCAAACATAAAAATAGCGAAAGCATATCCTTGGCTTAATTCAAACCGCTTTGTTGTAAAGAGCAGTTCGTCAAGTATTCAACGCAGATGGTCAGACTTCCTGCACGCAGACCAATTTTGGTCGTTCCTTTAAGAAGAACTCGCAACAAAACCTTAAACAACATGAAAAAGACCATTCTCTTTCCCTGGGTGGATGCCCTGTTGGGCGTCGTCCTTTGCTTTGTCCTGTTTGGCTTTTCTGTCACATCGGGAGCGCACAGCGTACAAGTGTATTTGGATAGCAAGTTGCTCATTGATCAGTACATCAACCGAGAGGCGGTCGCTGCAAAGTTGGATTTAGATCGGGCTGAAAACAACAGTCAACTGATCGTGAAATACAGTGAATGCGGACGGACGGTGACGGGCAGAAAAATCACGCTAAAAGACAACGACGACAACGTGCTGAAGGAATGGAAATTCGAGGGACCATCCACCGGTTTCCAGGAACCCATGGCCTGCCCGGTAAAAGATATTCGGTCGCTGAAAACAAAGAAGAACAACACCTTTAAGCTGTATTATTCATCGGACGATTTTCCCGCAGGGCAGCAAATCGCCTACTTGCTTCTCGGCGGCAACGCGACGACGGCAGCAAGATAGTGTGACAACTCATCAGCCCCAGAAACGGGGCTGATGTTTTACCAAAAACCTATCGCTTGAAGAGATAATTACCGATGATCCGGTGCACCACCTGTTCACGCAATGTCCGGCCAATGGGGATTCGGGCATTCTCCAGGATAATTTCATCGCCTTCAATGGCCTTAACATGCGGCAAGGAGATCAAAAACGATTTGTGAACTCTTAAAAACTGATCTTTCGGCATTTGATCTTCCAGGCTTGCCAGGGTGATATACGTAATTAATTTCCGCTCGCCGATGTGGATAACCGCATAGTTCTGCATCCCTTCAACATAGGATATCTCACGAAAAAAGACTTTTTCGAATTTACGATCACAGCGAACGAAATAATAGTCGACTTCGGCTGCATCGAGTTGCTCTGCGCGGGCCTTCAATTGAAAATATTCCATTGCTTTTTGAGAAGCTTTCAGGAATCGCTCAAAGGTAATGGGCTTAACCAGGTAATCAATCACATCGAGTGAATAGCCTTCCACCGCATATTCCGAATAGGCCGTTGTTAAAATCGTGATGGGAGGATTTTTTATCGTCTTCAAAAAATCTATCCCCGTGATTCTAGGCATGTGAATATCCAGAAAGATCAAATCAATCTTCTGTCCATTCACATAGGAAGCCGCCTTCAATGCGTCTTCACACGAGGCCACGCAATGCAGAAAATCAATTGCCTGCATATGCTCTTCGAGGCCCTTTCGGGCAACGGGTTCATCATCGATAATGAGACAGTTCAGTTTCATGATTTATCCTTTTGTGATGCTCGATACATTAATCAATGCGAAGCGAAAGGTTTACCTCGTAGCTATCCGCCCGGTTATCGATCACCAGGGTATGGCGATCCTTGTATAGCAGATCCAATCGTCTTTGTACATTTTTTAATCCAATTCCCGTATGATGATCGGCAACCGTCTTGCGTTCTTTTGTGTTAAAAACCGAAAGTTTGACAAGGTTGCCGTATTTGTCGATCCGGATCCGGATTTCGTTTTTGACAGGCTCGTGCGATACATGCTTAAAGGCATTCTCCAGAAACGGAATAAACAATAAAGGGGAAACGGCAAAGCCCTTCACATCTTCGCCGATAAAAAAAGAAATCGCATAGTTTTCATTTTTCCGCATCCGTTGTAAATCGACGTAGTTCTTTAAATACAGGATCTCCTTTTCGATCGGAATTTCCTTCCCGTTGCATTCGTACAACTGATAGCGCAACATGTCGGAAAACGCGGATAGGGTTTCACGGGCCGAAGTATTCTGCTTGTCAATTTGAAAATAGATCGTGTTGATTGAATTAAAGACAAAGTGCGGGTTGATTTGGGCCTTCAGATACTCTAACTCGGAAGTCAATTTATCCACTTCCATTTTCCGGATGAGCTCCCGTTGAAAATACCATTCCTTGCTCAATTGCAGGGCGACATGAAAAACCAGGTAGAACAGGGCAATCGAAAAATTGTAATAGGTGTTATAGAGAATGGATCGCTTGCTGACATCTCCCACAACATAACCATACAAATAGACGTCGTGAATGTTTTTCAATAACACATAGCCTGTCATCGCGAGGCACAGAAGGAAAATATAGGCGGCAATCTTTTTTTGCTGAGCAAATTTTGGGACCAGTACCAGCCAGTTCAAATAGATCAAGAGCGCCAACAGTCCATTGCGGACGACAATCTCCATTAGAAATTGATCGACGCCTGCTTCCGCGACCAGGTAGTTCCGGGTGTACATATGAAACCCAATGGTGATCACCCAAAAAATTCCATGGTCAAGCTTATACTTCCAGAAGCGATTCATCTACTTAAATTAGGAATTTCACCAGACTTAACCCGGTGCAAACGGCGTATTTTTCCAGGTGGCGGAGGGCAAAGAAAAGGGTTTCTATTATTCTTAAAAGTACTTTCGTACGCGTCGTGAGTTCCTGCCCAAACTAAAAAGAAAGGCCTGTACATAGCGCGAGAATACCCAACGCTTACTTTTTCAAGCTAATGGTCAGTGTATCATCGCCCATCCCCTGCCGGGCGCAAGACCCTCGTGTATGACGTTAAATTTCTATGAAAAAAATTTAACAGAGGGTTACATCAAAGGTGTTGTGTGGCAATGCTGAATTTATTCCTTTGCATTATGAAACAAACCCTCCTGCTCATCACCTGCCTGCTCTTCGCTACTGCGGCCTACACCCAAACGTACCGGCTGATCGCACACCGCGGCGGCGTGGTCGATAGCTCACGTGCAGAGAACAGCCTGCCTGCGCTCGAGGCCGCCATCAAGCAAGGTTACTGGATGGCCGAGATCGACCTGCGGCTGACCAAAGATGGCGTATTTATCCTTCAACACGACCGATCATTCAAAGCGCATTTCGGTGTCGATAAACCGGCGACGGCGATGACCTGGGCCGAGATCCAAAGGTTGAAAAACAACCGCGATGGCAGTGGCGTGATCACACTCGAAGAAGCCCTTCGCACCTGCCGCGGCAAGATGCAGGTGATGATCGACAATAAGATCGCGGGTAACGACACCGTCATGTTTAGCCAGGTGATACACCTGCTCAAAAAATACCACTTGCTGGAGCAGGCCTTGATGATCGGCACAGACGAGTCCACCCCCTACTTCACCGGTAAGATAAAGCTCAGCTGCACCCGGCAGCAGCTCGAAGACAACAAGAAAAAGTCCGGTTTCAAGCCTGGCCATTATTATCTTTTCGGCGGCACCGACAGCATGACGGCCGAAGACGTAGCATGGGCAGACCGGGAAGGCATTATGGTTGTGGCGGCCATAAATCGATTTCATTATCGCGATGCAAAAAATCCGGACGAAGCCATTGCCTCGGATGTTGCGACGTTGAAAGCGTGGGGAGTCAAATATTTTCAGATCGATTCTGAATTTTCGCGTTACTTTCATAAGTAACCATCCGCAGGCAAAGTCCAGGCTGTCGCAAGACGGGGCATACATCGGTCGAGTTTTTAGCCTGACTATGTCGATCTACCGCTTGGGGTATCATCTTCCTGTTTTCAGAAAGCAGATCTCAATTTTAAAATTTACTGTAGTTGGATTGTAAACCAGGCAACCTGGTCAAATGCATCCCATTTGTATTTGTCTTTGCCCAGTTTATGCTTGGGCAAAAACAAATGTACTTCGGTCACTTTGTTTGATCCAATGTATCTTCCCAGTCGCCGCTCGCGGATGACAACTTCGTTAAAAATTGAATTGTTGAGAATTATCGGATCGTTTAAATTGACCATGAAATTATCTGACTGGTGGCCAATTTTCAATTTATGTTGAATGGTTCCGGTCCATTGCAATGCATCGTTCGATTTATCGTTCCGGATAGCATAGGTTAACAGTACCTTCCTCCCGAGAGCAATGTTGTTCAATACTCTTTTTTCGACTATTGAATAGGCTATAAAACCTAATCCAACCGCTAAAATTATTAATATGAGATTCATAGCTGCTGCGCTGTCGAAAGGCTATTCCCTGTCACACAATATATCAAAATCAAAAATAGTAACAACCAAAACCGCGTAATTCAAAAGGGATTGAATGAATACCCGTCCGTGTCTAATCATCGCACCCGCTTCAAACCGACGACACGGCACAAAACACCAAATTTTGCGGGATGGCTACGGCTGGGATCGGGGCCCACTCCTATCGCCTGGCCATTGTTTGAATTTTACAAGTATTGGATTGATGAAAACAAGGCCTGCAGAGGGCAGGGATTCTACCTTTGTTCCATAAACCAAGCTAAAATCAATACCGATGGAACTTTCAAACAAATATCTGGGTATGTGGGTTACCCGTGATGGCCACATCCGCCAGGAACTTTTACCCACCGGAAGATACGACGAAGCCCGTGGTCCCAAGAAAAGCGCCTACACGGGGCGCTATGAGATTACCGGTGACTATATTTACTATTGGGACGACACCGGCTTCACCGCCGATGGCACGTTCAAGGACCTCGACACGTTGCATCACGGTGGATACATATTTTACCGTGAAAGACGAAAATCATAATTGACCTTTTAAAACCGTACTTCAATGCGTATGGAAAAAACTGAAACACTCGCAGATTTCTATAAACAAAAGTTCAACTGGATGCCCGAAAACCTGCGAAAGGACATCGGGCATTTCAATGTATTTCGCATGGAGGATTGCGTGGGTCCCAACAAGGAGCCCGTGCAGTATAGCAGACGTGACTACTATAAGGTGGCCCTCATCCGTGGCAAGCATGTCTACCATTATGCAGAGAAAAGCCTGGAGGTGTCGGGCACATCACTGATCTTTTTTAATCCGCAGGTGCCCTATACGTTCGAGCAGCTTTCGGGTGACCCCACCGGCTATTTCGCCATCTTCAAGGATGGTTTTTTTATCGAACGCCTTCGCGGCGGACTTGGAGAGTTGCCCATGTTTCAGCCGGGCAGCAAGCCGAGCTATCTATTGAACAAAGCGCAGGACAAATATGTGAGTCATGTGTTTGAGAAAATGCTGGAGGAAATCAATTCGGACTATGTTTATAAATATGACCTGCTGCATAACTACATCATGGAGGTCATTCACTATGCATTAAAGATCCAGCCTACCGAAACGTTATATCAACATACCAACGCCAATGCGCGGATCACGGCCGTGTTTAGTGAGCTTCTGGAAAGACAGTTTCCCATCGAGTCGCCCACGCAGCGTTTCACGCTTCGTTCTGCCAGGGATTTTGCCGAGCACCTCGCCGTCCACGTCAATCACTTGAATCGCGCCATACGACTCACCACGGGCAAGACCACCAGCGACCATATCTCGGACCGGGTGGCCAATGAAGCCAAAGTGCTGCTCAAGCACACGCACTGGAATATTGCGGAAATCAGTTATTGTCTCGGGTTTGAGGATCCCGCTCATTTCAACCATTTCTTCAAGAAGCATGCGCAGGTAACGCCTTCTGCCTACAGGATGTAACACGGAATGGTCAAACGGCTCAACATGCTTACACTCCGCAGAAAAAATGATCGCTACACCATAGACCACACTCAGGGAAAATATGGACAGCGGGTAGCGTACTCCTTTTCCCATGACTTTCTTCCTGAAGGGGTCCTTCTTCATATGCATTCCTTGGATGTTTTCAAGGAAACGGAAGACACCGTCTACCCGCTAACCGAACAGCAGGATAAAGCCATCGTCAACGTCCTGAAAAAACTTCAAGGTGAACGGAACTCTAGCTATATCTTCTCCGAGCATCTTCAAAAAACTTACCTTGTCGAGCTCATCCACCTGATCACAAAGATCCATCGTGGTGGGCTGCTCACGCGCTCATCGGCGTGAGGGCGATCGCCGCTGTTCATTTCATTTTTACTTGAATACCATTTAAAGCCGTATGATGAAAAAACCATATTCTAAAACGGATTTACCGGTTTGGCAAATTCGCAAATACCTGGAGCCTGGCCCGATTGTGCTCGTGAGTTCAAGCTGGAGAGGAAAAAACAACATCATGACCATGGGATGGCATACCGTTATGGAGTTCTCTCCCTCCCTGATCGGGTGCATGATTACCGCCGGAAATCATTCCTATAAAATGATTGAAAAAAGCGGCGAATGTGTAATCAACATCCCTACCGTGGACATGATCGACACCATCATCGGCATCGGGAACACCACGGGCAAACAAATCGACAAATTCAAGAAATTCAAACTTACACCGGAGAAATCCCAGACGGTCGATGCACCCTGCATCAAAGAGTGCTATGCAAACTTGGAATGCCGTGTGGTTGATAAACATTTATTGCCGAAGTACAACTTCTTTATTCTGGAGGTATTGAAGGCCCAGGCACCCCTGCGTCCCCGCTATCCGAAAACGGTCCACTATCGCGGTGAGGGTGTCTTCATGGTTTCCGGCAAGCACATTGCCTTTCCAGAGAAATTCCTGCCTCAGAATTTATGACGTCTGCTTTGTAAAGACGGTCACGAGTCCCTGTTTGAATTTTGCAAGTATTGGTTTGAGGGCTGCAAGTTCGCAACCGCTGACTGCATCTACCTTTGATGCATTCAAAAAATCAATCACAAACAATTTCAAGTATGCAAAAGAAAACATGGTTTGTCACCGGAGCATCAAAAGGTTTAGGCCTCTCGCTGGTTAAAACATTGCTGGCAGAAGGGTATCGTGTGGCCGCCACCTCCCGAGCGCTGGGTGAGCTGCAAAACGCGGTCGGTGTAACGTCGCCCCATTTTTTACCCCTTTCGGTTAACCTCATCGACGAAAGAAGCGTAGCAAACGCTATTGATGAAACCCTGAAACGCTTCGGCGCCATCGATGTGGTGGTGAACAACGCAGGCTACGGTCTGGCTGGAGCACTGGAGGAATTGAGCGATGCCGAAGCGCGCGCCAATTTTGACGTCAACGTATTCGGGTCTCTGAATGTCATCCGTCAGGTGCTCCCACATCTCCGCAAGCAATTGTCCGGTCACATTTTTAACATCGCCTCGATCGGGGGTTTTACCGGTGGGTTTCCGGGCTTTGGCATCTATTGCGCCACCAAATTTGCCGTACATGGATTCTCCGAATCCTTGGCGGAGGAAGTGAAGGCGTTTGGTATACGCGTGACCATTGTTTCACCCGGCTATTTCCGTACAAGTTTCCTGGAGGGCGGTTCCCTGGTTGTTCCCGGTCATCCCATTGAAGACTATACATCGGTGCGGGAAATGCAATCGGTCCATCAAAATAACTACAACGGCAACCAACCTGGAGATCCGGACAAGGCAAGCGCAGCCCTCATTCAAGTAGCGGAAAGCGCCGATCCCTTACTTCACCTGTTCCTTGGACCGGACGCCTATGCACTGGCCGAGCAGAAAATGCGCGCTGTACAAAAGGACATGGATACCATCCACGCCACGGCAACAGCAACGAACTTCTGATTCAATGCTATAGCTCACCCGCGCGATCGACAACGTGCGGGTGACTATGGCAAACTCACCCTTCGACTTTTGGTTTCAATTAAATCGCTTTGTCGTCAGCTTCCACATCCCGTTTCTTCCTGTCTATTTGTCTATCCATTTGCGTCATGGACTCTATCATGCGATGCCAGACTAAATAGTTTGGAAGGCCGTTCTTACTGTCGACAATTTTATTTTACTTTTTGTCTTGCGTGAAATCCTTTCCCGAATTCTAATCAACGTCAACGTGTCGCGACTTCTCAATGCAACACATGCAGCTGATGCTATGTTAGTTGCTGCTTTTTTGCCGGCATTCACGAATTTTGTTGGAAATAAGCGTTTTGTCTGCTGTTGATTTTGTCAGGGTCAAAGCGTCCTGGAAATGTGAAATGGCTTTTGTGTTGTCAACATCGGTATAAAGCTCTCCTAAAAGGGAATGATACAAATGATTGTCGCTAAGGTTTATCTTTTCCGCCTCCACGATCGCCTCTTTTTTCCCGTTTACTTTGGCCAATGCATACGTACGGTTTAACGCTGCAATGGGTGAATATTCAATAAGCAGCAGTTGATTGTAGAATTGCAGGATACATTCCCATTTTTCGTTTGTGTCAGCTTTTAGGGTGTGCCAGTAAGCGATGCCCGCCTCTAAATGATATTTTGAAATTTGTGTGCCGTGTGAGCCTCTGTTTAGAAAGTACTCGCCTTTGGCAATCAGCTCCTGGTTCCACAGGTCAGTGTCTTGGTCCTGATACAAAACGATCTCACCGTTCGGATTGTGCCGGGAATCAAATCTCGACGCCTGAAAACACATGAGTGAAAGCAAAGCATTGGCGGCGGGTTTATTGGTTTGTTCGTTTTCAACCAGCAAATACGTCAATCGCATCGCCTCAAAACAAAGTTCCTTACGCAGGGTAACGTCGTGATTTGAAGAATAGTATCCTTCATTAAAAAGCAGATACAACGTCATCAACACCGTCGACAGCCGGTTGTCTATGGCTGATAAACTGGGGTGTTCGATTTCAATTTTCTCGGCTCTCAGTTTTTCCTTGGCGCGCTGCAGTCGTTTGTAAATAACTTTTTTGTTTGTCAAAAAGGCGCTGGCGATTTCATCCACTCCAAATCCGCAAAGCAGGTTTAACGCCAATCCAATTTGAGATTCTGCCGGATTACAAGGATGGCAAACGACAAATATCATGGCCAACTGGCTGTCGTTAATATTCTTGACAGACAAATCGAGCTCTATTTCCTCCGAAGTCGCCGCGTTGTTTTTTATGTTCTTGGAAATGCTCTGGGCAAAAAGCGTATGGCGCTTCAAATAATCTTTGGTCTTATTTTTTGCAACGGTATAGAGCCACGCCGTTGGGTTTTCGGGCAGTCCTTTTAAACCCCACAATTCCGATGCTATGAGAAACGTATCGCTAACAATGTCTTCTGCTGTTTCAATATGCTCAATGCCAAATAATTTACAGAGCACAGAAACTATTTTTCTGTATTCTGTTCTGAATAAATGGGGTATGAGTTCTGCCTGGTTCATGAAAAAAGAAATGCCTTTGTAAAAAGTACAAAGGCATTCAGGATTTTCCAAATTACACTCAGAGCACGCTGATCTCTCTGATTTCTACATTGCCACCGATTCTCAAAATCGGGCATCCCTTTGCCAATTCAGTAGCTTCCTGAATGGAATCTGCTTTTACCAAACTGTATCCGACAATAGACTCTTTAATTTCCGTGTAGGGTCCATCGGCAATGACATTGTCGGCTTTTAACACTTTGCCCGCCGGAACTAACCGGTTTCCACGGTCGGTCAATTTGTTTTGCGCGGCGATGCCCCCGATCCAGTCCATCCACCGCTTTGTCGATGCTTGCATCTCTTCGGGCGAGGCCTTTGGCATCGTGTTGTAGTCTGTTCGGAATACCAATAAGAAATCTTTCATGTTGTTTAAATTTTTAAAGGTTATAAAATTTTTACTTGTTAAAAACGAATGACGATTGAGATCCTGGAATTCGACAAATTTTTAGAAATATTTTCCCGCGAGCAACGGGAATTGTCTAATCGGCACATTCATAGTGCACGATGACCACGCCCGACGGGAGAACCTTTGTGGACTTCAGCTTCAACGGCCGGGCCGCACTCAATTTGATCTTGTCAAACAGGCGAACATTCCCACCTCCGGCAAGAACCGGCTGGATACAGAAATAATAATCGTCTACCAGCTGTTTTTCGGTGAGCGCCGCTACCAGTTCCATGCTCCCAAAGGTCAATAGCCCTTTTTGATCCGCCCGTTTAAACCGCCTGATCGCTTCAACATCGACCGCTCTCACAATGGTCGCGTTGCTCCAGGTGGTGACGTTCAACCGGGATGAATACACATGCTTGGGTATGTTGGTGAGCGCTTGGGCCATGCTTCGCTGCCACGCGGGCGTATCTTCGCTTTCAAGCCTTGCCGGCCAGAGCTGTTGGAACAATTCAAAGGTGTTGCGTCCATAGGCGACGGTCTGTATTCCCGCCAAGAGGTCATGAACAAAGGCAAAATATTCGGGATCCGGAGTTACATACTGGCTATCCATAAACCCGTCGGGGGTGGTGTTGATAAAACTGACAATTTTTCCCATTGGTTTTAAATTTTAGCGGTTAAAAAACCAATGACGATCGGGTTTTCAGGATTCGACAAATTTCAAGAAATATTTTTCCCCTGTCCGCAATAGGGAGAGATTTTGCCCCGTTCACGGCTTCCAGAAGGAAAACGAGAACTTTTCATGGGCACAGAAGCAACAGTCTTGCCTTTCATTAGTCTTTACCCCGCCGGTGATTGTCCGCAAGTGGACAGGATGCGTTACCTGCCGGTTCCTTTTGACGTCAAAGCGGGCGAATCAGGACAGGGGCATCATCGGGGCGGCAGCAGGCAATAAAAATAAATCACTACGGTATGTACACAAGCTATTTTAAGATTGGATGGAGAAATCTCATCCGGAGCAAAGGATACTCGCTCATCAACATCGGTGGTTTGGCGTTAGGGATGGCCGTGGCGATGCTCATTGGTCTGTGGATCCACGATGAATTGGAGTTCAACACCTATCACAAGCAATACCACCGCATTGCCCGCGTCATGCGAAACCTCCACATGAATGGGGAAACTTTATCGACCGCGATCTTGCCGAGTGCTCTTGGCGATGAGTTAAGGACCAAATATGGAAATCACTTTAAACAGGTGGTCATGTCCGCATTGGGTGGAGACCACATTCTTTCGACTGTGGCTGGTGCTGGCCAGGCAGAGGAAACAAAACTATCGCTGCGCGGCGAGTTCATAGAAGCGGCCGGACCTGAAATGTTCACGTTGAACATGCTCCAAGGCACCCGGTCCGGATTGAATGATCCCCATTCGATCTTAATTTCACAATCCGCCGCCAAGGCGCTCTTCGGAAACGACAACGCCATGGGCAAGCTGTTGAAGATCGATCACAGCGACCGGATGGATGTAACGGTCACGGGTGTCTTTGAAGACCTTCCCTACAATAGCGATCTCCATGCGTTGAAATTTTATGCGCCATTCGATCTGGCGCTTTCGGCCAATGCCTGGATGCAACATCCGACCTTTACCAACGACTTTCTCCAGGTGTATGTAACGATCGGCGACCACACCAGTTTTGAAGCAGCCTCGGACCAGATCAAGGATGCGATCCTGAACAATGTAAGGGAAGACAAAAACTATGTGGCCGTCAATCCGCAACTGGCGCTGCATCCCATGAAGGACTGGCACCTGCGGTCGGAGTGGAAGAATGGTGTCATCGCAGGTGGTCCTATTCAGATGGTGTGGCTTTTTGGTATTGTTGGAGCCTTCGTCTTGCTGCTGGCATGCATCAACTTCATGAACCTGAGCACGGCCCGTTCCGAAAAAAGAGCCAAGGAGGTGGGTATCCGGAAAGCCATCGGATCGGCGCGCACGCAATTGATGAATCAGTTTTTCAGCGAGTCGTTCCTGGTGGTGGGGCTTGCCTTTGGCGTGGCCCTTGTCGGTGTGTCGGCTTCATTACACGGATTCAATGAATTGGCCAGCAAACAAATGGCCATGCCGTGGACAAATACTTACTTTTGGATGAGCAGTGTTGTCTTTATTCTGTTTACCGGGTTGGTGGCTGGAAGTTATCCGGCATTTTACCTGTCGTCTTTCAATGCCGTCAGGGTGCTGAAGGGATCTTTACGTGTTGGACGGCTGGCCTCTATGCCCCGCAAGATACTTGTGGTGACGCAGTTCACGGTGTCGGTCACGTTGATCATCGGCACGATCATCGTCTACCAGCAAATTCAATTTGCCAAAGACCGCCCCATCGGATACAGCCGCGATGGTCTCCTCATGATCCAGATGACCTCGCCGGAGTTCAGCAACAAATACGATGTGCTTCTTACGGAATTAAAAAATACCGGTGCCGTAGTGGACATGGCAGAGTCATCAAGTCCGCCGACCGACATCTGGACTCAAAACGGCGGTTTCAACTGGCGCGGAAAGGACCCGGCGTTTATACCCCAATGGGCAACGCTGACGGTAACACCCGAATATGGAAAAACCATGGGCTGGCAGTTTGTGCGTGGGCGTGATTTTTCAAGAGAGATCGCCAGCGATTCAGCGGGTTTTGTTATCAATGAAGCAGCAGCAAAAGTCTTGGGTCTTGAAAATCCCATCGGCGAAACCATTCAATGGAACGGCGGATGGCGAAGCGCCTTCACCCGCTTCACCGTGATCGGGGTCATTAAAGATATGGTGATGAAATCGCCTTATGCACCGCCCGTGCCTTCCGTCTTTTTCCTAAGCAGATATGGAACCAACTGGATCAACATCCGGATCAATCCACAAATCAGTGCGAGCGCAGCGCTCCCCAAGATCGAAGCCGTCTTCAAGAAAATAATCCCCTCGGCGCCCTTCGACTACAAATTTGCAGACCAGGAATATGCATTAAAATTTGCTGCGGAAGAACGCGTTGGAAAATTGGCTTCTGTTTTTGCTGCACTGGCCATCGTCATCAGTTGCCTGGGACTTTTCGGGCTCGCTTCGTTTGTCGCCGAGCAACGCACCAAAGAAATTGGCATTCGCAAAGTAGTGGGCGCTTCCGTGTTCAGCCTCTGGAAGATGCTGTCAAAGGATTTTGTTGTGCTGGTGGTCATCTCTTGCCTCATTGCCATTCCAGTCGCATATTATTTTCTAGCGGCCTGGCTGAAAAAATATGAATACCGGACCGACATATCCTGGTGGATCTTTGCACTGACCAGTATGGCCGCGCTGGTCATTACTTTGCTGACGGTTAGCTATCAGGCGGTGAAAGCGGCGCTGATGAATCCGGTGAAGAGCCTGCGGTCGGAGTAGCTATTCTACTTTCCATTTTTTATTTATTCCCCTAAGCACGAGGCCATCGTTATCTTTTTAACAAGGCCATCAAGTGGGGGCTTAGCGTATACGATTTCACCAAAGGCGAGGTGTCGCTGCCTTGGGAGACGACCTCCGTGATTGCGTTTGTCATGAAATGATACGTGTGTTCCGGTTTTATGGTCATGGGTTGCCGGCAAGCGTTCATCCATAAAACAAAACGCGCCGCGGCAGATCAGCCTGATCACCGCGGCGCGTCACGCTTTCAAAACCCTTCTACAGACTACAGCTTGAATGTCAGCTGGGCCATAAATGTTGTCCCCAACTGGCTGAATTGCGAGCCGTTGTAACCCAGGATTCGATAGCGTCCGCTAAAGCAGAGAAATCCTTCCAGCAGGTTTTTCTGTTCGGCATCGTTCAACACTTCCTGGCCTTCATTGTCGAGCGCGACAAGCTTCCAGCTGGGCAATACGTTGAAGATGTTGTTTACCGTAAACGAAAAATTCAACGACTGCGTAATGCTGTAGCCGATGTTCAGATCGGTCACCACAGCAGGCGAAAACTCCTGCTTGATGTGCTCCATGATGGCACCGCCGTTGTCCATGTCTTGAAATTTGGTCGGGCCGAACAAGGTGTTGTTCAAAGCAAAACTCCACTTCGACACATTGTAGTCGGCACCGAGAATAACTTTGTAGCGCGGGCGGCCCTCGGTGAGCAACGAACGTATTTGCGTGCTGAGGATCGTTGATCCTGCTTCGCTGATGGCCGGGGGATTGTTGGGGTTCCCCAGAATCTCGTTGGTGAGGTTTAGGTTTCCGGCGAGGTTTATGCCAAGTCGGCCTGCCCCCAAGCTGATGTTTTTGTAATTGGCTACAAAGTCCAACCCCGTTGTTCGTGTCTTGATACCATTTATAAAAAACTGAACGCTGGCCAATCCGCCTTTCTCCAGGATTTGACCGAGCGTGGTGCTGGGGTCGTCGGAAGTAATCGATGAGCTGTACACGATCCGGTCCGAAATCGTGATGCTGTAATAGTCCAGGGTGATGCTCAGGTTCGGCGACGGATTGAGGCCGATGCCGGCGGTATAGTTGTTGGATTTCTCAGGCTTCAGCAATGGAATGCCCAGGGCAAACGCCTCCTTGCTGCGGTTGTTGAACAGTCCCGACAACACAATCGTGCCACCCGCCGACGATGCCTGCGTGGATTGCGCGTAGATCTGGTGCAAGGTTGGCGCCCTGAAACCGGTGGAAGCCGAGCCGCGCAAAATCAATTTGTCTTCCCAGAATTTATAGCGCGTTGTCGCCTTCCACACAAATGCATTGCCGAAGTCGCTGTAGCGTTCAGCGCGGGCCGCACCTTCGACGAGCCATTTGTCCGTGATGTCCCAGCTCAGATCGGCATAGGCACCGAGATTGAAACGGCTGTTGGTTGTTGCATTTTCTTCGCGTATGCCGGGAAACGAATTCGCGCCTTCGCCTTCATACGAAGCCTTATCGCCAGCGATGATCTTGTATGTTTCGCGCCGGCCTTCGGCACCCAGCGCCACCGTAAACTTGTCGGCGAAAGTTTTGCTTACGTCCATGTTGCCTACGATGTGACTGAATTGATAACCACCTGGCTTAAACGATGTCGGGCTCGCTTCCTGGAGGGTGTGGTTGACGGTATTGTTCACCGTGTACAATTGGCTGTTCCCGCCTGCGGTAAAACTCATGTCGTAAGTCCATCCATTGTTGCTGTCTCTCATGCCCAGCGTGGCGTTATAGTCCGTGAGATCTCCCTCGAAAGTCGGCATGTAGCCGATGTAGCCTTTGTACAGGGCAATGTCGGCGGGATCGGTGCTGTTGGTGTAGTCCACACCATTGGGGTCGGGGGTGTGGAGCAGGCCATAGTCCTTCTTCCAATAGGGGACGCGGTAGTTTGCGTTGCTGATCACCTTCTTCGTCACGAAAGCGGCGTTGCTGTAGAGCATACCGGTTTCGCCAAGCGGAATACCCAGGTTATATAAAAATTTCGCTGCCGACGTGGTGCCCGTACCATTGATGTTGTTGCCGGTCGGGTATACCTTGAGATAATTCACAATGGCGGCGTTCGTTGGGTCGGACGTGGGCGCACTGGGATCGCCAAAGGTCGCAATTTCAGTTGGCACGTCGACGACCCCGGAGCGGACGGCGTTGTTGGCTTGATTGAAACCGATCGTGTAGTTGATAAATCCGTTGCGCGCAAAATTTTTGCCGCTGTTAAACGACATCCCATAGGAACCGCCATCGCCTTCGTGGGTAACACCGGCATTGACATTGAGTGTCGCATATTCAAATTTATCTTTCAGGATCACGTTCATGACACCGGCAATAGCATCGGAACCGTACTGGGCCGATGCACCGTCGCGCAAGATCTCGACGCGTTTGATCGCGTCGGTAGGAATACCCGAAAGGTCGGCACCGGTTTCGCCGCGGCCCGGGGCAAACTGCACATATAAGAGCGAGCTCAAATTTTTACGTTTGCCATTGATGAGCACCAGCGTGCGGCTCGGACCCAGGTTGCGTATTTCGTAAGGGTCCAACAACGTGGTGGCGTCGTTTACGGGCGTGTTCACAGAATTGAACGACGGCACCCGGTATTGAAGCGCCTTGTCGAACGTGAATTGTCCCGTGGAGGTGAGGTCCTTTGCCGTCAGGTTGTCCACCGGCAACGGCGTGTCGGTGATCGTTCGTTGCGAACCGCGACCCACCGACACGACAATCTCATCGAGCTGGCTGGTGGTGGGCACGAGGTTGACATCGATGGTGGCCAAATCCGTGACGTTGATCTCCTGTGTTTCAAAACCGATGAACGAAAACACGAGGATGGTGGTGGCCGACGGCGCTTGTAATGAAAATTTTCCGTCTTCACCAGAAGTAGTTCCGGCGTTGCTGCCTTTTGCCACAACGCTTACTCCCGCCAGGGGCGAGGCTGAAGATTGATCGATAATTGTGCCTGTGATGAGTCGTGTTTGCGAAAACGCTGAATACTCAAGCACACACATGAGGACAATAAGGGGGGGTAACAAATGTCTCATTTGCTTTGGGTTTAGGTTTAGGTTATTTGAACTTAACGTTAAGTGAATTTAACAAAGTAACACCTTAACACAAACCAGGGCTCCTGCGAAATTCGTTGAGTCGACATCGAACGAAAGGAGCGCAAAACAAAATCGACAATATATTGTTTAAGAAATGACCTGGAATTTATTGAGGGTTAGTGACTAACCCAGTTCGATGTTGGCACATTCATTTATGCGAGTATATTCTAGGTTCACATAAAATCTTCCAAGATCAGTTGACGATCATTCCGAGCGAAGGCTATTTACCGGATTGGCTCTTGCCGCTTTGATGGATTGATAGCTCACCGTCAGCATCGTTATCACGAGCAAGCCCGCACCGGCACAGGCAAAGATCCACCAGGCGATGGGTGCATGGTATTTGTATCCGTCGAGCCACCGTTGCATAAAATAATACGCTACGGGCGAAGCCATCACAAAAGAGATCATCACCAGCACGGCGAAATCGACCGAAAGCATTTTCCACAAGCGAAAAACGGTCGCTCCCAATACTTTTCGCACACCGATCTCTTTGGTGCGCTGTTCGGCCACAAACGAGGCCAGGGCAAAGATGCCGAGACAGCTGATCAATACGGCCAGAAATGCGAAGAAGCTGGCGAGCTTTCCAATCCGCTCTTCGCTTCCAAACTTCCGCGCATAGTCTTCGTTGACAAAATGATATTCGAATGGCGTCTCCGGACTGTATTTGCGATACACCGCTTCCACTTTGGCCAGTGCCTCCTGTGCACGCTTGCTTCGATTGAGTTTGATAATAAAGACTCCTCCTCCATCTTTGGAGATATGGAACACCGACGGACGCGCCGGTTCGTAGGGAGATTCCACCACCATATCGTTGATAATACCGATGATTGTGTAGGGCTTCTTATCCCAGATCAGCGTTTCGCCGATAGGATTTTTAAAACCCAGGAATTTCGCGGCCGCCTCATTGATCACGAAGGCCAGCGAATCGGTAGCGTGCTCGCGCGAGAAATCGCGGCCATCCTTAAATTGCCATCCCACGGTTTTTCCATATTCGTAGGTGATACCGCTATTCGGAAAATTTACCGTCTGCGCCGGATCCTTCCCCTTCCAGTCAAAACCTCCGTTCGAATTCCATACCGCTGTGGTCGGACTCCATGCTTCAGTCATCTCTTCTATGGCGCCGGCAGATTTCAGCTCGTTGCGGACAGCGTCAAAATGATCGTGGAGATCAGAAACCGTTGTGAAAATATTGATCAGCCCGTCGCGATCATATCCAATCGGGCGATTTCTGGCAAATTCGATCTGGCGGAAAACAATCACGGTGCCGATGATCAGTACGACCGAAACGGAAAACTGGAGGACGACCAATACCTTCCGGGGCAGTGACGCAAATTTGCCCGCCCGGAAAGTACCCTTCAGTACTTTGACGGGCTGGAACGACGATAAATATAGTGCCGGGTAGCTGCCGGCGACTAATCCCGTGATCAGGCTAAACCCTACGCCCAACAACCAAAAGACAGGATTTCCCAAGGGCAGCGAAAGCTCCTTGCCGGCAACGTTATTGAACGTTGGCAATGCTGCAAATACCAGGAGCAGTGCGACAACGAACGCCAGCAGCGTGATCAGGATCGATTCACTAAAGAACTGACTGATCAACTGACCCCGGTTGGAGCCAATCGATTTCCGGATGCCCACCTCCTTTGCTCTTTTTTCGGAGCGGGCTGTGCTGAGGTTCATAAAATTAATGCAGGCCAGTGCCAGCACAAACACGCCGATGATGCCGAAGAGCCAAACGAATTGAATTCCCCCACCTGTATTTACACCATTCTTAAATTCCGAATACAGATGCCATTTGCTCATCGGGTGAAGGAATACCTGGGGATTGGACTGGCGTTCGCCGGCGGAAACCCGGTCGAACTTGATGTTGTGAATTTTTTGAGAGACGACGTCCAGGTCCACATTCGGGGCCAGTTCTGCAAACACTTGCGTGAAATTGCTGCCCCAGGGGTCGTCCATTTTTTCAACCCAGGGGTTGGCGATCAGATAGAGTTGCCACGGCATTAAATAGTGTATTCCCTTGAATGCAGAGTTCGAAGGAAAATCCTGAAACACGCCGGTCACGCGAACATCTTCTTTATTGTCGATGCGCATCAGCTGATCGATAGGATCCGAATCACCGAAATATTCTTTTGCCACAGACGCCGAAAGCACGATGGAGTGCGGATCTTTTAAGGCGTCGTGTGTGCCTTTCAGCATCTTCACCGAAAGCATCTCCAGGACGCCTGGCTCGAAAAAGTTACCGGTCTTGCTGAATTTTTTGTCGCCCGCCGTCAGGATGTGGTTGCTTGTCCAGGACGATTGCAGCACGTGTTTGAAGTCGCTTCCAAACCGGGAGCGGAGCTCTTCGCCCATCACCGCCGGAAACGACGTCCACGATTCCGTTTCTCCATTGTTCGTTACGTGTTCCATGACCTGGACAATCCGGTCGTAATGATCATGCGTTTGATTAAAGGTCACCTCGTCATGGATCCAGAGCCCGATCAGGATGGTGACGCCCATTCCGGTGGCAAGGCCAGCGATGTTGATGAAAGCGTATCCTTTGTACTTCACCAGGTTGCGGAGCGCAACACGAAAGTAGTTCTTGAGCATGGGACGTTATTTAGGTGACTGGAAAGACTTCCTCTGAACGGATACTCGGAAAAGGAAAATAGTTTCAAAAAAATTGCAGATTTTTTTTTCCGAGCGAGATGCCAAGAATAGTGTTTCTTCGATTACAGCCTCATGTTCGCATGCAAAGAAACGATTCGCGTGCGAACAAAGGCCTGTTATCACCGGTCATGAGGTCTCAAAATTCAATCCCTTCCAGTCAAATCCAGTGCATCATTCCGATCTCAGGTTCGTCGCCGGGTTACCCAAGGCAACTTTCACCGATTGGTAGCTCACCGTGATCAGGGCAATGAGCACCGCGGCCAAGCCGGCGATTACAAATACATCCCAGGTGATCTCGGTCTTATAGCTGTAGCCTTCGAGCCATTGGGTCATCAGGTACCAACCCAGCGGCGAGGCGATCACGAACGATACGAGTACCATCACCACAAAACTTCTGGTGAGAAGCCTGAAGATGTTGCCAACCGTGGCGCCCAGCACGAGGCGAATGCTCACTTCTTTCTTTCGCTGCTCGGCCATGAACGACGACAACGCGAAGAGTCCCAGGCAAGCCACGAGAATGGCGAGCATGGAAAAGCCGGCAAACAGGTTGCCTGTGCGCTCCACGTCCTGGTACATGCGGGCATAGCTCTCGTCCATGAACGTGTAGCGGAACGGCTGGTTGGGCATGATCTTGTTCCAGGTCGACTGAATGCCCGCGATGGTCTGTTGCATATCGCCCGATTTCACTTTCACAGCAACGATGGAACCGCCGGTGCCAACGACCATGGTCAGCGGTCCGATCTTTTCCTTCATCGACTCAAAATGAAAGTCTTCCACAACCCCGATGATGGTATACACTCTCCAGTTCTCGATCTTCTGTCCAACGACCGGCTGCTTTAATCCCATGGCCCTCACCAGGGCTTGGTTCACAATGATAGATGAGGAGTCTGAAGCAAGGCGCGGTATGAAATCCCTGCCTTCGATGATTTTCATGCCCAGGGTTTTGATGTAGTCTGTGTCGACATTCCATCGCTGCGCGCCGATGGACGGATCTTCCTTGGACCGGCCCTCTTTGAAGAAGCCGTTCTGGTCGCGGTTGGTTTCGCTGACGGGCAGGTAGTTTGAACTGGTAACATGCTCTACCGCCGATTGACGAAGCAATTCTTCTTTGAAGGTCTCGCGATGATCGCCCAGGGTGTTGGCACCCTGGATCATGATCACCTGATCTTTGTTGAACCCGACCTTGGTATGCAGGACAAAATTCATCTGGCGATAGATCACAAACGTGCCGATGATCAATACGATCGATGTCGTG
>Ga0209050_1000454_pt1 | contig 73615 bp, 57 predicted proteins | sample Araplavi_mTSA_r2_FD_184276 | JGI IMG/M metagenome (GOLD analysis project Ga0209050, IMG submission 184276) | Arabidopsis root microbial communities from North Carolina, USA - plate scrape MF_Cvi_mTSA_r2 (SPAdes) (version 2) | ecosystem: Host-associated > Plants > Roots > Endosphere | place: USA...
CGCGGTAAGCAGTGGCAGTGCGTGCATGGTGGCGTCGGTGGTGCCGTCGCATGTCCTGCTGGCGATGGGCGTGCCGCCGGAGATTGCGCAGGGCACCGTCCGGTTTTCACTGGGCAAGCCGACGACCACCGAGGAAATCGACGATGCGCTGGTGCGCATGGAACAAGTGCTCAACCGGTTGGCCGCGTTTGCATGAGTCTGCGGCAGCTCGATTTCCTCGCGGGCCTGCTACGAGTGACCCGCGACAAGCTGATCGGCGAAGCGAAACCTGCGCCGTCGCCGGTCCCTTCGCCAGCGGTTCCAAAAGCACCACTTCCATTCCGGGGCGAGGATGCCACGCTGACAGCGCGCTGTGTGGAATGGCTTGGACCGCTGAATTGCCCGGCGCTGGCTGAGCGGGTGCGAGTTTCCTGGAGCGGGCGGCTGCAGAGTACGGCTGGGCTCGCTTATCCCGCCAAAGGCTGGATCAAACTGAACCCGAGGCTGCGGGAGTTCGGCGAAGCCGAAGTCGAGCGCACCTTGCGGCACGAACTCGCGCATTTGCTGGCCCAGCATCGGGTCGGGCGCCGCCGCATCGCACCCCACGGCGCTGAATGGCGGAAAGCTTGTGCTGACCTCGGCGTGCCGGACGAAGCCCGGTGCCACACGTTGCCCCTGCCGCGCAAAACGGTCGAGCGGCATCACCTCTACCGTTGCGCCAAGTGTGGCGTCGAAGTGCGCCGCGTGCGCCCTTTCCGCCGGGCGACAGCCTGCCTCAAATGCTGCCGTCAGTTCAACGGCGGCCGTTTCGACGAACGATTCCGCTTCGTCAAAATCCGCCTCTAAAAGCGTTGGAGTACAGGCTCTAGCCCGTTGGCGAAAGACGCTCGCTGCAGGCTAAAGCCTGTACTCCAACGGAAACAAAACCACCCTTAGTGCTGTTCAGCCATGTGCACCGGGGCCTGGTGTACGATCGTCTTGGGTCCTTCGATCATGCTCAGGACCGGCTGCGGGAAGACGCCGAGGATGAAGATGAGGGCGGTGAGACCGATCACAGTGATTTTGGTCAAGCCGCTAATCTGGATCGGCGTGTCGTCGTTCGGTTCCTGCCAGTACATGGCGGCCACGACGCGGAGGTAGTAGTAAAAGCCAGCGCCGACGGTGATGATGCCGATCCCGACGAGGACGAACTGATGGGCGCCGACCGCTGCGGTGAAGACCATGAACTTGCCCCAGAAACCGGCCGTGAAAGGAACGCCCGCGAGAGCGAGCATGGCGCTCAGCAGACCGAAGGCGAGGAGCGGGCTGCGCTTGGCCAGGCCGTTGAAGTGCTGGATATCGTCGCCGCGCGAGTGGTTGGCCACCACGATGAGGACGAGGAAACTCAGCAGGGTCATCAGGAGATAACCTGCGAGGTAGAAAGCCACCGCGACGCCGCTGGAACCGAAGGTCGAATCCGTCGGGCGCACGCTGGCCACCGCGACGAGGAGATAACCCGCATTGGCGATGCTGGAGTAGGCCAGCAGACGTTTGAAGTTGTCCTGCGGCATGGCGGCGAGGCTGCCGTAGATCAGGGTCGCACCGGCGAGGATCGCGAGCGTACAGACCAGCTTGTCGTGGATCGCCGGGATGCCGAAGAAGGGCTCCAGCACGCGGATGAGAATGAGGAAACCAGCGGCCTTGGAGCCGACACTGAGGAAGGCCGTGATCGGGGTCGGAGCACCTTGGTAAACGTCCGGGACCCAGAGCTGGAAGGGCGCGGCGGCGACCTTGAAGCCAAGGGCGACGAGGACCAGCAGGAGGGCGAAGAGAACCGCCGTTTCGTTGCCCACGAGGCGACCCTTGTCGGCGAGGAGTTCCGGCAGGATCTCGCCGATCTTGATCAGGTTCGTTTCGCCGGTGAGGCCGAAGATCCAGGTGATGCCGTACACGAGGAAACCCGTGCTCAGCGCACCGAGGATGAGGTACTTCACACCCGCTTCCAGCGAGCTGGTACTCCGGCGCATGTAAGCGACCAGCACGTAGAAGCTGATGGTGACGAGTTCCAGCGAGACAAAGATCAGCAGGAAGTCCACGGCCGAAGCCATGAACATGAGGCCCGCGCAGGTGAAGACCGGCAGGCAATAGAACTCACCGAGCCCGGCGCCGGGCTTGCCCTGCGGGAGGAACTTGGAAAGGACGCCCCGGTATTCCAGCGACATCACCAGGACCACGATCGTGGTCAGCAAAGCGATCCGCTTGAAGAAGAGGGCGGTCGCGTCGGCGCTGTAAAAGGCTTTCGAGAGATCGACTCCCGCGTTGCCCGTGGTGAAGAACGACCAGCCGAAGACTACGGCGAGGACGTAAATGGCCGTTTGGGCCATGAACGATTTGTTTTCGCCTTTGTGGAACGATTCGACAAAGAGTAGGACGAAGCCAAGCAGCAGGACGATGACTTCGAGAGTGATGGGGCTGAGCAGCGGGGTCATTTACTTCTTGGGCACGAGGGCTTCGACGCTCGGCTTGACGTAGTTGAGCACGGTCTTCGGAGCGAAACCGGCGATGAGGAGGGCGGTGAGGAGGAGCAGCACGGGGATGCGTGCGGCGCCGACGACATCGGTCCAGGAGGCAACCGCCTTGGACGGCTCACCCATGAAAATCTGTTTGTAAGCGCGGAGCATGTAAACCGCGCTGATGACGACGCCCCAGAGGGCGCAGACCGTGGCGATCTTGAAGCTGCCGGCGAGGGCTTCGCTGGCGACAGCGGGTTTGAAGGCGCCGAAGAAGACCAGCGTTTCGCTGGCGAAGTTGGCGAAACCGGGAAGACCGATCGAAGCGAAGGCCGCACAGCCGAAGGCCGCCCCGAGGAAGGGCATCGCTTTGGCCACCCCGCCGAGACTGTCGAAAGCGAGGGAGTCGGCCCGTTCGCGGAGGATGCCGGTCATCGCGAAGAGCGCGGCGATGCTCAGGCCGTGGGCGAACATGAGGAGCGCTGCACCGCTAACACCGATGACGTTCAGGGCGGCGATCCCGAGGAAGATGTAGCCCATATGCATCACGCTCGAGTAGCCGAGCATGAGGTCGAGGCGGCGCTGGGCGATGGTGACGAGACCGATGTACAGGATATTGCCGACCAGCAGGATGAGGAGGAGATGCGCCCAGTGCTGTGCACCCTGCGGGAGCAGGGGCAGCGCAACGCGGATCAGACCGTAGAGGCCGAACTTCTTCAGTACACCTGCGTGGAGCATGGCCGCCGGTGTGGGAGCCGAAGCGTAGGCGCCCGGCGCCCAAGAGTGGAACGGGAAGAGCGAGATCAGGATGCCGAAGCCGATCAGCAGGAAGATGTACGGACGGCTCTGTGCGGCAGCCGGGATCACATTGTGCCGGGCCATTTCCTGCAGCTTGATCATGTCGAACGTGCGGAACTGCTCGGGAATCGCGAGGTACAGATCGATAAGACCGATCAGGAGGACAAACGAACCGACGGCGAGATAGATCGTGATCTTCCAGGCGGCGGACTGGCGTTCACCGCTGCCCCAGAGAGCGATGAGCAGGAACGTCGGGATGAGGGCCAGCTCGTGGAAGGCGTAGAAGAAGAACAGGTCCTGCGAAGCGAAGGCCCCGGCGCAGCCCGCCGAGATGAAGAGGACGCAAGCGTAGAAGAGATTCGGACGGCGGGTGATCTCCGGCGTGACCCAGACGGCGGCGAGGGTGACGATCCCGGTCAGCACCAGCATCACCAGGCTGAGACCGTCCGCAGCGAGCAGGTAATTCAGGTCCCACTCCGCGGCGATGACCGTCTTTTGGATGAACTGAAACTGGGGTCCTAGGCGATCGTAGGTGAGGAGCGAGAGCAGCGCAGTCACCGCCTGGAGAATCGCAGCGGTAAAGGCCGTCTTGCGCGCGGGGGCGCCGAACAGCACCAGCACCGCGGCGATGATGGGGACGAGAACGATCAGGTTGAGCACAGGATGTGAAAGGTTGGGGCGGGGTCGGCGCTTACGAGAAAATCATCAGGTAAACGAGCGCCACGACACCGGCGCCGAAGAGGAAGGCGTACCCTTGCAGGTTGCCGAACTGGAAGAAGCGGAGCACGAAGCCAAGGCCCCACGCGGCGCCGCTGGTGAGGCGGACGAGCACGCCATCGACGAGCCATTTGTCGAGGAAGGCGCTGATCTTCGCGAGGAGATCCTGGGTGCCGGCGATGAGCGCGGCGTAGAGTTCGTCGAAGTAGAACTTGTGCTTGAAGGGCGGGATGACGATCGGGTCCTTCTCCTTGTTCGAGTAGAGGACAAAACCGCTGCCAGCGCCGACGATGAAAGCGAGCGTGCCGAGCACCATCGCGAGGGTGGAACCGGAAGCTTCGTGCAGCTTGTGCAGCGCTTCGTGGTACTCGTGGCCGAGGGCGCCATTGGCGATGAAGCCGTAACCGGCGACGATGCTGAAGAAGGCAAGCACGACGAGCGGCCCGACCATCTTGAGCGGACCATCGTGGCCGTGCTCGGCTTCATGTGTTCGGGGTTTGCCGAGGAAGACCACGACAAACAGACGCGTCATGTAAAATGCGGTCAGGAAAGCGGTGAAGACCGCGACGAGGAAGAGCGGGAGGCTCTTCTGGTAAGCGGCGACGAGGATCAGGTCTTTCGAGAAGAAACCGGCGAGGAAGGGGCACCCGATCAGGGCGAGGTAACCGATGAGGAAGGTCCCGAAGGTGATCTTCATCGTCTTGCTCAGGCCGCCCATCTTCCAGATGTCCTGCTCGTGATGCAGCGCGTGGATGATTGCACCCGCACCGAGGAAGAGCAGCGCCTTGAACGAGGCGTGCGTGAAGAGATGGAACATTGCTGCACCCGGAGCTGCGAGACCCACGGCCATGACCATGTAGCCGAGCTGGGAAAGGGTCGAGTAAGCGAGGATCCGCTTGATATCGTCCTGTTGCGTCGCCATCAGCGCCGCCAGCAGAGCCGTGACGCCGCCGATGATCGCGATGACCGTCTGCGCATCCGGGCTGAGCCCGATGAGGAAGAAGATGCGGGCCAGCATGTACACGCCGGCCGCGACCATGGTGGCCGCGTGGATGAGGGCGGACACCGGCGTGGGGCCTTCCATCGCGTCCGGCAACCACACATGCAGCGGGAGCTGCGCGCTCTTGCCGACTGCGCCGCAGAAGACGAGCAGCACCGCGGCGGTGAGGTAACCCTGATTGATATTCGCCGTCGCCGTGAAGGCCGCGATTTCCGGGAAGACCACGCTGCCGGCCCACGCCCACACCATCAGGATGCCGAGCATGAAACCAAAGTCGCCGATGCGGTTCGTGAGGAACGCCTTGTTCGCTGCCGCCGCTGCACTTTCCCGGGTGAACCAGTGGCCGATGAGCAGGTAGCTGCTGACACCGACGAGTTCCCAGAAGATGAACATCATCACGAAGTTGTTCGCGAGGACGATGCCGAGCATCGAGAACATGAAGAGCGAGAGATTCCCGAAGAAGCGGGCCTTCGACTCGTCGTGCTCCATGTAAACCGTGGAGTAGATATGCACCATCGCGCCGATGCCGGTCACGACCAGGAGCATCAGCTTGCTGAGATCATCGACGATCAGGCCGATCGGCACTCGAAGCGTGGCGCCGAAATCGAGCCAGGGCACTTCCAGGACCGGGGCCGGCCCATGACCGTGCCCGCTGGTGAAGACACCAATCGCGGCGACCAGGCCAAAGACGGACGACGCGACCGAGAGGAAGGTCGAAGTATCGGCCGATTTGCGGGCGACCAGATGGATCAGCGCCGCGGCGACGAGAGGATTGAGAAGGATGAACCAGACGAGTTGCGGGTCCATGCGTTAGAACTTGAGGGAGCTGATGTCGTCCACGTGGGTGGTCTGGCGGGCGCGGAAGAGCGCCACGATGATGGCCAGGCCGACGGCCACTTCCGCGGCGGCGACGGTGATGATGAGGAAAACGAGAACCTGCGCGTTGTAGTTGGGCAGATGATCGGGGCCGACATTAAAGCGGCTGAAAGCGACGAGGGAGAGGTTCGCGGCGTTGAGCATCAACTCCAGGCACATGAAGATGATGATAATATTCCGCCGCAGCATCACGCCGGCGAAGCCGATCGTGAAAAGCAGGCCGCTTACAAACAGGTAGTGGTTCAGCGTGAGAGTCATTTATTTGAGTTCGCGCTTGGAGAGGATGACGACGCCGACGGTGGCAACGAGGATGAGGACACCGACGACCTGGAAAGGCAGGTTGTGGGTGGAGAAGAGGATGAAACCGACTTCGCGAACGTCGTCGATCTTGCCGGCCTTGATCGCGGGGAAGGCTTGCTGGCCGAGCGGGAACCGCTGCAGCACTGCGTAAAGCTGGGCGACAAAGACGAGCGAAACCAAACCGCCGCCGAGCCAGGCCGCGATGTTCAGCTTGCGCCGATTCTCCGCCTTCAGATCGAGCAACATGATGATGAAGAGGAAGAGCACCATCACCGCGCCCGCGTAAACGAGGACCTGAATGGTCCCGATGAAAAAGGCATCGAGCGAAACGAAGAGCGCCGCGAGGCCGAGGAAACTAACCACCAGCGACAGCGCGCTGGCGACGGGGCTGCGGTTCACAACCACGGAAATGCCGAAAATCAGCATCAGCGCGGAAAAGACCCAGAAGAGAATCGGTGACATGTCAGCGGTGGCGGCAGGCGGTGGGGAACGGGCCGAAAGTGGGCTTCATTACTTGAGCGGGTTCCATTTGTGGACGAGGCCGTCGAACACGCCGCCCAGTTCGTAGAGTTTCTTTTTGTCGTGCACCATTTCCTCACGGGTGGTGCCGGTGATCGCGTAGTCCTTGCGCAGGAAGATGGCCTGCTCGGGGCAGACTTCTTCGCACATGCCGCAGTAGATGCAGCGGATCATGTCGATCTTGAACTGCTTCGGTCGCTTCTCGACCTTGGCCCACTTCGAATCCGCCGGGATTTCCTCCGGGGTAATCGTGATCGCACGCGGCGGGCAGATGAATTCACAGAGCTGGCAGGCCACGCAGCGTTCGCGCTCGTGGTTGTCGGTCACCAGCGTGGGAGCGCCACGGTAGTGCTCGGGCATGTGAGAATCCCATTTCTCTTCGGGATACTGCATGAGCACCTTGGTCTCGCCCGCCCACATCTTGCGCAGATGTTTGAGGGTGGTCATGAGACCGGCGACGATGGACGGAAGGTAGATCTTTTCCTTCCAGGTGAGGGTGGGACGCTCGACGACGTAGGCCATGGCGCTTTATTTAGTGAAGGCGAGGATGCCGGCGGTGAGGAAGATGTTCACCAGCGCGATTTCGAAGATGTAGAGCCAGCCGAGTTTCATCAGCTGGTCGTAACGGAAACGGGGGAGCGTCCAGCGCACCCAGATGAAGACGAAGAGGAGAACGGCGACCTTCGCGAAGAAGACGGTGATATTCACCACCCCCCAGAAGGCTCCGATGATGCCAGGACCGGAACCGTCCGGGATGAGCGGAAAGTGCCAGCCACCGAGGAAGAGTACCACGATCAGCGAGCTGCCCGCGATCATCGCGGTGTATTCACCGAGGAAGAACAGCGCGAACTTCATCGAGGAGTACTCGGTGTGGTAACCCGCTACGAGTTCGGTTTCCGATTCTGGAAGATCGAAGGGCAGGCGGTTCGTTTCGGCGAACATGCAGATCGTGAAAGTCACGAACGCGATGAAGACCGGAATCCAGAGCAGGAGCGAACGCCACTCCGGGATGCCGTGGGTAAACGGGAAGAGCAGCCAGCCATGCTGGATTTGGTAGGTGATGATGTTCGAGAGATTCGTCGAACCGCAAATCAGCAGGACCGGCACCGCGCTCAGGCCGAGGCCGAGCTCGTAGCTGATCATCTGCGACGAGCTGCGGATGCCACCGAGGAAAGAGTACTTCGAATTCGAGGCCCAGCCGGCGAGCACGATACCGTACACGCCCACGCTCGCGATGGCGAAGATGTAAAGAAGGCCGACATCGAGATTTGCGACGACCATCGGTACCCCGAGGAAGGAGCTGCCAAAGGGAATCGCGGCAAGCACGACGATCGAAGGAACCATCGCCAGACACGGTGCGAGCCAGAAATATGGCTTGTTCACGTGGGCAGGGACGAAGTCTTCCTTGAGCAGGAACTTCACCGCATCGGCGACGGGCTGGCCGAGACCCCCGAGGAAGGGCGAAAAGTCCTTCTTAAAGCCGAGCAGCGTGATGGGGAAACCAACGCGGTTCGGGCCGGTGCGGTCCTGGATCGCGGCCGAGACGCGGCGTTCCGCGTACACGGTGTAGCTGACCATCGGCAGCACCACGAGGAAGATCAGGAAGATCGTCTTCGCCAGCGAGGTAGCGACCAGAAACCAGAAATCGGGTGAGTTGAGGAAAGCCATCACAGTTCGGGAGTCGGGCGGAGGTAAAGGGTGGAGGCTGGGCGAGGTGCGATCACTTCACGGCCTCCTCTTCCTTGGCGGGTTCGGCGGTGAGCACTTGCACGCCGAGATCGCCGATCTTGCTCAAGCTCAGCTCGGCGAATTCCTTCACCTGGCCGGCCATCTGTTTGAAGACGTCCTCGATCATGTACAGACCATTCGAACCGCTGACGGCCTGGATGAGATCGCGGAGGATTTCCCAGTCGTCGCGGGCCTGGCCGGGAGCGGTGACCGCTTTGTTCAGGCGTTGGAGGCGGCCTTTGAGATTGATCATCGAGCCACGCTTTTCCGCCCAGGCGCTGGATGGCAGCAGCACGGTCGCGTGCGCGGTGGTCGCATTCGGCAGGATATCCACCACGATGAGCGCATCGAGCTTGGCGAAGTCTTCCTCGGTGAAACCGGCGGCGGTGAGATCTTCGCCGAGCACCACGAGGGCCTTGATCGTGCCGTTGCGAACGCCTTCGACGATCTTCTTCAGGCGATAACCCGGGCGATTGGTGGTCAGGCTAAGGAGCTTGGCGCCGCTGGTGTTCGGATTGCGGTCGGCGGCGATGAGCAGGCCGTCCGGTTCACCGATGTGCGGGACGACGTCGACCTGTTTGTCGAGTTCGAGTTCTTCGACCAGGCGGCGGGTGAGCCAGAGCTCTTCGTTCGTCGCGCGGGCGGAAGCGACCACGGCGGTCGATTCCTTGCTGTGCGCCTTGAGCATTTCCGCCGCGATGGCGATGGCGGTGCGCCATTCGACCGGTTCGCCTTTGACCAGCGGGGTCTTGAGGCGTTTTTCGTCGGCGACGAATTTGAAATTCAGGCGGTGCGAATCCGGCAGCCAGCACTGGTTCACCTCCTCGTTGTCCCGCGGGGTGATGCGGTAGATCACGTTTTCGCGCGAAGAGATGGTGATGTTCGAACCTGTGCCGCAGTTGACGTCGATGGTCTTGGTTTCCTTGAGGAACCAAACGCGCATCTTGAAACGGAAGTCGTTCGAAGTCAGTGCGCCGACCGGGCAGATATCGACGGTGTTCAGCGAGTAGTTCGACTCGAGTGCCTTGTCCGGGTGGCAGGCGATGCTGTTGAAGCTGCCGCGATCGACGATGCCGAGGCAATCGTCCTTGGCCACTTCGCGCATGAACCGGATGCAGCGGGTGCAGAGAATGCAACGCTCGGCATCGAGGGTGACGCGCGGTCCGAGTTCGACGTTCTTGGGCTTTTTGACCTTCTCGTCGAGGAAGCGGGACTGCCCCTGGCCGACTTCGACCGAGTATTCCTGGAGTTTGCACTCACCGGCCTGGTCGCAGATCGGGCAATCGAGCGGGTGATTGATCAGGAGGAACTCCATCACGCCCTTGCGGCACTCTTCGACCATCGGCGAACTGGTACGGATGGCCATGCCTTCGGCCACGTCCTGCGCGCAGGAAATCTGCGGACGCGGGATCCAGCCGATCTCGGGTTTGCCATCGGGACCGAGGACCGGTTTGCGGTCAGGGGTCATCTTCGGCATACCCATTTCGACGAGGCACATGCGGCAGTTACCGGGCGACGAGAGTTTCTCGTGGTAGCAGTAGTGCGGGATGAATTTGGCGGCCTGCTTGCAGGCTTCGATCACGCGCGTGCCTTTGGGGAATTGCAGCCAGACGCCATCGATCTGGACGTTGAGCATGGGGACTTCGGTGGTCGGACTACTCATGCGAAGGGAGAATTATTAAGCGAGGCGATGACTTCTTGGGTGACGTCCTTGCCGCCGCCGAAATTGGTGATGAAACTGCCGATGGTGTAGATGGGGCCCCAAGGAATGCCCCACCAGCCGAGGAAAAAGGCGAGGAGGGTGAACGGGAGACCTTTCACGATGGCGTTGTCGCCCGCCCGGAGGAAATAGATGTTCGAGGGGCGCTTGAACGTCAGGATCAGGATGGAAATGCAGTACTGGTAGATGACGAAGCGTCCACCACGCTGGATTTCGAGATTGAGGTCGGCCCCGGAGAGGCCATCGATGCCGTTGATTTTCATCGGGTAGCGGCAGGAGCCATGATTTCCTGACCGTTTCCGCGCGGGGCGGCTACGGGCTCGATCTTGTCGTTGGCGACGAGTTCCTCGGAGGTGTACTCCGGCGGCATCGGCGGCGGGAGCTGCTTCTGCGACTTGCCCACGAACTCATCGCGGAATTTGGCGACGAAACTCTGGGTCGGCCACGAGCAGGCTTCACCGAAGGCGCAGATGGTTTTGCCGGCGATATTGTCACCGATCTGCTTGAGCATATCCGGGTCGCGCTCGGTGCCGCCGCCATCGAGGATGCGGTCGGTGATCTTCTTCATCCAGAGCGCCCCTTCGCGGCACGGCGTGCATTGGCCGCAGCTCTCGTGAGCGTAGAATTCGTTCAGATTGTTCAGGCAATCGACCATGCTCCGGGTGTCGTCCATGATCATGACGCCGCCGGAGCCCGCCATCGAACCGCACGCCGCGATGGTGTCAAAGTCCATCGGGATGTCTTCGAGCGTGAGGGTCTTGTCCTTCACTTTGTACGTCTCACCGGCCTTGAGCACCTTGGCGCTCGAGCCACCGGGAATGACGGCCTTCAGCGTGCGGCCTTCCTTCAGGCCACCGCAGACGTCGTTGATCAGCTCGCCCATGGTCAGGCCGCCGACTTCCACTTCGTAGTAGCCGGGCTTTTTCACGTCGCCGCTGACGCAGAGAATACGGGTGCCGGTGTTGTTCGGCTTGCCGATCTTCGCGTACTCGGCGCCGCCCATGGCGACGATGTGTTTCACGTGGCAGAGCGTCTCCACGTTGTTCACGATGGTCGGGCACTGGTAGAGACCGAGCACCGCCGGGAAATAGGGAGGCTTGATGCGCGGGTAAGCGCGCTTACCTTCGAGCGATTCGATCAGGCCGGTTTCTTCGCCGCAGATGTAGGCGCCCGCGCCGCGGTGCACGTAGATCTCACAGTCGAAGCCGGAGCCGAGGATGTTTTTGCCGAGGAAACCAGCCGCCCGCGCTTCGGCGAGAGCTTTCTCCAGGATCTGGGCGCCTTCGGGGAATTCACCGCGGATGTAGATGTACGCGAGTTTCGCATCCACCGCGAAGCAGGAGATCACCATGCCCTCGATGAGCTGGTGCGGGTCCTGATGGATGATGTAGCGATCCTTGAAGGTGCCGGGTTCGGATTCGTCGGCGTTGCAGATCAGGTAGGTCGGCTTCGGACCACCGCGCCGGATGAACCCCCACTTCACGCCACACGGGAAGCCGGCGCCGCCACGGCCGCGCAGGCCGGAGGTCTTCACCTCGGTAGTGATGTCCTCGGGCTTCATGCCGAGCGCCTTCTTCAGGTCGTTGTACCCGCCGTTGCGCTGGTAGCAGTCGATATCGTTGGTGTAGCCTTCGACGTCGATGTTTTTGAAAATCAGCCGGCGTTCGCGCGGGTGCGGGGCGAGGACCTTCGGCAGGGTGGCGTCCGATTTCTCCAGCTTCAGCAGGTCGCTGACGCCATCGAGGGAGATGTTCTCCTTGAAGAGGTCGTTCACCATGGCCACCGGAGCCGAACCGCAGCTCGCGAGGCATTCCACGAATTCCACCGAGTATTTGCCGTCGGGCGATACCGCGATCGGGTTGCCATGGCCGGGATTGTGGACCCCGTGGCCGTTTTCGTGGCCATGCTCATGGCTGCCGCAGCCGTGGCCGTAGTACTCGGCCTCCCATTTCTTCAGATCGATCCCGGCTTCCTGGGCGATTTTGTCCCGGAGTTCGTAGGAACCGGCCAGTTTGCAGGAAAGCGTGCGGCAGACCCGGATATGACGCGCACCCGGGGGGACGCGGCGGAACATCGGGTAGAAGGTGACCAGTTCGAGGACGTTGATCGGCTCGAGTTCGAGCTTCGCCGCGATCCACTTGATGGCTTCATCCGAGATAAAGCCGAAGTGTTCCTGCCAGAGGTGGAGCAGGGGCAGGGAAGCGGAGCGTTTCGAGACAGGGTAGTGCGAAATCGCTTCGTCGATTTGGGCGAGCAGTTCGGCTGGGATGTGGAAAAACATGGCGGCCTGAAAGCTATTTTTTCTCCGCAGGAGCGGGTTTGGTTTCGCGAATGGGAGCGGGTGTTCCGCCGAGCCGGCTCACGTCGGAAATCAATTTTCCGTCGATGAAGTGCAGCTCGATGGTTTCGCCGTCCTGCTGGTAGTAATAACGCACCACATCGACCTCCTTTTTCTGGGTTTCGAGGGCGAGTTTGGTGGTTTCGCTGCGCGTCGGCTGGCCGAGAATGCTCTCTACTTCCTTGGGCGAAATGCCTTTACCGGCCTGCTCCAGCGTTTTGCGCTGCGCGTCGACCACTTCGAGGTTCTGGTTCGTAATACGCGGACCACACGCGCAGAGAGCGAGCGAAACGGTAAAAAGTAGGGTGCAGGCGGCCATTCGATGCACAGTCTCGGAGATTGCGGAGAGCGCTGCGGAGCAGCAAGGGGAATTTGTGAAATTTTTCACAAGCGTTTGCAGCCAAAGGGCGGAAGCCTGCCCGAACCGGTGGGCGCCGACGAGGAAAAGTCCGGTGAATTTCTTGAACAAAAACCGCCCGTTCCCCGTCGCATTTCCGTAACTACTGAGAAGAATATGAACATGAAATCGCTGATTTTCCCGCTCGTGGCCGCCGTGCTGGGTCTCGCTCCGGTCACCAGCCAGGCCGATTCCAAGGTCAAGGTCTACCGCGACCGCGACGGCGACGGCCACTACAACAAGAAGACCTACGACGTGAGCAAGTACCGCGACCGTCGCGCCGACTACTACCGCCACAACTACGATCACCGGTACTACGGTAATTCGGGCTACTATCGCGGCTACGGCTACGGCTACCCCTACCGCTCCGGGTACTACAGCTACCCGCGGACGTCCCTCGGCGTGTCGATTTACTCCCGCCCGAGCTACTCGCGCAGCTACGACTACAGCGACAGCCTGGCCTCCGACATCCAGCGGTCCCTGAAGCGCCGCGGCTACTACTACGGCTCGGTGGACGGCGACGTCGGCCCCGGAACCCGGTCGGCCATCCGCGCTTACCAGCGCGATCATGGCCTGGCCATCACCGGCCGGATTGATAGCGCGCTGATCCGCTCACTCGACTGAGCGCAGGCTTCGGAGCGCATTTTATTCGCAGGTTTTCCCTGCCAGAGTGGCGGTTCACCCCGGTGGACCGTCACTTTCGCTTTTCAGGGAGGGCAGACCCGGCATAGTCCCGCCCCGTGCTTCTCCGCCTCTCTGCGATCTTCTTCGTCCTGGCCGCCGCCCGCGGGGCGGAAGAGGAGCCTGCAGTGCCGGTGGCTCGTGCCCAAGCCGCCCGGGCGACCGTGTGGATGACGCATGACGATTCGGCGATGGACCGGTTCACGGAAAATCCGAACGTCACCCGGCGCATGGTGAATGACCTGATTAAGGCCTCCACCGGGGAAAAGGATGTCGCCCGTGCCTGGAAGAAGCTGGTGTCCCCGCAGGATCGCATCGGCATCAAGGTGAACGCCGGGGCCGGCCCGCGCTTTTCCACCCGGGTGGGAGTCGTCCGAGCCATTCTCGATGGTTTGGAGGAAGCCGGTATCAAATCCTCCAGTGTCGTGGTGTGGGATCGGGAGAGCTCGGAGCTCAAAGACGCGGGCTTCGATCCGGTCCGCCTTGGCTGCCAGGTTCGGGGCATCGATCCTCCACGCGGTTGGAATCGGAACGCGCAATTTTCTGCGCCCGTGCTGGGCCGCCTGATCTGGGGCGACGCGCTTTTCGTGGAAAAGAACCGCAAGGGTCTCGGCAAAACGACGACCGATGCCGATCAGCTTTCTTCCACGAGCCATTTCGCGGCGGTTTTGGGGCAGGTAAACAAAATCATCAACGTCGCGACCTTGTCGGAAAATCCCGGCTGTGGCGTCGGCGGGGTCTTCTACAATCTCGGGGTCAAGAACGTGGATAACTGGCGGCGTTTTGTCGCCCAGGACATCCCAGCGCTCGAATCGATCCCGGAGATCTACGCGAACGAAAACATCGCCCCGAAAGTGATCGTACATTTCCTCGACGGTCTGCTCGGGCAATTCGCCGGCGGCCCGGAGGGGAACCCCAATTATACCGCCTTCGACGGCAGCCTGTATGTCTCGGGCGATCCGGTAGCGCTCGATGCTCTCGCCGCGCGCAAAATCGATGACTGGCGGAAGCTGTCCAAGTTGCCGCCGATTACCCGCCGGATCAGCTGGCTCCAGAATGCCGAGCAATTAGGCTTGGGGGAATCGGCGGAAAGCCGGCTGAACTTGATCACGGTCCCGTGAGTACCGCCGACCTGGGCGGTCCTCTGCTCCGCAGCGTTTCCCGTTCGTTTTACCTCACCATCCGCCTGCTGCCTGCGAAGTTGCGGGCGCCGGTCGCGCTGGCGTATTTGCTCGCCCGGGCCAGCGACACGATTGCCGACAGCGCGGATCTGCCCGGGCCGGCTCGCGCGGCTCATCTCGGAGCTTTTCTTTCCATGATCCAAACCGGTGGTCGCGCCGGTTTGAGTGCGATCCAGGCGGACGTCCGCTCCGAACATGCGGGCGAAAATGTGCTGATCGCGGAATTGGGCCGCTGTCTCGGCTGGTTGGAAACGCTACCGGGATTCGACTACCGCGAAATTATCCAGGTGATGGGGCCGATCATCCGCGGGCAGACGCTCGACGTGGAGCGGTTTTCCGGACATCCCGAAACGGTAAAAGCGCTCGCGAACGCAGCCGAGTTGGAGGAGTACACCTATCTCGTCGCTGGGTGTGTGGGCGAGTTTTGGACCCGAGTGTGGCTGCACTACCTGCCCAGGTACAGTTCACTCCCGGCGGGAGAGCTGAATGCGCGTGGCCGCGATTTTGGGAAGGCCCTGCAATTCGTAAACATCCTGCGCGATCTGCCGGCCGATCTCCGCAAGGGGCGTTGCTACCTACCAGCGACCGAAGTCGACCCCGCCCGCTTGCTCAGCGACCCCGCAAGCGGCCGCGCGTGTTTTGATCGCTGGCTGAAACGTGGGGATGAGCTCCTCGAATCGGGCCGCATCTATATCCGCTCGCTGCGGCCGGCGCGGGCGCGCATGGGGTGTTATCTCCCGTGGGAGCTCGCCCGCCAAACCCTGGCCCTCGTCGCGCAACAATACCCGCTGGAATCGCCAACCCGGGTGAAAGTCACACGCTCCGCCGTGCGCGGCGCGCTTTTTCGCGGCGTGATCGCTGCCTTTTCCGACGCCCCCCTGCGGTGAAACCCGGCCATCTTCCCGCTCTCGATGGCTTGCGCGCGTGCGCGGCGGTGATGGTGATGACCTTTCACTTCTCCCAACTCCACGCCGGCCCCGCGTTGGTGCAAAAGCTCGCCGTGATCGGGCAAACCGGCGTCGATTTGTTCTTCGTCCTCTCCGGGTTTCTGATCACTCGCATTCTGCTCGCGTCGAAAGATTCGCCGACCTTTTTCCGCACCTTTTACGCCCGCCGCGTCTTCCGGATTTTTCCGCTCTACTACGGCTACCTCGCGTTCCACTACTTCGCGCTGCCGTGGATTTTTAATTACTCTGTGGTTGGCTTTGAAAAGCAGTGGTGGTTCTGGCTCTACCTGCAAAACATCCCCGCGACGTTTCCCGGTTTCGAGTGGAGTGGCCCCGGGCACTTTTGGTCGCTCGCGGTGGAGGAGCACTTTTATCTGTTCTGGCCGGTGCTGGTCTGGGCGCTATCTCGGCGCGGTTTTAAATGGCTGACCATCGGGGTGCTCATCTTCACCCCGCTGCTGCGCGCTGTCTTTTTAGCCAACGAGTTGCAGGTCTTTTATTTCACCTTCACCCGCATGGATGCACTGGCCTTCGGCGCCTTACTGGCGGTGGTCTCGACCAGCGATCGGGTCCCGCGCTGGCTGCCCGTACTGCGTGGTCTGGCTGTCATCCTGCCGATTTTAATGCTCGGCTTTTTTGCCGCGCTCTCTGGCAGCCAGGCGACGTGGTTGCAGGTCGTCAAACTCAGCCTCATCCCCGCGACCTATGCTGCCGTGATGGGAGTCATCGTCCTCGACCCTGCGCTCGCTCGCTTTGATTCGCTCCTCGCGATACCTCCTCTGCGTTGGATCGGCAAAATCAGCTACGGCCTCTACGTCTATCACCCTTTCGCGTTTCATCTCTCGCACGATCATCTTGGCGTCACTTCCTACGCTGGCGACATGCTACTCGGCTTCGGCCTCGCCTTCCTGTTTGCCGCCCTGAGCTACCGCTTCTTCGAAGAGCCGATCCTCCGGCTGAAACGGCACTTTGCTTACGCTTGAAATCCTGGCGGATTTGTTCGAATGGCGCGTGGATGCAAGCTGGAGGGCCGCGCGCCGTCGGTGCCGGGCGAACGACTTGGCTGCAAAACACGGGCGCGGAATCGTCCATCCTAAATCGAACGGCGTTGGACCCGTAATCGGACTATGGGATCAACTCTCCGGCATCGACGGAGCGATGCCCTCCAAGGCAAGCCCGCAGCGGTGGGGAGATCACACGTAGCCTTCGGCCCGCATCAAAGCCGCCAGGGCGCGGCTGTCGGCGTCCGGGGCTTGGGAGAGTGTGCTGAAGACGCTCTGCACATCGGCCTCGGCGCGATTTTGGCCGAGCTTGAATTTCCCCTCCAGGCGCATGATCGGCATTTCGAAAGCGACGATGCCGCGGAGCATTTTGGCGAAGTAGTCCTCGGGTAAAATTCCCGGCCAGCGCCGCTCATACGAGGCTTCGTAGAGGGCGATCGTTTCGCGAAGCAACGTGGCGGCTTTTTCCGGATCTTCGAAAACGGTGGGGACGCCGTAGGCATGCACGGTCGCGTAATTCCAGGTCGGTACGGCGGGCTCGGTTTGATACCACGACGGCGAAATATAGGTGTGCGGTCCGTGAAAAATCGCGAGCGCTTCCTGGCCGGAGGCAAAGTGCTGCCACTGCGGATTTGCCCGGGCGACGTGGGCGAACAGCGTGCCGTGGGGACCACCTTCCGGACGCAGCAGCATCGGGACGTGGCTGGCAAAAGGCGCCTGGTCATCGTGGGTGATCAGCGTGGCAAAGCTGTATTGTCGGATGAACGCCGCGAGCTTGGCGGGGTTATCGACACGAAAGGCGGCCGGGATGTACATGGGCGGTGGTGGGAAAGCGGGCCGTTAGGCAGTCTCGCGGCGCTGGAGTTGAGGCAGGACCCGATGCTGGCGGCCGAGGCGTGGTGCGCCCGTGGCGACATTGAGCAGCAGGTGCGCGGCTTTGCGAGCGTAGAGCAGGGGATCGAAGCTGTAGCTGGTGATTGCCGGTACGGAGAAGCCGAGGGAGGCACCGTCTTCGCGGCTGATCAGTGCGATCGGCCCAGGCCAGCGGACCCCGCGGCCGAGCAGCCAGGTGAGCGCGGTGAGCGCGTGAGTGTAGCGATCGACGACCAAGCCAGTCGGAGCTTCCGGCTGGGAAAGACACGTACTGAAGGCGCGCAGGAATTCCGCCCGGGAAGGCCCGTGGTGGATGACTTGTGCGGAAGCCACGCGCTGACTCGCGGCGCGGAAGGTTTCTTCACTCAGCCGCTGCCCCGCGGCGGGGGTGGGCTCGAGGAAAAAGGCCAGCCGGCGGTGCCCCTGCGCCGCGAGCTTCGCCACGGCGTGGCGGACGACCTCGGTCAGGTCGAGTTCGATCCCCGGCAGGTGCACACCTTGGTGCCGCGAGCCTGCGACCACGGCCGGGACTTGCTGGGCTTCGAACCACTCCTGCTGCACGAGGCTGCTGCGCAGGAGAAACCAGGTGGCATCCGGATTCTGCGCGACCAACTCGGCGAGGCGGCGTTGGGAGCGGGCCCCGAAAACATTCGGGCGGGTGTGAATGACCAGGCCGACGCCATGCCCGGCGAGGCGCTCGCGCAAAGCGTCGAGCCAGATCCATTCGAAACGGCCCATCCGCTCGAAGCCCAGCGGTGTGAGCAGACAGACCTTGGGTTCAGCGGGGCGATCGGTGGGAGGGGTCGAGCCAGCTCCGGGTTCGGGCCGGCCTCGTTTGCCCCGGCGCAGCTCGCCGCGGCGTTCGAGTTCCGCGAGCGCAGCGCGGACGGTCGTGCGGCTGATTTGCAGCAGGCTGCAAAGCTCCCGTTCGGGAGGCAGCCCGCCCCGCCAGCGCCCCGAAGCCAGCTCCCGCGCCAGCATCGCCACGGTCTGGGCCACGAGACTCACCCGCGGCACCGTGAGCGGTGAGGTCGTGGGTGAGGTGGTGCGGGCGCGGGGCATGAAGGGTCGGCTAGAGCTTCGGCGCCGCTGGCTTGAGCGGAGCGCCCCAGTTCGGTGCCCCGATGGACTTCATCTTCCGCTTGTAAACCTTGTCGCCGCAGGTGGCGTAGAGCGTATCAAACTTTGCCCCGCCGAAGCACAGATTGCTCACGCGCCCATTCGGGGTGGGGAGGATGCAATTCACCCGGCCGGCTTGATCGCAAACCTGGATGCCAAGCCGCGTCGCGACATAGAGGCGGCCGTCGCGATCGACTTCGAGTCCGTCCGCACCGCTGTCATCGGCGCTATCCGGTTCATGCAGCCAGAAATACTTTTGTTTGTGCTGGAGCGTGCCATCTGGCTGCACCTGGTAGCTATAGACCCACTTGGTCCGACTGTCGGCTACGTAGAGCAGCGTTTGATCCGGGCTCAGCACCACGCCATTGGAAAAGCGCAGGCCTTTGTCCACGACCTTCGGTTGGCCGTTCTTCGGCAGCAGCCAGATCTGACTCGGGCTCTTGCCATCCCAGCCGGGCTCGGTCACCCACGCGTTGCCGTCGGCACTCACGGTCACGTCGTTGCCGCGAAATCCTTCGGCGAGGACCTGCGGTTTGCCGGCTGCATCGTAAGCGATGATCTGCTGCGCCTTGCCCGCCACCGAGTAGAGCCGGCCATCCGGGCCAAAGCTCTGCCCATCGCCGCCCTGGGTATCGGCGATGTATTCGCTGACTTTGCCATCGAGACCGATCTTCCAGCACTTCGAGGCGCTGCCTTCGGTGAAAAAGACCTCGCCTTCACGATTCGCCGCCGGCCCTTCGGTGCCCTTGTGGCCTTCGCTCACGAGTTCCCAAGGCGAAGCGGGATCGACGATTTCGCCCAGCATGCGGTTCTGCGAACCGTGATTTTCCGGCGCTTTCGGCCAGTCTTTCCACAGCCAGCGCATCGCATCCGGGAAGATCGCCGTGCCGTGTTTGCCGTTGTGCGCACCTTCGCCCCAGATGTGGTTCACCTCGTACCCGGCCCACGTGAGCGCGCGCTCCATGGTCTGGTTCATCATCCACCAGTCGCCGGCGTAGATGTTGTTGTCGTTCGAACCATCCTGCAGGAACACCCGAATCGGCTTCGGCTCGTACTTGCGGATCAGGGTAGGAAATTCATCCGCCCCACGCAGGCCGACGTACGTGCCGACCGTGGTGAACACCCGGCTGAACGCAGTCGGCCGTTCCCATGCCGCAGTGAAGGACGCGACGCCGCCGCTCGACGAACCGCAGATCCCGCGGTCGGTCGCGTTTTTGGAAAGGCGGATCGGGCGGCCATCGGACGAAGTTTTCGTTTCCACTTCCGGGAGCAGTTCATCGATCAGGAAACGCGCGTAGTTGTCGCCGAGGCCATCGTATTCGTAGCTGCGATTGAAACGATCCAGGGCGGCATCGGGGTTCGCTGCTTTCACGCGGCCGTGCATCACGTACACGCCGATGATCACCGGCAGTTCCTTCTTCGCGATCAAGTTGTCGAAAACCGCGGGCGATTCGTAGTTTTTGCCGCCGCCATCCTGAAAGACCATCAGGCACGCGGGCTTGGCTGGGTCGTATTGTTTCGGAATGTAGATCGAGTAGTCGCGGAAAGTGCCGGGAAAGATTTTCGACTTCTCGAAGGTGAATTTCAGCACCTCGCCTTTCGGCACACCCTCATGTAGTTTGGAGTCTTCGGTGAGCGGGTATTCAGGCTCGGGCGCGGAGAAAAGCGGCGTGGCGCAGGAAGCCACGAGCAGGGAGGCGAGGAGGCGGGATTTCATCGGGCGCCGAGCGTTGCGGGAGCCGCAGATTCGTCAACCCCCCAGTGCAGTGGCTGTAGCACTGGCGTCCGGGCGCGTCTTCTGATTCGAATCAATAGAGTATGAATCTGATCCAATCCTCCCTGGCCTGTGCGGCCGCTGCCCTTTTTCTCACGGGCTGTGACTCGGTGACCGTCGTCGAGCGCCACCCGGACCGTCGCTACGGCTACTACGATAACCGCCACGACGGGTATCGCCACGATGAGTACCGTCGCGACGGTTATTACCGCGATAATTACTACCGGCGCCCGTCGAGTACCACGGTGGTGGTAGCCGACCGCCCGGATTATCGCCGCCCCTATGTTGCTCCCGTTCGCCGGACTACTTATGTCGCACCGGCCCACCGGACCTATGTGCGTCCTGCGCCGGTTGTGCGGCGGGGCCCGGCGACGACCACGGTGATCGTCGCCGACGACAAAAAGAAAAAGAAGCACCACCACGATCACGACTAGGCTCGAACTCGGAAGACATCCTCGAAACCACGTTTCGGCGCGGTTTCCTTCGCCGCCGCGGTGATGCACCGTCCTGAAGTGGGCGGGACCTTGCATGCCGCGGCGGTCTCATTTTGCCGAAGGGGGTGTGATTTCAGGGTTTACGAGCGGGTTCGAAATTCGCTAGTATCTGGAACGTTCTGCGGCTGACCGCGAGGTAAGCTGCGTTCCCCTAGGGCAAATCTTCAAACCAACCAGAAGATATGGGCAAAACGACTACCACGAAAAAGAAGGTCGCCTCGACGGCCAAAGCCGCGAAACCGGAAGCCACTCCCGCAGTGGCGATTCCCGCGCCGATACCACCGCCTGCTCCTGCTCCTGCTGAGCCAGTGGCCGCGGTGACCAAACCAAAGCGGGCGGCCAAAGCAGCCCCGGCGGCGAAAACGGCAAAAACTCCCACGGCCAAGGTCGCCAAAGTAGCTGAGGCGCCTGCTCCGGTGGAAAAGCCGAAGAAGGCTGCTCCGGCCAAAAAACCCGCGGTGAAAAAAGCGGCCAAGCCGAAGGCGGGCAAAATCCCGGTGCCCGTGCCGGTCGGACCGCTGTACACCTACGATGACGTGGCGTTGCGCGCTTATTTCATCGCGGAGAAACGGCAGGCCCATGGCCTCCCTGGCACGCAAGAGGGCGACTGGATCGAGGCCGAGCGCCAGCTGAAGGAAGAGTTCGCGAGTTAGTCGTCGAAGATCAAAAGCGGGGCTTTTCTCGCGCGACGAGCGCGGTAGGTTCGTCGTCCCGTCATGTCTGCCCCGATTGATTCCCAAGCCGCCTACGTTGAATTGGCCGCCGCCCTGCGCGAGCGGCTCGCTGTGATTGCCGATCGTGAGTTCTATCAGCGCGACCCGGCAGGGCATTTGGAGTGCCTCAAAACGGCCTCCGAGCGGATCGCCACGGCTTCAGCCAGCTTGCCCCGACCAATTCCTGGCGATCTCGCCCACTACCTGCACGGGAGCAGTTTTCAAAAAGCGCTCGCCTGGCTGGAAGCGCGGGGGCACGGCGCGGGCAGCCCGGGCTAAGGGCAAAAGCGCAGGCCGCGGACAAAGGATGTCAGCCTTCGGGGTTGAGGGGAAGGAGTGGCGCTGCTACATCCGCCCTCCCCGCCACGGCTCCGGCCGGAGCGGGCCTCACCTACCACCTCACCTTTTTCCGATGCCCAAGCTCTTTATTCCCGGTCCCGTCCAAGTCAGCGAAAAGACTTTCCGTGCCTTCTGCCAGCCGATGATGGGGCACCGTAGCGGCGATTTCAAAAAGCTCTACGAGCGTATCCACGGCCGTCTGCAGACCCTTTTCGGTACGAAACAGCCGGTGTTTCTCTCCACCTCGAGCGCCTGGGGCGTCATGGAGGGCTCGATCCGCAATCTCGTCGGCTCCGGCAAGGTGCTGAACTGCATGTGCGGCGCGTTTTCCGACAAGTGGTTCGACGTTTCGAAGAAGTGCGGCAAGGAAGCCGTGGCGCTGCAAGCCGAGTGGGGCCAGCCGATCCGTCCCGAAGCCGTGCGCGAAGCGCTGAAGGCCGGCGGGTTCGAAGCCGTCACTCTCATCCACAATGAAACCTCGACCGGCGTGCTCAGCCCGGTGGCGGAAATCGCCGCTGTGGTGCGCGAATTCCCGGGCGTGCTGCTCATCGTCGATACCGTGTCGTCGTTCAGCACCCAGCCGATCCCGATGGATGACCTCGGCATCGACGTCCTCCTGACCGGCTCGCAGAAGGCGCTGGCCATGCCCCCGGGGCTGGCTCTCTTCAGCGCCAGCGAACAGGCTTTCGCCCGCGCGGCCGAAGTGAAAGGCCGCGGTTATTACTTCGACTTCCTTGAGTTCAAGAAGAACCAGGCCGAGTTCATGACGCCGAGCACGCCGTCGATCAGCCACATCTACGCGCTCGAATCGAAGCTCGACGATATCTTCACTGAAGGCGTCGAAGCCCGCCACGCCCGCCACGCGGAAAACAATGCGCTCGTGCACGAATGGGTGCGCCAGAACGGCTTCGAATTCTTCGCCCCGGAAGGCTACCGCTCCAAGTCGCTGACCTGTGTCGCGAACAACAAGCAGATCGATGTGCCGGCCCTGCTCAAGGCGCTGAAGGAACGCCACGACATCATCCTCGATGGCGGCTACGGCAAGCTCAAGGGCCTCACCTTCCGCATCTCGAACATGGGCGACGAAACGCCGGAGACGATGCGCGCGCTGCTCGCGTCGCTGGACGACTGCCTGAAGTAGCTCGCGGTTTTTTCCCGAATTGGCCCCGCTCGTGTGCGACTGCGCGCGAGCGGGGGATTCGAGAGTTCCCTAGTTTTTGCCCAAGGGGGAGGGACGAGGCGGGATGGGAAGATCCTGGCCGAAGACGATGGGTTCCTGGTCGAGGAATTCGCGCACGTCGAGGGCGGCCGAGGTAGCCAACGGGTCCTGAAAGCGCACGTAGGTATGGGCGCGCCAGACGAGAAAATCGCGCGTCCAGACGGGGTTTTTCTCATACGGCGCGAGCGCCTGAAGGACGAGGTCTCTGCCCTCGGGCGTGGATTCGAGCTGGCGGGCGAGATTGACCCGGGAAGACAGTCGCCATTGGCGGACGAGGTCCACGGCGAATGGCGTTGCCAAGGTCTCCAACAGGGCCTTGGTGAGGGCGGGTTGTTGGGCGGCGCGAGCCATTTCGACGGCGGAGTCGAGGGAATGGGCTGCGAGGCGGGGCCGGGCCCAGGGATTTTGCTGCCACGCCTGAAAAGCTCGAATATAGGCGGCTGTGGAGCCGGTGAAGTCCTTCTTTTGGGCGAGATAACGTCCGCGAATGGCCTCCGCATCGCCCGGGCGGATTTTGGCGACCCGCTCGATCAAGGGCAGGGCGTTGTCGTCGCCATGGCTGGCCAGGACATCGGCGACTGCTTCGATTTCAAGCGGGTTCAGGGCTTGGAAGCCCGGATGACGGATGGCCGCCTCCGTCATCGGTTGATTTTTGGCGAGGTAACCGGCCAAAAATTCGCGGTGATTGCGCCGCAGCGGCGATTCATCGGGCGTGGGAGAATCCGGCGCATCGGTCAGGGCTGAGGCGATCGGCTCCTGAGCGGAGGCGCGATCCCAGTCGATTGCTCCGGTCAATTGCCGGGGGCGAGTAACCCCGTGTTGGCGGGCCAGTTGGCCGACTTCTCGGGTTAGATCCCCGCCATGGTGGCCGACCGTTCGGGCGAAACCAAACTCCAGCCGATTTCGATCGTCGGTCGCAATCGGATGTGGGTTGGCGCGCACGAGATCGCACAGCCCTTCGCCCGCGACAAAATGGCTGAATACTCCTTCGAGCGAGTCCACCCGCCAGGCGGCATCGAGTGCGGCCCGCATCGGTTCCTGGGCGATGCGGGCACGAAGAGTATCGGCATCGAGTGGCAGGGTTTCGCGGGTGGCGATCAGGATGAGATCACCTGGTTCGGTGGTCCAGACCTGGATCGACGGGAAGACGGAGCCGAGCGTGGCAAAGACGGTCTGCAAGCCGTCGGCATCGATACTGTAGGCCTGCACCCATTGGAGGAAGATGCCACCTTTCTCCAGTCGCTGTTCCGCGGCGTGGTAGAAGTCGTAGGTGTAAAGGCTTGCGATCCCCGCGCGGTAAGGATTCGAGGGTTCCGAGAAGATTATATCGTAGCGGCGGGGGGCGGTGAGCAGGGCTTCGCGGGCATCGCCGAAATGGAGGTGAACTTTGGGTTGATTCAGGACGTCGCAGTTGACGGGAGCACAACGTTTCGCGACTTCGGCGATAGCGGGTTCGAGTTCGACCGCATCGACTTGCTCCATGCTGGGGATCTGGCCCAGCCAACCAGCGCTGCTACCCGTGCCGAGACCGATGACCATGGCCCGCTTGGGATTCGGGTGGAGGAGGGCTCCGATCATGCTCGACATGATTTGGGTGGGAGCATCGAGCCGGCTATTCCCGTCGACCTTGCCGTTCACGACAAAGGAGTAAGCCGAATCCGCGAGCAAGCCGACGCTGCTTTCCACGCCCTCGGCTTCCCACACGATATTGCGCCGCAAATCCTCCGCCCAGGCGCGGTATCCATTGGGCGTTTTCGTGATGCTATCGGCCCGGCCGGCACCGATGCCGCCGTGTCGCCAGACTGCGGTGGGGCCGGTCGCCGAGAGGAGGAAAAGCGCCCCCACGGCGCTGGAGAGAGCCAGCCAGGGGCGGAGTCCGCCGGGCCGGCTCAGCAAAAGGGTCGCGATGGCGAGGAGGGCGAGCAGGATGGCGACGAGCTTCCAAACTCCCGGGGCCGTGAGTAAGGGGAGCAAGCCGAAGCCACCTGCAAGCGAACCGACGATCGCCCCCAGGGTATTGGCCGCATAGGCTTGGCCGGTGTGTTTCGCGACATCTGTACGCCCACGACCCATCAATCCGATCAGCAGGGGAAACTGATAACCCGCGATGAAAGCCGCCGGGAGGACGACGATGGCCGTGACCAAACCCCAGCCCAACACTTGAGGGCCAAAGCCGAGGCTGCCCAGCGGGCGGAGCATCAGGGCGAGCGAAGCCAGCCGGTCGCCGAGGGCAAAGGGTAGCGCGATGAAAAACGCCTCCAGCCCGCACGTGAGCGCAAAACCCGAAACGCTGGCTGGTTGTTCCGCGCCACGGAGGGCGTACACCGCGCCGCCCAGGCCGATGCCCAGCAGAGCGACGATGAGGATGAGACCGAAGGTGAAGGTGGAGCCGCCGAGGATCGGGCCGAGCATGCGGTACCAGACGATTTCCATCAGCATGAAGGCGAAGCCGACCAGAGCTGCGGAAACCATGATCCAATTGCGCGGAGCCGCCGCGGTGATCGCGGGGGTCGAGGGGGTCGAGGGGACGGTGCTTTCGGTTGCTCCGATTTCCATTTCCTGACGGCCATTCCGGCAGGCGGTGAGCGCTACGAGGAGATTGAGCGCCCCGGCTGCCCAAAGCGCGCCCCGGTTTCCCAGATGCTCGACCAGCCAGAAGGTGGTCAGTGCTGCCCCGGTGACGGCACCGAGGGTATTGCAGCCGTAGAGAAGAGCGAGGTGGCGGCGACCCAGGTCATCGTGACTGGAAACGAAGCGAGCTACGGCCGGGAGTGTGCCCCCCATGAGAAAGGTCGGTACAATCAGGACCAGCGCCGAAAGGAGCAGCTGAACGATGGTCGCGAGGGTGTGGCCCATCACCATTGAGCCCCCGGTCAGGATGTAGAGCTGGCGGCCCAGGGAGAGTAAAAACGGGGTCGCGGAGGCGGCGAGAGTGATGAAAAACTCGAGTTTGCCGTAGTAAAACAGGGGGCGCGACGAGGCCTCCGCTCGGTGGCCCAGCCAGGCACTGCCCAAGCCGAGTCCGCCCATAAAGATCCCCAGAACAGCTGCGGAAGCTGCGGTGGAGGCGCCGAAGATCAGGCGAAATTCGCGCAACCAGACGGTCTGGTAGACGAGGGCGCAAAGACCGGAGCAAAATAGCAGGCTGGCCGCCCAAAGGCGGCGGGAGTCGGAGGACATGGACCCGCAGCCCAGTGCAGAAACGATGCCTACGGGCGCATTGATTGGCCAACCGGCTGGCCGCCCCGTGGTTCACGCAGCCCGTGATCCCTATTTCACCGCCGCGCAAGGGCGCTTCAGCTACGGTTGCTTCGTATGCTCCTCGGCGTAGCGGATCAAATCGCCAATCGTGGTCATGGCTGTGGCATCGTCGTCGCTAAGTTCAAAATCGAATTCCTCCTCGACCGCCATGATGAGCTCCACAAGGTCGAGCTCATCGGCGTGCAGCTCCTCTTGGATTTTGGTGGATGGCAATATTTCCCCGGCGGGCTTGCCAAATTGCTCAGCGACCAGCGCCTGTACCCGTTCGGCGGGGGTGCCAGGGTGTTTTTTGGTGGTCGGGGGCCGGGGTTCGACCGCAGTTGGTGCGGGGCCTGTCACCCGAAAACTGGCCGCCACCTGCTCGAAGAGAGGCCAGGCGCGGCTTTCGCGGCCAGGCAAGGTCCACTGCACGATTTGATGAAGGCCATCCGGTGTTTGTACGCTGGTGTGGAGGTAACAAACTTCGACGCCTGCCGCACTGCCGCTGAGCCGGCAGCGCAGGGCTGGATAGCCTTGAATCGTGAGTGTCTGAGCGGCTCCTTCCTGGCCATGCTCCAAGCTTTCGAGCAGGGCTGTCCGTGCCGTGGAGGCGAATTTTTCCAGGGTGACCCCGTCCTTGGCGGTCCACGGCTCCGAGAGCACGATCATGTACTCCTCTGCCATGGGATCGCCGACTTTCAGATTGGCTTCTTCGTGCAATGACTCAAGTTCCGACCAGCGGCGTGGAATCTCCATGCTGATCCAGCCGTCTTCCGACACCACGGAAGTCAGAGCTGATTGAGTAGCGGCGACGCTGCGAAGCGCTTTCCAGCCCGCAATGGCTCCGATCGATAACCCGGCAAAGCTGACTAGCATGCTCACTGTGGCGGTGATGATCCAACCACGGGTGCGCCGGAGGCAGGCGAACACGATCGCAACCAGCGTGAAAATCAACAGGCCGAAAAGTGAGGCCGCCGCAGCGAGCGGCCCCAGCCATGTGTTCAACGATGTGCCGGCGCTCTCCATGCGGGCTTAAGCAGAGGGCCGGGTGGCCAAATCGCCTTCACCCAGCTTGCGTTTGAAAAGCTCGAGGGACAGGCCCAGGCACTGTTGCGCGAGCACTGGATTGTAGCGCGGCCCCTCATCGCGGATGAAGGCGTGGGTGGCATTGAACTCCAGCCACTGGTAGTTCGCGCCGCTGGTTTCCAGCGCGTCGCGAACCTGGTTGCGCCCCTCGTAGGGAATGTGCGGATCCTGGCGGCCGAAAACCATCAGGAGTTCGCCCCCGATATCGCCGCGCTTGGTTCGTTCGAGGCTGTCATCCGCCATACCCGGGCCGAGACCGCGCGGATGGTCTTGGAGTTTGTGAATGTCGGTCGGGTAAAAGCAGACCCCGGCGAGGATTTCGGGGTTCAACGCGCAGCGATAGCTGAGGTGGCCGCCGATGCAGATGCCGAAGCTGCCCAGCTTTCCGGTGCACTGCGGATGTTTTCCGAGAAAATCGATCGCCGCCCGTGAATCGGCATCGTACTGCGCCAGCGGTTTGTTGACCTTGCACCAGTTCCCACGATCTGCGCCGGCGCTGTCGTAGGCGAGGGCTGTGCCGGCGGGTTCGAACTCGTGGAAAATCTCCGGCACGGCGACCACGAATCCGTGCCCTGCAAGATAAGCGGCCGTCCGGCGAATTGGCCCGGTGACCTGGAAAATCTCCGAGTAGAAGACCAGGCCCGGGTACTTTCCTTCGGCGGCGGGCCGAAAGACGAAAGTGCGCATGGTCCCGCTGGGCGTGGCGAGATCCACGAATTCGTGATCGATAATCGTCATGCCCGGAGCCCTAGACAAACCCGTGAGGGAGGGCAAGCCAGCGTCTCAACGAGGTGGCGACGTGGGGCGAAGGAGAATGCGGACGGGACGCGGACCCGCCTACGGCAGCAGGGAAGGCAAAGTCGAGGGCCCGCTTTCCACTCCCCGCGTATTCGGGCGGAGGCCCGTTTCGGTCGGAATTCCAGTTTCGTGACTGTCGTGAGTCCGCGAGTAACGCAGCGTGCCATCCCGGCCGCGACGATAAGGCGCGCGATCCAACGCCGTGCCGCGTGGGCTCCACTGGCTTGAATCCACCTGCAGTTGGGGATTTTTGGCCGACTCCTCTTCCGCAATTTCAGTTTGCGACATGAAGCGATAACGCAGCGGCTCTTTCCAGCCGACCCAGACCATTACCCCTGCGATAGCGAGGGTGACCAAAGAGCCAATAATGGTTTCTATTACGCTATTGTCCCTCATTTGTGCGATGGCTTGGGATCCATGATGGTGGGCTCGAACATCCACGAGCGATCTCGTGGCGCAGGAGTTTCCCTGGGAAGCGAAGCGAATCGGCGGGAAACCAGTGCCGGATGCACCTTCTTCGGCTGCGGCTCCGGATTGCCCGCGAGCCGACCGTAATGTTCACCGTACGGCTGCCGCCAGCCGGCCAAACCGACAAACGTTAAAAACAAAACCGCCAACAACAATCTCATGGTATAGCCTTAATATACGGATTCTCAGTCGATCTACTTAGGGGTGTGCCCGCCTAAGGCCATAATGCGAGAGAATTCCGCGCCCGTCAATGGCAGAACTGACAAGCGCGATTGCCGGACCAGCTTGATCTCCTGCAAAGCGGCGTCTCCCTTAATCTGTTCCAGCGACACAGCCTTCTTAAGTGGTTTTGCCGGAGTGAGATCGACGCAAACCCAGCCCGGTTCCTCCGCCGAGGGATCGGGATACGCCTCGCGGGTTACTTTGGCCACGCCGACCACCTCTTTGCCGACCACGCTGTGGTAGTAAAGTACCTCGTCGCCGGTGCGCATGGCTTGCAAGTTGTTGCGGGCTTGGAAGTTGCGCACACCGGTCCAGGCGGTGCCGCCGTCGGCCACGAATTGCTCCCACGAATAGGCCGTGGGCTCCTGCTTCACCAACCAGTAGTTCCGGGTTTTTGGCATAAAACGTCGTTCGAAACGGACTGAGCCCCTGCGATTTGATTTTAACCGCGCTCGCGCCGCCGCAGGATGAACCAGGCGAACCAGTACGTCACGAATGCCCACAGTCCGTGGACCAAGGCCGCTTGTGTGACCGGGCGCAGTTCCACCCAGCGTTCGTCGTCCATTTTCCCTTCCTCGACCAGCTGCTGGAGGTTGCCCATTGAAGAACGGTGGGAATTTTCGCGGACTTCCGCCCAGTCCCGCTTGTAGATGAAACTCGTGTCCATGAACACCTGGGCGGCAAAGCCCGGGGTGCTCCGGCTGACGGTGAGAACCGGTTTGGTCATTTCTCCCGGCTTCACCACGAAGCCCGCGAAAATGATCATCGGGATCAGCACCAGCGGCACGATCATAACCGCCTGCATCACGCTGCGCGAAAACGCGGAGATGGCGCAACCGATGCCCACCGAGGCGATGGCCGTCGTGAAGAGGCCGACAAGCTGGAGCCCCACGGAACCGTCGCGCCCACCCTCGAACCAGAGCATGAGGAAATAGAGCAGCGCCGCCTGCCCGCAGGTGAGGATACCGAGGAAAATGAATTTACTCAGCAGATAGGAGTGTCCACCGACGCCGACGAGCCGTTCGCGCCGGTAGATCGCGATCTCTTTCACGATTTCCTGGGCGGCATTGCTGGTGCCAAACCACAGGGTCGAGAGATACGCGAAGAACATGACCAGGTCGCGCGGGGACGTGGCGCGATCGGTCACCACCCAGCACACGAGGGCCGCGATGATGGGAGGCTGGCCGACGAGGATGAGGAAATTCCGCCAATCGCTGCGGAGGATGGCCCACTGCCGGGCGAGGAGGATGGGCAGCGGAAAAGCCCGGCGAATCTTTTGCGGAGGCCTGGCCGCTCCGGTGCCGACGACTTCGGATGGCCGCGCCGCCGCGATCTGCGCAAAGGCGCTCTGCCACTCCTTCGGTTTGCGTTCGTCGAGGCGTTCGTAGAGATCGGTTAGCTTTTTGACGCCGAAGTAATCTTTGACCTCGGCAGGTGATCCCTGGAACGCGAGGCAGCCGCCGACCAGGATCACGAGCTGGTCGATCAGGAAGGCGTTCTCCATCACGTGCGTGGTACAGACGATCGTACAGCCGGTGTCGGCGAGATCGCGCAGCAGTGTCATCAGCTGGAATTCCGTGGCCGGATCGAGACCGGAACTCGGTTCGTCGAGGAAGAGAATCGAAGGCCGCGCGAGCAGTTCCACCGCTACGCTGACGCGCTTGCGCTGTCCGCCAGAGAGCCGCCAGATCGGCAGATTGGCGCGCGCGGAGAGGATCAATTGATCGAGCGTCTGAGTGATCAGCCGATCGAGTTCGTGTTGTGGGGTTTCGCGGGCAAGCCGCAGCCGTGCGCTGAAACTCAGCGCCTGGCGTACGGTCAGCTCGCCGTGCACGATGTCGTCCTGCGGCACAAAGCCGAACGACGGTGGCGTATCGTGCGCGTAGATATCCTCGCCATCGATCAGGATGATCCCGCCCTCCGGCTTGCGCAGTCCGGCCAGCGTATGCAGCAGCGAAGATTTGCCCGCGCCGCTCGGTCCGATCAGCCCGAAAAAACGCGAAGGCGGCACCGCGACGGAGATATCGTCGAGGATCGTATTTTCCCGCCGCGGTTTGCCGGTGACGATGTCCACCAGCGACCGCTCGCTCACGCGCATCAGCACGCTTTGCGCGCGAATGCTGCCGCCGGAGGTATTGGCGACATTGACCAGCGCCAGGCCATCGAACTGAAAACAGAAGGGCCCGATTTCGAGCCGGTCGCCGACGACGAATTCATGTTCGTCGAAGCGGCGGCCATTGACGAACGAACCGCCCTGGCTGTGCTCGTCGCGCACCAGGCATCCGCCGGGGGTCTGCGGGTGCAGCGTCGCGTGGCGGCGGGAGACGGATTTGTCGTTCAGGACGATATCGCAAGCCGGATCGCGTCCGATCACGAGCGGGCCGTTGCGCAGCTCGATGCGGTCCGTCGGCATTCCCCGCACGAGGATGAGATTGGCTGTGCTCGTAGGGGGCAGTGGGGGCGGAGGCGCCACTGGAGCGACCGGGGCCTCTCCGATTTCCAAGCGCAGGAAAACCGGGCCGACGCCGAGTTCCTGGCCCGGTTGCAAAACCATGGGGGTGCCGATCGCCAGGCCGTTGACGGTGGTGCCACGCGAACTGCTGAGGTTTTCCACCGTGCAGGTCTCGCCGTCCCACGTGACTTTGCAGTGCTGACGCGAAATCTCCGGGTGCCGTAATTCGATGGCACTGCCAGGCGCCCGCCCGACGATGCCCTGGCCGACTTGAAGAGGGTACTGCGCGGCGTCGAGCCCGCGGATCACGATCAGCCGGGGCTCGCTCATGCCGTAGCCTTCAGTAAGAGCTTGAGTGGATCAGGGCAGTACCGCCCAGATTTCGGCAATGCGGTTTTTGGCGGCATTGTTTTTGTCCACAAGGTTGGTTCCACCCATGGCGACGGAGTGTGTGACGTTTTTGATCCCGCACTGCTTTTCCATGTAATCGACCACGGATTTGGCCCGGCGTTCGGATACATCGAAGTTCGTTTTTTCGCTGCCTTTGCCATCGGCAAAACCGAGGACCACAAAGACCGCCGTGAGATCGTCGCGGAACTTCACGACCGCCGGGTCTTCGAGCAGCTTTTTGACCTGCGGGCCGGCGCTCGCGGGGAGCGTGCTTTGGCCGGAGCCGAAATTGATTTCCACGACTTTGCGCATGTCGCGGGCGCGCTGCACGCTGTTGTACAGGCGATCCTTTTTGTCGGGGCTCAGATTCGGCATCTTGTCGATGCGAGCGAGCACTTCCTTCCGGATGGCGTCCGAGATCGGTTCATTCGCTCCGGTCGGCGCGGCTGGCGGCGGTTCATCCGCAGGCGGGGTGGAAGGCTCAGGCGCTGGAGTCGACGTGCTCGCGGTTGGCGAAGAAGGGGTGTCGGACGGACTCGTGGTCGTGAGAGAAGGGACCGGCGTGGATGCGCCCGGTTCCTCGGTGCCGCCGCCCTTTTTCTTGCTCAGCTTGATCCCGATGACGGCGCCCACCCCGATGACCAGCACGACCACTGCGATGGCTGCGACTTTGACGATGCCACCGGCACCACCGCCGGCTTTTTCGAGCGGTTTGCCGCACTCCGGGCAGACCATGGGAGCCCCGGGCTCGAGTTCGATGATTTCGCCCCGGTAAGCGCGGAGGCAACCGGAGTGGTTCGTGCATTTGGCGGACACCTTCATGAGGCGAGGCCTACCGTGGCGCAAAGAGCGCGGCGAGAAAATTTTTCCGCCGTCTTAAGTCGCCGCAAAGGCCGCAAGGTCCGCGGGGAGGGGTGATTGCCAGGTGTGGCCGGCGAATTCCGCCCGCAGCACTGCGGAATGCAGCGCATGCCGGGAAAGGAGCAGCCGGTTCGCGAGTTCCGGCGTCCAGCCAGTTTCGATGAATTCCAGGTAACAGCCTTCGTCCGGTCCGTAGATTTTGTCGCCGACCAGCGGGTGCCCGCTGTGGGCCAGATGGACCCGGATTTGATGCGTGCGCCCTGTTTCCGGAAAGGCGCGTACGATCGCGAAACGATCCCCATTGCTCGTGCTTCGCTCAAAGCGCCGCTCCACTCGAAATCGCGTCAGGGCAGGCGCCCCGGCGGGATGAATGCCCTGCTTGAGCCAGATGCGAAAGGACTCCACCGAGCCGAGCCGGAGCAGGGGAGCATCCACTTCCCATTCGTCCTGCATGGGCCAGCCCCACACCACGGCGAGATATTCCTTCCCGATCGCGCGCCGCGCCATCTGTTGGGAAAACTCACGCGCGGCCGCCTGAGTCTTGGCGATCAGCGTGAGGCCGCTGGTTTCCCGGTCGAGCCGATTGATGATTGAGACCTGCCCGCCACAGGCGATTTCGTAGGCGAGCAGTTCGCGCAAGCCATCCCAGAGCGTCCAGGCGCCGCCGGGTTTGCTGGGGTGCGCCTCGAGAAAAGGTGGTTTGTCCACCACGAGGAAATCCGCCGTCTCGGCGACGACCCGAAAAGGCGGTGGTGGTTGGCGGTTGGACAAACCGGCGGTCAAAAGTGAAGGTAGAGAAATGCCGGGCTCAATGTTCCGGCGGGCGATCGAAATGGCGCGGGTGCCGATACACCCAGCCAGCCCGATCGGCCTTTGCTTTCCTCAACGCCTATTTCCACGCAAACGTCAAACTCACCGCTCGTCGTCGCCGAGGATCTCGTCCGCACGTATCCGAACGGCGTGCAGGCGCTCGATGGCGTCTCTTTCCAGATCGCGTGCGGGGATTTCGTCGCGATCACGGGGCCCAGCGGCTGCGGCAAAAGCACGCTGCTGCATTTGCTCGGTGGGCTGGATACGCCGGCCAGCGGCCGCTTGGTGATCGATGGCCTCGCATTGCAAGGTGCCGGGGAGGCGGAGTTGACCCACTACCGGCGGCACACGGTGGGCGTGGTTTTTCAGTTTTTCCACCTGTTGCCCACGATGACGGCGCGGGAAAACGTGATGCTGCCCTGCCTGTTGCACGGGGAGAGCCCAAAAAAGGTGCGCCCGCGTGCCGATGAACTGCTCGCTCTTGTGGGGCTCACCGATCGGGCCGATCATTTTCCCCACCAGCTCAGCGGCGGCCAGATGCAGCGGGCCGCCATCGCCCGGGCCCTCATCGCCGAGCCGCGGTTGCTCCTCGCCGATGAACCGACCGGCAACCTCGATACCGCCGCTGCCGGGCAGATCCTGACCTTGCTCGAAGAGATCGCTTCCCAAGGCCGCACCACCTTGGTAGTCGTCACCCATAGCACTGAGGTCGCCCAGCTTGCGCGCACGCAACTTCGGTTGCGCGATGGGCGACTTCTCCCCGAATCATGACTCACGCCGAACTTTGCGAAAAACTCCGTCCCATCGATCTCTTCCGGGAATTTTCCGATCAAGAGCTCGATGAGTTGTTGCGCCTGCTGGATCCGATGACGGCCAAGTCGGGTCAGGCGTTGGTCCGGCAGGATGAAATCGGCGACGCCATGTACATTCTCGTGAAAGGCCAGTGCCGGGTCTCCCATCACAAGGGCGGCCGCGAAATTGAGCTGGCTATGCTCAAGGACGGCGACTTTTTCGGCGAGATCGCGCTGGTGGATGAAGGCCCGCGGAGCGCGGATGTGATCGCGATTTCCGACGTGGTCCTGCTCAAGATCACCCAGGCGGTGATCTCCGCCGTCGCCGGGGTCTATCCTTCGTCGGGTTTCAAGCTGCTCATTGCCATCGGCCGGACCATGGTGGAGCGCCTCCGCCTCGCTAACCGGCGGTACGTGGATAGCTTGCTTTTCCCGCTACTCGGGAAGGATTGACCGCCGACCCGCAGCGCTCCGGCGCGCAAGCAAAAATCGCGCGTCAAATTTGCGCGCAAATGGATAGTTGCGCGGCAAATTGCGGGTAACGGCCCAATTTTCCCTGCGGAAAAGACTCGTGCTGGAAAAAGGGTAACGGAAGCGTTACGGAGTGATGGTTGGAACTTCCTAACGATATTTTTAAGCAAAAATACCGAACCGCGGCGTTAGCAGCGGCTCCTCCCCCTTTGAACCCGCTCCCCTCGATTTTTGTTTCCTCGTTGCTGTCTGGAACTGCCGGATTGTGGTCCGGCGGTGCAGCTCGGGTTGTGCTTAATCTCAGCAAAATCCCCACCCTCCCTGCGCCATGCGTATCCTGCTGATCGAAGATGAACCGCAACTTGCCGGCCAAATCGCCCGGGCTTTGACTCGCGCCGACCACCGCGTCGAGACGCGGAGCGACGGCCTCGAAGGTCTCGCCGCGGCGCGTGGAGGCTCGTTCGATCTGTTGGTGCTGGATGTGAATCTGCCCCAGCTCGACGGAATCAGCCTGCTGCGCCGCCTCCGCGAAGCGCGCAATCATACCCGCGTGCTGATGCTCACCGCCCGAAGCGAAGTGGGTGATCGGGTGAACGGTCTCAAAGCCGGCGCCGATGACTATCTGGCCAAGCCCTTTGCCATGGAGGAATTGCTGGCCCGGATTGAAGCCCTCGGCCGGCGTACTCCGCAGCCGGACGCGGTGACCATGCTGGAAGTAAGCGACGTGCGCATGGACGTGCTCGGCCACAAGGTTCAGCGTGGCGGCGAGTCGGTTTCGGTTTCGCCGCGCGAATTCGAACTGCTGCGCATCTTCATGCAGGAGCCTGGCCGCACGTTCAGTCGCGAGGAAATCTGCGAGCGCATCTGGGAACGCGAGCACGAGTATGACACTCGCACCGTGGAAATTTTCGTCATGCGCCTGCGCAAAAAGCTCGATGAAGGCCGGCCCGCGCCGCTGATCGAGACCGTGCGCGGAGTGGGGTACGTTCTGCGACCCACGTCATGACGCGCTGGCCGCTCAAGCTGAAGGTCGGTCTCTACTGCGCCATTCTGGTCGTAGCTGGGCTCGTGGCGACGGCGGCCATCATGTTGCCCTTCATCTACAAAAGTCAGCTTCAGGAGCTGGATGAACGGCTGGCCGGCGACGCGGAGGAATTGTTTCGCGATCTGAAGAATTTCGCGGGTGCACCGGTCGACGCCACCAAACCGGTGAACGCCAAGTTCATCCCGATCGCGCTGCGGCTTCGTTACATCGACCTCGAAGGGCCCAATGGAGAGGAGCTCTACAAGTCGCCAAATCTCCGCGATGCCGACCTGCGCCACGTGCCTCCCGGTTTGCATACGGTCGAGCTGTTCAGCCGGAAGTGCCGCGTGGGAACGTTCAAGTCGGAACCCTTCACGCTGCACGTCGGCACCCGCTTGGGTACGATCGAAGGCATGCAGGACGATCTGCGCCGGGCGTTCTATTTCGCGCTGCCGATCGCCGGCGTCGTGGTTTTTCTGGGAGGTCTGCTCCTTGCCCGCCAGGCCCTTCATCCGATTACCGCGATGACCGCCGCCGCCGAACGGATCAGTGCGCTCAAACCGGAGGAGCGTCTGCCGATGCCGCGGGCCAACGATGAAATCGCGCGCCTCACCCGCGTGCTGAATGAATCCTTCGACCGGTTGCAGCGTGCCTATTCCTCGGCGGCCCGGTTTTCGGCGGATGCCTCGCATCAGTTGAAGACGCCGCTTTCGGTGTTGCGGGCTGGGTTGGATGAGTTGCGTAGCAACTGCGATCTCACTCCGGAGCAGCGGGAAATCGCCGGGGTTCTGCTTCAGCAAACCCGCCGTCTCACGACGCTGGTGGAAGATCTGCTCCTGCTCGCGCAGGCCGATGCGGGCCGTTTGCGTCTCAATCCCGCACCGCTCGACCTGGTCCCGGTGGTCGATGTGCTGCTCGACGATTTGAGCGCGCTCGGTGCGGAGCAGGATCTCGAAATCGAGCGCGATATACCGCCGGAACTGGTCGCGCGCGCGGACGGTCGCCGGGTGAAAATCATCCTGCAAAACCTTGGCGAAAACGCGGTGAAGTACAATTGTCCGTCGGGTCGCATTCGCCTGCGGGGCTGGCGGGAAAACGGTTCGGTTTTCCTCGCTCTGGCGAATACCGGTGTGCCCATTCCTGGTGAATACTGGGAGCGGCTTTTTGACCGGTTCAGCCGGCCCGGCACCGGGGAAAATATCAAAGGTCACGGACTTGGCCTGAATATCGCCCGCGAACTGGCCCACGCTCACGGCGGCGATCTGCGCCTCGCGCGATCCGACGATCAGTGGACCGAATTCGAGCTGCGCCTGCCCTCGGAATAGCCGTTTGGTTTGCGTAAAATAAGCCACTTCGGGAGGTCGTGATCAAACTCCTCCGCCTTCCCGCCTGCGGACCAAAGGTCCGCCAGAGCATAGCCTAGGGCGAAACCTTGGGACTCATGAGCGCAAGCCACGCGCCCTGTAGGGGCGCCAGACTTGAACTCTCAGCCGCACCGAAATCTAGCGCCGCGGCTTGCGCCGCTTGCGGCGATCCACCTCGGCTAGTTGCCCGAGAAAACGTTGCAGGCTGGCATCGCCCATTTCCGCTTGCGGATCCTCGGCGACGATCGTGACCCGATGCGTCGCGGGCAGCCGGGCCCGGAGCAGGTCCAGCGCGCGGCGCGCGTCGAAATGCCCACGCCGAACCACGACGTAGATCTCATTTCGAAAACGGTAGATGCAGCGGATGAATTCGCCGGCCGGGCGGACGTGAAAAGCCGCCCGGTTCAGGACTTCGAGTTCGCGCTCGGCGCGGGTGGGACGCCGACTGTTGATAGCGAGTGATTCGTTGGCAGAAATCATAACAAAAAGACGAAGAAGAGAGCGAAGGGACTAGCGGCGAACGGTGGAGCGGCCGTCTGAGTTTTCGGGTTCCAGTTCGATATCGTCCGCGGTCCAGAGCTTCCGATCGGGACCGGCGGAACGCACTTCGAGCAGAGTGCGCGAAATCGGGTGAAAAAAGTAAGGCGTGCCCCAGCGATCGAGCAGGCGGCCCTGGGAATCGAGGCCGGGCGTGTCGGCGGGCAACACAGCGAGGTTGAGCGAGTTCTTGCCGCGGAGGGCCTCGACGAATTCTTCATTCAAACCGCCGCCCGGATTCGCCCCACTATTCGCGCGCCGATAGAAGGTCAGCAGCGTGTCGAGGATTTGCAGATCCTCTTCGGCGGTGGCGTCCGGGGCATTCAACTGGTGCGCCGCCGAGGCCACCTCGGCGACGATCACCTGCCCGGAGGGCAGACGGGTCGCTGGGGTGGCGCTCTCTGGAACGATGGCCCGGCGGGAACGCTCGGACCTGGCTTGGGCCGTGATACTTGGCGCCGCCGCCTCAGGCGGGATCGACCCACTCTTTTCCGGCAAGGCAGGAATCGCCTCGCGGCTCAGGTACCAAAGAGAACCTGCAGCCACCAGGACCAGGAGCCCGGTGCTTACCAGAAATGTTGCAGTCGATCCGCGCATGATAGCGAACAGCGAAGATGGCGGTTTACACGAACCCGAGATTCGCCGTGGCGCCGAAGGGATCGGCGAAGCGCCCGAGGTTCGGGAAGATCGTGGATAGCGCGGGACTACTCACCCCAAGCCACTTCGCGGCGACGGCAGCGTACTGATCGACGGCGGTGGTCGGAATCCAGCGGCCGCGATTGCGGTCGGTATCCTGATCCTGTCCGAGCTTCAGGCTGGGAAATTGGCCATAGACCTGCCCGCCATTCACCGGTCCGCCGAGCACGAGATGGTGCCCACCCCAGCCGTGATCCGAACCCGCGGTGGCCGCGTCGGTACCATTCGGAGTGAGGGTGCGCGTGAAGTCGGAGTGCGTGACCGTGAGCACGTTGTCATTCACCCCGAGCGCCTTGAGCGTATCGCTGAAGGCTTTGAGCGCGCCGCTCAGTTCGCCGATCAGATTCACCTGGGCATCAAGCTGATCCTGGTGCGTATCGAATCCGCCGATACTGGCGAAGAAGATCTGCCGGTCATTTCCGAGGCTGCCCCGGCCGGCGATGAGCTTCGCGATGGTCTTGAGCTGATTGCCCAGGGTGGTGTCGGCGTTGGCGAACTGCGCATCGAAATCGATGCCGCTCCCGGCCGCTTCGGTGAACGCCGCGCCGACGAGGGCTTCATTCGCCCGCGAACGCCGCACCACTTCCGCATAGCCCTCCTCGAGCAGGTGCTGATGCGTGTATTTGGTGATGTCGTCGAAGGCCTTGAGCCGTTTGCCCGCGAGGGTGGTCTTGTAGCTGCCATCGGTATTGAGGGCATTGCTATAAGGGGTCCCGGTGGTGCCGTAGCCGGAGAGGGGCACCGCGCCGTTGGGCGTGACGGCGTATTGGATCACGTCGTCGCCGACTTGCAGGCTGTTAATCCCGGAGAGCGTGATCGAGAGTGAAACCTGCCCGGCCGCGAGGCCGCCCGCATGCAGTAGGTCCGCGACACGTCCGCCCCAGCCATTGGTGAATGGTTTGTCCGGCACGGAACTCTGCCACTGGAGCTGCTGATCGGAGTGCGAAAAGAGCTGGGGCGGCAGCGGCACCGAGCCGGCGAGATATTGAGCGCGCGTGACCGGGTAGGACAGTGTGCCGACATTCGCGACGAAGGCCAGCTCGCCGGTGTTGAACAGATTGGCAATGCCCGTCGCTGCAGGATGGACGCCGTAGTTTCCGCTGGTGGTGGTCAGCGGGATCGAGGCGGGACTGCCAGCGACGTAAGCGGAGTCGTTGCTATCGAGGATCGACAGCACATTGCGTCCGCTCTTGTAGTCGGCATAGGCCGGGTGGCCGATCCGTGGCACGAGCAGATTGTTGGAGTCGTTGCCGCCAAAGAGGAACAGCACGACGAGCGCCTTGTACCCGTTCCCCGGCGCGCTTTGGGCGAGCGCCGAGCGAACGAGGGTGAGGTGCGCCAGCGTGTCCACCAGACCGGTAAGGCCGAGCGCCGCACAGGCGGATTGCCGCACAAACCGGCGGCGGGAGAGGGAGAGATCCTGATCGTTGGATTTCATAACAATGGATGCAGGTTGAAAGGTTTGGAAACGGACGAAGTTATTTCTGGTTCACGTATTCGGGCGAAGTGACGACGAGGTAGAGCAGCTCCTTCACGCGAGCCGCCGTGGCCAGGGTCTGGCCGGCGACGGTGTCGACGATGATGCTGCGCGGATTCGGTGTCGCGACCGTGGCGAATTTTGCTTTGAGGTTCCCGGAGAGCAGGAGCACGTCGAGGTGATCGAGCAGTGTGGTGGTCGCTTGCGCGACGGTTTGTCCTCCCCCGACTGCGGTGTCGTAGATTTGCTCGAGCGGCGTCCGGTCGAGCCGTACGTTGTCGAGCGTTCCATCCGTGGCGCCGACGAGCGGGGCCGTGTTCTGGCCGCCGTCGATGTGGGTGAGCTGGTATTCGTAGTTCACCGCCGTCACGACGCTGGTCTCGGTCGAGATCTCGAGTTCCGGAGCGACGAGCCCCGCAGCCGAGATGGCACCGCCCGGGGTGAAATCGGGCAGGAACCAATTGAACACCGTGGGTGCACTCTGTGGAGTCTGGCTGAGCGCCGCGTCGGTCACGCCATAGCGATAGAGCGTGGTGCCCGACGGGAAGTTATCGAGCTGGGTGCTTGGGTAGCCCGAAGCCGACAGGGTACTCAGCGGCAGCGCTGATTGGCCACCGACGGCGCGAAGTAGCTGGATGTACCGAATGATCGGCTCCTTTTGCTTTCCGTACCCAATGTTGCCGATCAGATCGAGGTTGCGCGCCTCGTAGTCGAGCAGGATGGCTTTGACGACTGACTTGAGGTCGCCGCGGACGCCAGAGCCGTTGTCCTCGAAAGTCTTCGCGACTCGATAGACGTAGCCCGTGCTCGGATTCGAGGTCACCAGCCGCTGGATGAGCAGCCGGCTGATGAACGGGGCCACGTTCGGGTGGGTAAAGATGATGTCGAGAGCCGCGGTCAGATCCTGCTGACCGTTTAGCCCGGCGGCGATGTTGCTGCCGAGCACCGTCTTGGCCGCGGTATCGTGGTAGGCCGCGAAGTTCTTCAGCGGATTGGTCCACGAAGCCTGGAAATAGGCAGGACCGTTGCCGAGCAGGAAGTTGGTATTGTCCTGTTCGGGATAGCCGTCGGCTTTCGCACCATTCTTTTTGCTGAAGCTCCAGCCGGTGAAGACGCGGGCCAATTCGGTGATATCCGCATTGGTGTACGTCTGGATGGGCTGGCCGTTCGACCCAAGCTTGAGCGTGCCATCGAGGTGCCGATTCACGAGACCGACCGAGAAGAGCTGCAGGATCTCGCGGGCATAGTTTTCGTCCGGGCTGATCAGCACTTGGCCGGTTCCCGAATCGACCACGGCTTTCTGGTTTTGCAGGTGGCTGAGCCACTTCGCCATGATCGGGCTCTTGCTCACGTCTTCGAGCAGCGTGCGGTAGTTGCCGTTCGCGCGGGTCGCGAGCTGATCGTAGTAGTTGGCCAGGCCGTAGTGCTTGTTCCGGAGGACGGTGAGGTCGTCGGAAACGACAAGAATTTCGCTCAAGGCAAACGCGACGCGCTGACGGAGTTGATCATGGGCCTTGGTCGAGAGCAGCCACCAACCGCGCCGACGATTGTGATAGTTTGGCTCGTCGTTGTTGGTGAAGTTGATCGGGTCGGAACCGCGCCGGGTCCACTCATCCGCATCCGCCGCCTGTGTGTAGTCGAGCAGCTTGGTCTGATCGAGCGCGAACTGGCTATTGATCCAGGCGTTGTAGGCCGCGATGCGATTGCCGGAGTAGGTCGTGGTGACCTGAGTGACGAGGGCGTCGATATCGGCCTTGGTCGGACCAAACGTCGCTTGCGTGAGGAATCGCGCCACGTCCCGGGTGAGGGCATCGCCGGTCAGTGTAGGAATCGTCGGCGGATCGGCCGGCGGCGTGAAGGTCGTCGAGCCGGTTTGTCTGGAGACAGTGCCGGCGATTTCCCCCGCGGGATAATTACCCGTACCGATGTTGAGGTAGACATATTTTCCGCCCACCTGGAAGAGCGCGTCGATGATGTCCTGCCCGTTGTAGATCCCAGCGGGAATGATATTCCACGGTTGATCGACCACCTGGCCGATCGGCAGCGTCGGACGGAGCTCCGGCCCCACGCCCGAGGTCACGCCGTAGCGGATGTACGCGTTCGTTTGATTCGAAGTGAGGCCGCTGAAGCTGAGGTTCACGCGGGCGATATTCTTCGGCCCATTCAAATACAGAGTCGCGATGCCGGAGGCATAGGTCTGCGCCGTGCCCTGACGGGTCAGAAACGCGACGAACAATTGCTCATTCGCCGCGGTCGGTGCCGCATCGTTGATATTCACCGCCGCCGAACTCGTCGCGCCCACCGTGTAGCGGGCATTAGAACTCAGCGTGAGCACCGCGGTTTCGGGATACTCGTTGAGCGAATCGGCGATCGGCGTAATGACGATCTCCGCGGAGGTTTCTCCATAGCCGAGGGTGATCGACCCGGTGAGCGGATTCCCCGCAGCGTCGGTCACGGTGTAGTCGGCACCGCTTTGCCCGGGCAAAGTGGCCCGTCCTCCGAGGGTGTAGAAGACCGTCACCGGTACATTGGCCCCGGTGCGATTGATCCGGAAGCGGGCGGCGGTGCCTTCCAGTTCGTAGGCGTCCGGGGTGGTCGCTTCCACGGTCGCGGTCCCGCCGGTGTCGAACCCGTTCAGATTCGTTCCGTAGCGGTACTCGTTGAGGTTGTTGAGCCCGTCGTTGTCCGGATCGAGGGCGGCGTCGGTGGGATCGTTCGGATTCAGGCCGTGCGCCAATTCCCATGAATCCGGCAGGCCGTCTCCGTCGAGATCCACCGCCGAGGCAAAGGCCAGATAGCCAATGCTCTCATTGCCGTGCGTCACGTTCGTGTCGACTGAAGCGTCTTCCTGGACCCGTACTTGCACCCCACCCGCGTAGAGTTCGCGATAGCGCGTGACGATCGGATCGGCGCCATTGCGGGTTTGTCCGTCGGCGATGACAAACGGATCCGCGACCTTCCGGCCAAACGTAAGCTGGCGGAAGTTGTGGTTCACATTCGCCGCGGAATTCGCCGCTTCGAAGACGAGCGTATTCGTGACGAGCCGGCCATTGCCCGGTTCGATGGCGACGTAGTGCACGGTCTCCGCCGCGTGCGTTTGATCAGCAGCTTTTTCTTCTTCCAGCTGGAGGGTGAAGCCGGTGGTCGTCACGTTGCTGATGCGATCATTGACCGCGGCCGCTTCGTTGCGGGTGGCCACCTGCGCGAGTACGACCGGTGTCGTCGAGAACGACTCCGCAAAGGTCCGCACCGCGGCTTGATTCGTCACGCCCGTAGCGCGACCGAACTGCCAGCGCACGCCGCCAATGACGTAGGAGCCTTCTTCGGCGACGAGATAGCTGACCTTGTCGGCCGGATGAACGCCGTCCTGGTAGTCCCACTCATCGAGCTGAAACTCGAATCCTGTGCTGGTCACATTGCGCACCCGCACCCGCACCGGTTCAGCGTCGCCTTCTGCCGCCGGCCCAAAGACTACGACCGGGTTGGTGTAACTCTGATCGAAGGTGACCGTTGTCCACGCATTCGGGCCAGTCTGGGCCTGCTGGAAGGAGCCCACTTCCAACTTGGCTCGGATTTCACCGACGCTTTCCCCAAGTACGAGATAGCCGGTGTCCTCCGCGGTGTGATTCACCTCGGCGTCGTTGGACTGCTCCTCCTGGAGGAACAGCTCCACCGAAGTGTTGCCGAGATTGCGCCGGCGAATGGCGAACGGATCGCCGCCGTTGTTCGTCTGCGTCTGGGCAAAGAAGAGCGGCTGACGATAGGTGCCGCCGAAGCTCAGGGTGCTCCAGTTCTGCGTAATGTTCGCGCCGGTGCGGCCGACGAGGAAAGGTGCACCACCGATCGTGCCGGTACCCGGCGAGATCGCGACGAAGCTCACCGATTCACCCGTGAGGGTGCTGGTGGTCGCTTCCTGCGTCTGCAGCTTGATATTGAAGCCGGTGGTGGTGACGGACTGGACCCGGCTCACTACCGCGCTGGCATTGTTGGTCGTTTCCACTTGAGCGATCACTACCGGGGCCGCGGAAAATCCGCTCGCCAGGGTGGCCGCCTGAGCCGTGCGGGTGACTCCCGAAACCCGGCCCGCCTGCCATTGCAGACCGCCGATTTGGTGTACGCCAGGCTCGAGCGCGAGGTAGTTCAGCGACTCGCTTGCGTGGACTCCGTCGAGATAGTCCCACTCATCGAGTTGATATTCAAAACCCGTGGCGGTGACATTGCGCACCCGCACGGTAATACCTTGGGTATCGCCATAGGTAGGCGGGCTGGCGACGACCACCGGCGGTGCGGTGAAAGTCGTGGAAAAGGTGACGGTGCGCCACGTGGAGGCCGTGGGCTGACTATTGGTCAGCACACCGGATTCGTACCTTGGAGCGGCCTCGACTGTGCTCGGCCACGCAAGGGCTACGGCTGCGACCGCCAGGGCCGCAAACACGGGGAAACGTGAGGTTAAGGGGCGAGGAATCATACAAACAAGGGGCGTCCGCTGCGGGCGTGGGTCGCCTTGCCGCCGAACGTTGGGTGCATTTGGCCGGTTAGGGCCAGGGGTTGGTATTTTGCCGCCGGCGCGGTCCGGTGGGCGGTAAAGGAACGAGAGCGCCGAAAAAGTCCGCTGCCACCAAGCAAGGCAGCCCCGAGGAAAAAAGCCGCAGAACTGGGCTCGGGAATCACCACGAGAGAAAGCCCGGTACCCGATCCGCTCACGACGAGTGTGGCGGTAAAGCCACCGAGCGAACCGGCCAGCGAACCGGGATCAGCCGCGAGAAAACCGCCGAGAGGTTGGGTCGTGGAAAAGAGGGAGTAGGTTCCCTGCCCAAACCCTTCGAGCAGTTCGAAAGAAAAATCGGCGAAGGATAATTCGCCGCTACCGATTTGCAGGGAGCCCGCGCTGAGCACCAGCTGATCACTGCTTTCCGGATCGGCGAGCTGAAAGGCCAGCGCGCCGCTTTGGCTCCCGGAAATCGCCGCGCTGAGATTCAGCGCGGCGGTGCCGGTATTGATGGTGAGTGCGCCTGTATTGACACCTGGGGCGAGATGGGCGCCCGCATTGAGTGTCAGCGCCTGGTTTCCCGTGGTGATCGCCCCCGTGCCACCGAGCGTTCCACCGCTATTCACGGTCACCGCGCTGCCATTGAGTGTGCCGATGACGAGCAGGGTGCCTCCGTTTACTGCGGTTGCGCCGGCATAGGAATTTTCGGTGATCAGCCGCAGTGTTCCCGTCCCGCTTTTGGTCAACGTTGTGGTCCCCTGAATTCCACCGGTCCCGACGAACACATAGTTCGAAGTACTGGAAATCGTGACGGCGCCAGGTACGACGAATTGATCGATCGTCACCGCCGTATTGCCCGTCGTGTCGTCGAAAGTGACGCTGTCGCCCGTTTGAAATTTCGCCGTCCCGCCGTTCCAGTTGGCGGAACTATTGGTGTCCCAAATGTTTGCTCCACCGTCGCCGGACCAGGTCAGGCTGGCAGCCAAAATTGGCCCGGCGAGAAAAGCAAAAGTGAACGGCGCGAGGAACCGAACGAGCGATGCGGTGAATGCCATACGGGGCTGGTTACGCGCTACAAACGCACTGTGGCGGTAAGAGGATAGGCGGGAAGAACCTGACCGTTTGCCGGCGTGGAGGTCGGATGGCGCGAAACGGTGCAGACCCGAAGGACGTTTCCCGCAACCGCCTCCACGCGCGGCAAAAGATGTTGAAAAAGTTCGGTTATTCACGGCGAACAGGACGGCGCAGGCCGAGCACCACGCCTAGACCGCCGAGTAGCGCGAGCACTGTGCTGGGCTCCGGCACTACGGTGAGGACGATGCTACTGCGGCCATTGGCGCCGCCGGTGAAACCGAGATTTGCGGTGAGCCCCAGCACCGTGCCGTAACTCGGGTCGAGATTGCCGATGATATCGGTCGGCGCGGTGAAGAGCACATAGGTGCCTTCGCCGAATCCACCCGCATTACTGAACTCGAAGTCGGACAGGCTGAGGCTGGATCCGATATTCAGGAAACCGCTGCTCAGCGCGACCTGATCGCTGATCAGGCCGAGCTCGAACTTCAGCGTGCCCGAGAATGCACTCGCCGTCGCTTCGCTCAGGTCGAGTTCGCCGGTGCCGAGGTCGAGGGTGAGTGTACCAGCGGCCGAACCCGGCGATAGCTTGGCGCCTGCGGCTACATTCACGTCTCCATTACCGCTGGTTGTCAGCGTGCCCGCGCCCCCCAGAGTCGCAAAACGGTTCACCGTAAGCGAAGTGACGCCGGAAAGGCTGCCATTGATGAACGTCTCCCCACCGTTCGCCCACACCGGAGCGTTGAGATTGCTATTCCCTTCGAGATTCAGTCGGCCGAGGCCTGTCTTCACGAGGCCACCAGCCACGATCGGAGTTTGAACCGTGAGGATATCGGTGGCCTGATCGACGTTAAAGATCAGGTCTTGCGCCCCGCCCGTGGTGAGGCTGGTCCCACCGCTGATGATTGTCCCGCCGCCGCCGGCTTTGATCAAGCCGCCGCCGGAGAGCGTGAGACTCTGCCCGGCGTCGAGGGTGAAGTTCCCCGGTCCGGCGATCTTCAGCGAACGCAGGCTTAACGATTGCTGAGCGGTGACATTGGATCCGACACCGACGAAGAGGACGTCGCGATTGGCAAGTCCAGCGTCCAGGGATGGCGTATTCTCGCTGAGCGGAACCAGCGAGGCATTGGTGTCCGTGGTGTAGTCGAGCGCCCGCGCATAGCCCGCGGAATCGTAAGCGAGGAAGTTGGAGTAGTTGAAATAAAGCCCGCCGTTGATCGAACTCCCCGTGGTCGGCGCGTTGGTGAAGACCACTTTGTAGTGGCTCGGATCCGTCGCGACGGTGAGAGTGAAATTCCCCGTCGCTCCCGCCGAGCGCGTTGGCGCTTGGGCAAAGGTCAGGACTTGATCCGTGGAGGCATTTAGCTGGTTTGATTCGACCACGCCGTCGCCCCCGGCGAAATTGACGCGGTTCAAAGCGAGCGAAGCCGTGGTGGCGGCCGCGCCGTTGTTGACCGCGGCGAAGGTGCTCGAGCCGTTGATGGTGATTTCCGTCGAGGACGGCAGGACCTGGGCGTTATTGGTGCGAATATCGAGACGGCCGTTGTTGATGAAGGTACCACCGGTGTAGGAATGGCCATTGGCCTTCGACAGGATCAGGGTGCCGAAGCCGTCCTTGACGAACTTCAGGACCCGACCCGCATTCCCATCGCGGATCGTGCCGTTAAAGGTATTGGCGCCAGTCAGGATGTTAGCGGTCACCGTCGTCGTGCCCGGCGTTGCCGTGTTGTCGGTGATCGTAGCGTTGCCACCTGACAGGTTGGTGAGCGACTGGTCGAAGGTCTGCAGATCAAGAAGGCCACCGGTGAGGGTGATCGTTCCTCCTGGAGCACCGAGCGCAGCCGCGTCGCCGAGTCGCAGCGTACCCGTGATCAGAGTCGTGCCGCCGGTGTAGCTATTCGCCACCGGCAGAATCACCGTGCCGCCGGAACCTCCCGAACCCACGACCAGACTATTCGCGCCGGTCAGGGGCTGAGTAGGAGTTAGGGTGCCGCCGCCTCCGCCGAGGCGGTAGGTATTGTTAGCCGGAGTGAGGGTGCCGCTGTAGGTGAACGTCCCCGTCGCGCCGAGGCTGATTGCGCTGTAGTTCAGCGCCGCGGAGCTGAAGTCGAAGTTGTTCGAATTGTCCGCGCCGAGCGCGATCGTGGCGGCATTCGCCGTCGCGGGTACGCGGCTGGCGAGGAAAGCCTGATCAAACGCATGGCCAAATGAAACGGTGGAAGCCGTATTCAGCCGGATGTCCCCTGTCGCGGGCACGGCGTCCTGCGAGGTGAATTGCAGGGTGCCGGCATTCACCCAGACCCCGCCGGTAAAGGTATTTTGACCACTCAGGACCAGAGTGCCCGCACCGGCTTTGGTGAGCCCTCCTGTGGAGGTGGCGAGGATCGGGGTGGCGAGGGTCAGGACATCGGCTGAGCTCACCGTCCGAATCACAAAATCCGAACCGCCCGCGACCGTCAGGCCCAGACCGCCGGTGATACTGGAGGCGTTGCCCCCGGCTTTGATCAACCCACCGCCGGTGATGCTCAGCGTCGCTCCGGTCCCAAGGGTGATATTGTTAGCTCCAGCGATTTTGAGGGTGTGGATTGACTCGGTTCCCTGATTGAGAATCGCGGAAGTGCCACCGCTTACCCGCACATCCTTGCCATTGGCGTTCGGCCCAAAGTTGCCCTGATCGCCGAAGAGGGCGGCATCCAGCGTGGCGGCCGTATCAGTGGTGTAATCGAGCGCCCGCACATAGCCAGCAGCATCGTAGGCTGCGAAGTCGGCGCCGGCAAAGAAGAGGCCGCCATCGATGGCTCGGCCGGTGGCCGGCCCGTTGGTGAAGACGACTTTGAAGGTTTGTGGCGCCGTGCTGCCCACGAGGGTGAAGTTGCCTGTGGCCCCTGGCGAACGAGTTGGCGTGGTGGAAAAGACCGTCGAGTGGCCGGTCGCAGTTCCGCTGAGATTGTTGGTTTCGAAGGTTCCTTCGCCGGCATTGAAGGCCAGGCTCCCGAGGGTAAGGACCAGAGAGTTGCTGCCGTTGTTGGCCGCCGCAAATGTACCGGTGCCCGCGAAGCTCAGATTCGAACCACTGGCCAGAATCTGCGCGTTGTTGACCCGCAGCTCGAGCCGCCCACCGCGGACCGTCGTGCCGCCGGTAAAGTTGTTGCCGTTGGCCTTGTTGAGGATCAGCGTGCCTGCGCCCGCTTTGACCAGCGCGAGAATCCGGCCATTCGCGCCATTGTTAATACTGCCGGTGAAGTTGGTGCTGCCGGAGGCCGTATCATCGGTGATGACCGTGACGCCCGGCGCCGCAGAGCTATCCGTGATCACGCCGGTGGCCGAAGTGAGGGACCCGACCGTGGTGTTAAACCCATTCAGATCGAGGGTGCCGTTCACGGTCAGGGGATTACTGGCTGCGCCGAGGGCCGCCGCGTTCCCGAGGAGTAGTGTGCTACCCGCGACGATCGTGGTCCGGCCGGCGTAGCTGTTCGAGCCGGTCAGCACGACATTGCCCGCAGAGCCACCATTGCCGATTTCCAGGGCGTTATTCCCGCTCAGCGACCCCGTGTACGTCAGCGTGCCTCCATCGCCGCCGAGCCGATAAGTGCCGCCCGATTGAGTGGCGTACGGTTTCAATGTACCGCTGTACGTCGCCGTGGTGTAGGCGCCGAGGCTCGCGCCAGAGTAGTTGGTGAAGTCGAAGTCGTTCGTATTGTCCACGCCGAGCGCGATCGTGATCGCGTTGACCGAGGGTGCGACGTGGCTGGCGAGGAAGGCCTGGTCGAAAGCAAAGCCAAAACCGACATTGCCAGTATTGCCGACCGCGATGGTGCCGGTCGCCGGAACGGAAGCAGGATTCACGAAGTGGATCGCGCCGCCCGAGATCGTGGTGCCGCCCGCGTAAGTATTCGTACCGCTGAGGGTGAGCGTGCCGAGTTGGGTTTTAGTCAAACTGCCCGAACCAGTGACGGGCCCACTCAAAGTGAGGGCCGCGGTCGCAGTGGTGGAGAGCGGGCCTTGGAACGTATTGGTCGCCGTGGTGCCTAGCGAAACGTTGCTGGAGATTTCGTTCGCGGTGCCGGTGTTGAAGACGACTTTGCCTCCGTCGACCTGCACGACCTTGGTTTGCGGGACGGTGCTGTTTTCAAAGCCCAGTTCCCCGGTGCTGGTGACTTGTACCGTGCCGGCTTGGTCGCCGAAGGTGGTATTGCCTTCGAAAGAAAGGCGGCCTTGATTGAGCACAACGTTGCCGAGGTGTGTCTCGCCGAGGTTGGCGAGGAAAATGGTGTTCGAACCGGTTTTGGTGAGCGTGAATCCACCGCCGGCGAGGGTGCCGTCGCGCACATCGAATCGTTTGCTTCCGCCGATGGAGGCATTTCCCGCGAGCGCCAGATCGTGCAGACCCGTCGAGGCGGCCCCCGCCGGACCGGTATTGATCAGCGCTCCCACCGGAGTGAGACCGGCACCGTTGCCGGAAATCGTGACGACTTCGCCAGCCGGCAAAAAGAGATCGCCGACATCGAGGCTGGCGCCCGGCTGCACCGTGGTGCCGCCCGCCGTGCTGCCCAGGGCGGTAGTGCTGCCGATACGAAGGATGCCGCTTTCCACGACTACGGGTCCGGTAAAGGTGCTGACCCCCGCGATGGTTGCGGTGTTCAGGCCTTGTTTAGTGATCGAGCCGGTGCCGCTGATGTTGGCATTGAAGGTGAAGTTCTCCGCATCCGGGCGGAGTAAAACGATCGACGCATTGTTGATCACCGGGCCGGTCCCGAATTGGCCGCCGCCAAAGGTCACGCCATCACCGATCTGTACGGTGCCATTGGAGATCGTGGTCGTGCCGGTGTAGTCATTTCCTCCCGTGTTCGCGAGGATGAGCTTGCCGCTTCCTTGTTTGATGAGATTGGTCGCGCCGCTGAGCTTGCCCAAGCCTAGGAAAGTGTAGGTGAGCGTGGAATTGTTCACCGTGGCGGTCACCGGCGTAAGGGTCGTGGAAAGGGTCACGTCCGTGGTGCCCGTGGCGGAGTCGTCGAAGAGGACGCTGTCCACGGCGCTGCCCGGAATCTGCAGGTAACGAGTGATCGAGCCGCTGTTGGCTTCCTTCCAGTTGGCCGCTCCGCTGCCGGTGGTCGGGTCCGAGCCATTGTTAATATTCCAGGTGCCGTTCGGCGTAGCGCCGACGAGACCGGTCCATTTCGGGAAGTCGAAGGCGGTGATATTCAGCGAAACCACCGAGGCGGCATTTGTGAGATTTGCCGTTACTCGCGGTGGCAGGCCGGAAAGGGCGAGGCTGCTGAACCCGTTGCCGAGAATGGAACCGGAGTAGCTGATGAGCGGAATGGAGCCTACCGAAAGCCCCGTGCCCTTCACGATGATGAGATTGGTCCCGTGCGTATCGAAGGTGCCGGTGGTGATTACCGGAGTGGATGAGCCGCCGAAAGCACCTAGATCGATTTCGAGTGTGGCACCCGTATTGGTGCCGAGGCTGAAGGTGGACGCATTCAGCGTTTGGCCCGCGGCGCCCAGCGACAGACCGAGGGTCGCAGTGTCTCCGACGCTAAGACTGCCGCCGCCGCTTTGGCTGGTGGAGAGATTCAGGCGGCCTCCGTTGATTTGGGTCGATCCCGTGTAGGCATTCGATCCACTGAGGGTCCACGTACCCGTGCCGTCTTTCACGACTGAGATCGGGAGGTTGCCGGTGCCTAGATTGCTGGAGACAACGCCATTGCCGGCCCCCGAGAGACGTGCCGTCGTAGCGCCGCTCACGGTGTCGTAGTCAATTGGGCCCGCGACCGTCAAAGAGCCGGCGTCCGAGCGGAAGCCAAATTCGCTGCCTCCGTTTTGTAGATGAATGGCTCCGGCCAGGGTGAAATTGCCTGCCGAATTCACAAACTGCGGCAGACCTGAGGTGGATCGGCCGCCGACGTAAAAGTTCTCCGCGATCGAAATCGGGTTCGTGCCCGAGTTGTTCAGTTGCACCAGGCCAGAGGAAAATCCTCCGGCCAAGGTAGTCCGTCCGGCGCTGGAGCCGAGCGAGGCAGCGCTATTCACTACGACCGTGCCGTCGTTAATTTGGATACGGCCATTCCAGGCGGAATTGTCGCCGCTGAGCACCAGCGAGCCGGTGCCGTTTTTGATCAAGCCGCCCCCGGCGCTGGTATCGGTGCCGAGCCCGGTGAGCGGACCACTAAAGGTGACCACCGATTGCCCCGGAATCAGCGATGAACCATCAATGGTTACATTGTTATTGGCCCCGACCAGATTGTTGCCGATGTTCACCGCCTTGGTGAAAATGATCTGACCTTCCGCGGCATCGATTTTGCCGAAACGGAAATTGACCCCCAAATTGAAAGTCTGGGTCGCCGTGCTGTTATTAACAATATTCCCGGTGTTTTGTGGGTTCGCAACCGGGTCGGTGCTGTCGCCGAGGACAAAGACACTGGCCGGGTTGGTGTTGGTCTGGAAGGTATAGCCGCCGGCGCCGCTATCGAAGGAGATCGACCGCAGCGTGTAGTTCACGGTGCCAGTATTTCCGGCATTGGCTCCGTTTAAGTTGATGACGAGATTGAGCTGGCCGACACCGCCCAGCGTGGAGAGGGCGGGAAACAGAATCGAGTCCGTCCCGGCGGCGGCATAAGCGCCGGTGGAAGTAGTTTCCCCGTCACTAAAGTCCGGCGGTCCGGTGACCGCAGGCGTGGACGGGAAATTCTGCCAGTTGGGCCCATTCTGGAAGTTCCCGTTACCCGCACCGGCCCAAATTCGAAGCAAACCGCCACTTCCGGTCGCCTGGCCGTACCCGAAGGCGGGCAAAAGCGCTGCGACCGCTGCCGCCAGGAAGAAGCGGGGTCGGAGAGCTAGCCGCGGAGGGGCGAAGCGACGTTCGATGGGTTGGATCGATGCACGAACTCGAAAAGACGATGGTTGAGACATGAAAAGCGCGAGGTTGGTTGGCAAGGGCTGGCCGTGTGGCCTCGCGCCTGAGCGGGGAATCAAACAGATCCGGTGAAGAGAGATCACCGGGGGCTGCCGCCAGCAGGAACTGGAAGGCAGCGAAGGAGGTCGAACCTCCCTGTGAATTTGTTAAACTACAGTCGAATAGTCAAGATTTGGAGCGCGAAAAATTTCATTTTTGTTAACGTCCAAATGTTAAGGAGTTGCATTGGAGGCCGCAGTGCCTCCGTGTACGGTATAGCTCCGGTTCCGTTCCGGATGCAGCTCATCGACAAGAGCCAGGCGGACCGGAACAGGAAGTGTGGTTTGAGCGGTCGCTGGGAGATGCAATGCATCGAAGCGCAACAGGCGGAGCCAGGCATCTACTTTGACATTCGGCAGCGACTTGATGGTGACCTCGATCAGGAATCGCTGTGCCGCCAGCGCCTGGGTGAGGACTTCGTCGGACGAAATACTGAGAACCTGAGCCGGCAGGTTGGAGATGTACAGACGCTCGAGCGGTCCCGTTTTGCCGGGTTTGAAGTCAGCAAAGTCGGCGATGGTCGATGCATATCCGCCAGTGTCGGTGATGCTGATCTCGACTGAAGCATTAGCCGGGATCGCCGGTGCGGCGGCCCCATTTGGAGGCGTGGCGACTTTATAAACTCGGGTGGCTCGCGTGCGCAGCCATTGATCCAGCGATGTCTCTGCTTCTGAGGTGGCCAGCGTCCAATCCTGCGGAGCGGCCGGCAGGACCGATAGCAGCTCGGATGGAGCGACCGGCACTACCGGCTCGGATGCACGGGCCCAGGTGGAACTGGCGAAGACAAACGCGAAGAGGAGCCAAGGCGAGCGGATCATTGGTCGAGGTATTGGAAGGAAACGACGCGATATTTGATCACCGGTTGCGGCGGGTTGTAGGCTTGATCGAGGCGCGATTCGCGCCAGTTCACCTGGCCCAGGGCCTTTTGGGTGTACGGATTCATGCCCACGCGCTCCGGCCCATCGTATTCCGGGTAAACTCCCTCCGGATCGAGGTCGAGGCGTTGCTGGCCGGCCGCCGCGCGTTTGAGCGGCGGTGAACCGGGCAATTGGAAAAGCGTATCGGTTCCGCCCTGGTTGACATTGATCGTGGTGCTTTGCTGGGCGAGTCGATCCCAGCGGCCGCTGGTGTTGGTGTGCGCATTGCCCGGCACCCCGTCGACCCCGGTCCAAATATAACGTTCGATGACCGCGTGGAAGCGTTTCTCTGCGAGCACCCGGTCACCGCGTTCGAAGGTGTCGTATTCGGTGTTCTTCTTGATCTTTTTGACCACTTGCGCCACGCCCCACACGCCGAAAGTATTGGACTTGGTCGTCAAGCAGCCGGCCATGTTGCGAAGGAGAAACTCGGACGCCCAGTCGCCCACGCCCGGCCCAGCGGGGAGGCCCGCATCCGCCGCTCGACCCACGTAGTCGAAGAAACGCGTGTCTGTCTGATAGTTGGCAAGAGTGCTCGCGACTTGGGCACCGTTGATTCCGGGAATGTTAGTAAAAACCGCTTCCAAAGGCTTCCGGCGTTCCGGCGCCTTGAAGTATGGATTATGTGGGTAGATGCGGGAGTTGAGGTTCACCTGCCCGGCCGTGCTGTTCATGAACGAAATCGTGGAGAATTCGTCGGGGCGGCGTCCGCCATCCTGCTGCCATTGTGTAGTGGCCATGGGATAAACGGGGGCCATCAGATCAAGGAGCAGCCAATCCGGAGGATCGTTCGCCACCGGGGTTGCTTTTAGGTCAAGCGTCCGCCAAGGGACGTTCGCCTGCATACCAGTGTGGAGCAGGGACCAATAGCCGATGGAGGAAACGCGCCCACGCGTGTCGTACTCGTCGCCGCGATCATAGGGATCAGCGAGGAGGGAACGCATCAGGTAGCGATATTTGCTTTTCGCGGGTTCGTTGTCCGCCGGTTCGTTCACATTGACCTTGCCCATCGTTCCGATCTGGAGCGGATCTCCGGGGCCTTCTTTTCCGGCCTCCCAAGCGGCGAGGTTTCCGCTCAAGCGGGGATCGCTGATTTGCCAGGAAACCGCCTGATCGCGGGTTTGCAGGAGATTGACGGTGAAAGTGGCCTTCAACGTGTCCTCCGGGGTCTCGCCCAGCGGAATCATCTGCCGTGGACGTGGCCCGGTCAAAATCCCGACACCCATACCGGGGCGGAACCGAATTTGTACCGCAACCGAACCGGTGGCTCCCTCGAATACCTTCGGTTTCCAGGTGTCACCCGTGAGCGGCACCCGGGCTTTTTCCTCACCGACATAGTTAATCTGGCTGCGAATCACGACCCGGCCGCCAGGGCCGATCGGAATATCGAGTTTGTCGCCAAATTTCTCGCGGTCGGAATACTGAGGTGCCTGAAGCTGTCGCAGGCTGGCGGCCGCATTCCAGTTTGCCGCTCCGTTCGGATCGTTGGGGCCAGTGTTTCCGAAGACTTGGTTGACGATGTTGAGCGGGTTGGCGCTGGCGACGTTGATATCGAGGTAGTCGACCCGGGTGGGTAGTTGAGGCAGCTGCACTCTGGGCCCGAAGGGATGCATGTAATACTCCACCTCGTACCAATATTGGATGTAGCGTGGCAGAATGTACTTCTTCAGCACCGTGGGATCGCTGGGGGCTGGATCGGCCGGTGTCGCCTTTACAAACAAACGTACTTCCGTGATATGTGGCCCGGGGGTTTGCGGCAAAAAGAGCTTGGTTTGATTGCCCACCGGAAAACGCCAGTACATGCGTTCGGGATTGCGATCCGTGTCGAACTCGGTGCTCGACGGTGAATAGTTTACACTGGTGGTCCGCGCGGCGTACGCCTTGGTGAACGCCACGATATCGTTGTTATTGATCTGCGTGGTGGCCATCCGGGCCATCAGGGCCGCGTTCAGCGCGATCTGGCGGCACTCGGCCTCTCCGTACTTGTCAGCGAAACTGCGGGTCTGTCCCGGCCACACCCGGCGCAGGTACTGGGTCAGCATTTCGATCTGGGACTGGTTGATCACATTGCCGCCGGAAATCTCCGATCCATCATCGTCAGTAAGCTGGCTGGTGAAACCAAACGTGCCGAGCAACGCGTTCAGGTGCAGGACCTCGGAGGGCGATTTCCCATCGAAGGCGCCGGTGGGATCGTAGAGAAATGGATGTTGATAGCTGGTGCCACCTTCCAACGAGAGGGGAATGTAGGTAGTGACCAATCGCGGCCGGCCAAAGGCATTGAATTCCGGGCTGCGGCTGTACGCGGTGAGGTTGAATTTCTGCGACTCGTACCACTGTGCGGTATCGGGGAGTGCCTCCCGATCCACGAAATTCAAAATCGCTTCCGGGTAGCGCATGAAACCGTGGAGAAAGATGTAGTCGAGCAGCGTGTCCGTTTTTAGCTGCGCCGGATCGTTGAAGAGTACATCCAGGTTGATCGACTGCGGCCGGCCCAGGGCCCACTGGCGCAGGGTTTGTTGCCCCCGGGGGAAGGAAGGAGTGAGATAGCCGTCGTTGATCTGCTGCGTGAAGGCTTCTCCCGCCCGCGGTACCGGCTTGCCGGCGGCGACGTTAAAATTGAGGCGGGAGGATTCATCGTCCATCCAGAAAGCGTACCGGGCGGAGAGCCGGTTCTTCGCACTGGCCTGGCTGGAAGGATCTTCGAGGAGATTGACCCAGCGGACGCGCATCGGCGGAGCTTCGTTCGATCCGTCCCCTGGGATGGTGCCCGTGATTGCGGCGGTCGTCTGGCCGGGGAGCGGTTGGTTGAGATCCACCGATTCCGCGTCGCGGGGCTCGTTCGGGTTCGGATCAGAGGTGACCTCTCCCGTATGCAGGGGAATGTAACGTGGTGGTTGTCCGGCTTCGATGATCGTGAGGCGGCCGGGATTGGTCACCCAGTTGCGAGCCGGCGCGGTTTGCGGTCCCTGCGCGAGGCGGGCGGGTTCGGGAATATTGGAGCGCAGTAGATCGATGGCATGACCCACGGCGCCCTGCGCGATGAATTTGGCCTGCTGGCTATCTTCGTAGGCCGACGCCGCCTGGCGTTCGACCAGCATGGTGGAAAGGAAACCGACCACGAGGAAAGTGAGAACAGTCAGGGTGATGACCGTCATGACCAGCGCCGCGCCCCGCCGACCGGCGGACGTGGAGGTGAGGGAAGCAAAGGATCGGGGCGGCATGCGCGTGGAAAGAGAGAGGCTAGCTGCCATTGACGAGCTTCACCCGGGTCGTGAAGGTGCGGGTATTCCGAATGCCAGCTTCATCGAGCAGGTGTTGGAATTCCTTCAACTCGCGGGCGACATTGAGGACCAGGTCCGAGTTCGGGTGTTCGGGTTGTTCGGGGACTTTTGGATGCCGGCGAAGGCTGCGGCTATCGAGGGTCACCAAGGTGATTTCCACGGCGGCCGGCAGCCGGTTCGCCTTCATGGTGTGATAGGATTTGTCCTGCACGTTGTCGCTGTGCGGGAGATAGTGAAAACTCTCGCCGTCATCGAATGGCTTGGTGGTGGCCATCTGGAAGTACGCCGCGGAATTGAATTCCAGCTCGTATCCGACGCCCTTGGATTTGGGATGAAGCGTGGAGCGGGAGAGGCGCGGGATCGGGTTGCCGAGAAGATCGAGCGGCTGCACCCAGAGCGCGATCACGCCATCTGCAGCCGTCGACGCGACGACCTTGTCCTTGCCAAATTGATTCTTGTTTTCGTTTTCCTCATCGAATGCCGCGAGGTCCCAGTCGCGATTGAACCAGACCGCATTGACCGGGCTCGTGCGCAGGGAGAGATCCGTCACGCTCGCGGCGAGGGTCAGGCGCGGGAAGTATGGAGAGTCGATGCGATCGGACCGTTTGGGCGGGGCGATGTAGAGTCGCTTGAGCCGGTAAAAATCCCGGTTTGGGTCGCGCGTGAGATAGTAACCCAGAGTGCGCAGTTCGCCGGTTTCGCCCAAGGGCGCCAGCCAGAGCAGAACCGGAGCATTGAGAGCGATGAAGTTCGCTTCGTTCTTTTCGTTCGGGTTGCTGCTTGGAGGAATCCTGGTCGTGATGACTTCCGGAGGCGCGATGACGAACTGAATATTCGTATCGACGACTGCCGGAGTGAGCTCGCGGGTCATGATCTCCAGCGCGGTCCGCGCGCTCTGAAAATTCTCCGTGCGGCTGCGGCCGTCGCGCCAGGCGCGGCTGGCCGATTCCGTGACGGAAATCATCATCACGAGCAGGAAGCCGAGGAGCCCCATGGAGACGAGGACTTCGACGAGCGTGAAAGCGGTGGATTCCAGAGGCCGCCGCGAAGAATGAAGTCGAGGCAGTTTAGAATTCAACTTTCGGGACGAATTGTTGATCGATCTTTTCCCAGTCCGGGCCGGTGAGGGTGGTGACACTCGAAGTGATGATCGTCTTCGGATTATCAGGACCGATGGCTTTTCCTTTGCCATCGAGAGGCCAGGAGATTTCGACGACGACCGGCAGCAAGCTGCTGGTGTTGGCGGGGCGATCACGCCAGTGGCTGATCTTCACATCGGCGCGATAGAGACGGCTCCGTTGGCGCTCTGCCACCGAGGTCGAATCGCTCGACGTATCGTCGGCAGGAATGAAAACTCCGCGCTCGTCGAAGTACGCCGGACTGAAGGAAAGCGGACCTTCCTTCAAGGTCTCGTTTTGCAGGCGATGATGAATATCATCGAGAATCGTCGAGACGACCGTGTGATCGACGGCCTGCCGCGACGCGTTCAGCCCTGCGGGCAGCACTCCGATGATACCGACCATGGCGACCGCGATGATGGCGAGAGCCAGGGCGATCTCCGTGAGGGTGAAGGCCGCCGCGAGGTCCCGGGGGGAACCATTTCGGGCAGCGAGGCGGATCATGGCTGGTAAATGCGAGCGCGGCCGGTGAGCAGATCGACGTTGATCTGCGCCCAATTGTTAGGGGTGCCGCTGGCCTGGGTGTAGCGCAGGTCCGTGCCGTCGTTGTTTGGTTGGCCGAGGGTCGCGACAAAGATCGCGTTCCGCTTTTCGCCGCCGGGCAGGCGAACCGTGCCGGACGGGAGGAACTCCACGTAACGCATCGTTACCTTCTCGTTTTCCGGACCGTCGACGAATTCCGCAGTGGTTTGGAAATCTTCCGTCAGGACCAGATCCCCCCGGAGTGAGGCTTTGTCCTGTTGCCAGTACTTTGACGACTTGAGGTAGGGCGCGTCGGTCGGGTCCAGCGTGATGCCCTGCGGCAAATCCTGCCAATCGTAGATCTGGAGAAAGCGCTGCACTTCCACGTCCCAAGCCCAGAGGCTGTACTTGCGCAGATTGTTGTCCGGCTTGCCCTCCCAATCGCGAGCCACGGCAAACCGCACCACCGTATGGCGGGCGATCGCTTCGCTCCGGGCGAGGCTGAGCAAGTCGGAGAACCGATTGGCGCTCTGGCTCAGATTCCCGCCGCCATTGAGCGTCTGCATGGCGGGAACGGAGAAGCCGGTGACGACCGCGATGATCGCGACGACGGCGAGCAATTCGACGAGGGTGAAAGCACGGGAACCGTGAGGACGGAGGCGCATAAGCAAAAGCGGTTTGGTGGACAGCAAAGTGAAGGTTGGTGGCGTCACTTCCGGTGGCCCGGTCAGCTTGCTCGACGAGTAAGTACAGGGTGCATGATGGGGGAGGAGCGGAACTCCATCAAGCGATAATTTACTGATTTGGTATATTATTGCGAAAGCATCCACGGTGGAATGATTTGCATCGCTCAATCAGACCCGAACTATCGGCGATTGCCCGCGGTTTAGCGGACCAGTCCGCGTAGGGCGACCGCTCCGAGCACCAGCCCACCGCCAGCCAGACTCCACGGACCGGGTACCTCGCCTTTGGCCAGCGCGACCCACACCGGGTTGAGGATCGGCTCCAGCATGGGAATCAGCGTCAATTCAAGCGCCGTGACCCGTCGCGCTGCGACACTGTAGAGAATGTACGGGATGCCCAGCTGAACGACGCCAAGCAGGGTGAGGATGCCGATCTCCCTGCTGCTGGGTAGTTCAGCAAAGCCAAAGGGCAGCCCAATGACCGCGGCGAGCAGATTTCCCAGGAGCAGCGCCGAAGCCGGGGAGCTATCCCGTTCCCGCCTCAGCATCACGGCCGTGCCGGCAAAACAGGCGCCGCTGGCCAGGGCGAAGAGATTCCCGCTCAATCCAGTGGCACTGAGTTGCTCGCGGAAAAAAAGTGCGATGCCACCGAGAGCGATCGCGATGCAGGTCCAATCCAGCGGTCGCGCGCGTTCGCCCAGCAGCCACCAGCCGAAAAGCGCGACATAGAGGGGAGCCGTGTATTGCAGGAAAATCGCATTCGCCGCTGTGGTACGATCCGTGGCGACGATGAAAAAGACCACGGTGCCCGCATAGGCAAAAGCCGCGCCGAGTTGGGTTTTGGAAAACGTGAACTGCGGCCGGCGCAGCCAGGCCCAGATGACTACGGCGGCAATGGCGCTGCGCGCACCTGCTTTGGCCAGCGACGGCCAGTCCACGCTCTTGATCAAGACGCCCCCGAAGCTCCACAGGATGGACGAAAGGACGAGCAGGAGAACGGCGGAGCGGTGGGACATTTGGGGGCGCCCAACTTAGAGGACTGCCTGCGCCTGCCAAGGCCCACCTGATGGGATGGTCCTCACGTGAAGGATTGCTTCGCCCGCTTTTTGCCCCTACGGTCCCACCCAGGTAGCGCTCAATTGGGAGCGTTTCCGCGCGTCCTATTCAGCTCGATTTCCAAGCCATGAAAACGCTCTCGCTCGCTCTTCTCTGCCTGGCCACCGTCCTTTTCCAGCCCCGGGCCTCCGCGCAAATTCCCGTCACCACGGAGTATTTTGTCTTCAAGATCTCCGCGACGATTCCGTGTTCCACCTTCGTGCCTTCACCGACCATTGAAGGGTACGACAAGATCGTGAAGCGGACTTTCAAAACGAACGATCTGATCAATCTGGCGCTGGGCCAGCCGTTGACGACCAAGATCGATCCGAAACACCCGGTGTACCTGGCGCTGGCCACCACCTTCGAAAATCACCAGATGACTCCGGTCTCGAAGATCGTGATTTACGACCCTGCGGCGATGGGAGCCGCCCGCTTCAAGACGACGGTGATGACGCTAACCACGCTCGATTACATCAACGCCCAAAGCGCCAAACGAAACGGCGGGGTGGGGGTCGGCACGGGCAAGTTTGTCGCCGCGACCTTGGGTGATCCCGCCAAATATGGCCTGCTGGAAACGGAGATCGCGGCGTCGGGCGCGGCATCGGGGCCGTTCAGCACCTTTATGAACGTACCGGGAATCGGGAACACCCAAGTGCCGCGGCCGAGTGTGGGGACGGCTTCGGCCCAAGGCCGGCTCAAGTTCAATACCACGGACGCCGCCGGAACGACCACGGTCTACAGCGGCATTTTCACCCGCGCGTCGTTTATCCTTTCGGCCAAGCTGCTCGGGGTCGTCGAAGAGTAGCTACGGCTTGAACTCCCGGCGGCGAAACGCCCACCACGCCAGGCCGATGAGCCCGGCGTCGAGCAACAGCAGTTCAGTGTAGCAGCGGCGTAGCATCAGCGTCGGGACCTCGAAATTGAAGACCTGCCGCCAGGCGATCACGCGGGTAGTCAGGCAATAGGGCGCGACATGACTCATTCCCGGCGCCGCGCGAATGCTGTTGTCGGCGAAAAAGATGGCCAGGGCGATCGCCGCGGCTGTGACCGGGCGGGCGGGGAAGCAGGAGCAGGCGAAGGTGATCAGGACGCCCGTCGCGGCACTGATCGTCAGCAGCCCTGTGGCCAGCGCATACCGGGCGAGGCCGGTTTGGAAATCGAAAGTCCCGAGAATGCCCTCGTGCATGGCCACCATGATCAGCGGTCCGCGTCCTTCAAAAAGTAGGCCCACGCCGAGCGCACTGGCCGAGATGAAAAGCACAAGCAGGGTCGAGTAGCTGAGCGCCACGATCAGCTTGAGCAGCAGCACCCGCGTTCGGCTGATCGGCCGGCAAAACGTCGTCTGCAGCGTCCCGTCCTCGATTTCCTTGGCGATGAGATCGGTTGTCACCAGCGCCAGCGCGAGCGTGCCGATCGCGGTCGCCGCTTCCCCCAGCAGATGTGTCGCCGTGGTCAGTCCGGAAAAGGTCTGCTCGAAGTCCCACTTCATCTTCCACAGATCCCGCTGGATGTGCAGCCGGATCGCCGGGATTCGGAGCAGACTCGAAGCGATCAAGTGCCAGGCCAGGCAGCCGGCGAATCCGAGATACGTCCGCGGCCGCGCCCAGAGCTTTCGGAATTCCCAGGAGAGCTGTGTGAGAAAGAGACGCATGAATCGCGGTGCGACGCTTGTAGCAAAGGCGGGGCTGGTTTTGCGCGTGGAATCTGCCCGCCCACCCGGGAGGGCGGCGCAAACCCACTAGGCAAATCCGGGCTCGAGGGTTCACTCTGCCACCCTCATGTCCCCGCGTCCCCTTCTCCTCGCCGTTTCCTCGTTCCTCTTTTCGTTCGCCGCCGTGCAGGCCGCGCACCCTTTTCTCTGCTGCGATTATCCCGGCGGGAAGGTCTGTCAGGTGACGGCCGACGGCAAAGTAGAGTGGGAGTACAAATGCAAGAGCCCGCAGGATTGCTGGCGTCTACCGAACGGGAACACGCTCTTTTGCTTCGTCAGCGGGGCGCTGGAAATCACGCCGGATCAGAAGGTGGTCTGGGAATATAAAGCGCCGGAAAAGACTGAGGTCCACGCCTGCCAGCCCTTGCCCGATGGCAAGGTGCTCGTCGTCGAGTGTGGCACGAGCCGGATCATCGAGGTCGATCGCCAGGGGCAGATCGCCAAGGAGATCAAGCTCACCACCAAGCCCGACGTGAAATTGCACAACCAATTCCGCGGCACCCGCAAGCTGGCCAACGGCCACTACCTCGTTTGCTTTAAAGGCGAGGGGAAGATCGTGGAACTCGATGGCGACGGAAAAGCGCTCCGCGAGATCCAGGTCCCCGGCGATCCGCATGAAGTCCTCGCTCTGCCGGATGGCCACCTTCTCGTTACCTGCGGCGATGGGCACAAAGTCCTCGAATTCGACGCGCAGGAAAAAGTCGTCTGGGAGCTGAATGAAAACGACCTCCCGGGCAATCCCCTCCGCCTGATGGCCGGGGCCCAGCGCCTGCCCAATGGAAACACGATCTTCTGCAATTACCTGGGCCACGGCCATCTCGGCGAACAGCCGGTGTTTTTCGAAGTCACCCGCGACAAACAGGTCGTCTGGCAGTTCGCCGACCACGCCACGTTCAAGAGCATCAATCAAATCCAGGTGCTCGATGTCCCGGGCGATGTGACCAAGGGCGAGATCATTCGCTAGGATCGCGCTGCTCTGCGAGACGTGGCCGCAGAGCGCTAATTGTCGGAATTTCCGCTCGGTTTTGAGGCGCCCGGTTGTTAACCATCAGGGTGCCGATGAAAACGTTTTTACTCAATCCACGCGTACCGCTGTGTGGATTGATTCTGGTCACGCTGCTCTTCCCGATTGCCGCCTGGCGGGACTTTGCGAATCTGATGAATCGCGAACTCACTGGCCAGGCCACGCTCATGCAGCACACCCTCAGCGAGTGCCGCCAGCTCTATAGCGACACCCTCACTCCGGCGCTGGCGATGCATCCCTGGCTGGCCGGGGCCAGAGACGCGGAGACGATGCGCTTTGGCCAGTTGAGCCTCGATAAATCGGACAAAATGGACACGTGGTTCGATCGCGAGACCACCCCGTTCGGGCCATTCCCGGTACCGGTCAGCTTCACCATCCAGCTGGCCAACCGGCTTTCCATGAACACGGCGAACGCCCGGTTTCAGATCATCTCGGACTATCCTTTCAAAACCCGGGTCGCCCGCCCGTTGAATGGCGAGGAAGAGACCGTCCTCGCGGCCATGCGTGGGGAGTTCAAACCGGCGGAGCATTTTGTCGGCGATGCCCTCGCCCCGAATGGCCTGACTCTCTATTCGCCCATCGTGATGAATGCGAATTGCGTGCGCTGCCACAACTCGCATCCAGACAGCCCGAAGCACGATTGGAAAGCGGGCGATGTGCGCGGTTTGCAGGTCGTCTCGGTGCGGCCGGTCAATACCTCGGTCTTCTCCCGCAACAGCTGCATGCTCGTCGATTTTACCCTGCTCATCGGCTTCTGCGGCTGGTTGTTTGCAGCCCAGACGTGGCAGAAGCGCATCATTACCCGGATCAATGGCGAGCTGAACGAGTCGCGCAATTTCCTCAGCCGACTCTCCGGTCAGCTCGGCAAATACATCCCGCAACAGATCCTGCGGGCGCTGGTCGAGCAGCGTTTCGAAGGGGAGGTCTCCACCGAACGCAAAAAGCTCTCCGTGCTCTTTGCTGACGTGGTCGATTTCACCCGCATGTCCGAGCGTTTGCAGCCGGAGGAGTTGACCACGGTGATGAATGCTTATTTCGACGAGCTTTCCCGGATCGCGGAAAAGCACGGCGGCACGGTGAACAAATTCATCGGCGACGCCGTGCTGGTCTTTTTCGGGCATCCGGATTCCGCCGGAGAACGCGCCGACGCCAATGCCTGTTTCGCTGCCGGGCGGGAGATGATCAGCGCGCTGCCTTCGCTCAATGAACGGCTGCGCCAAACCACCTCCTGGCTGGAATTGCGTCTGCGGATTGGCATCAATACCGGCATTGTGAATGTAGGGAATTTCGGCAGTAGCGAGCGGCTCGACTACACCGTCATCGGCGCCGAAGTGAACGTCGCCGCGCGGGTGATCAAGGCCGCCCGGCCGAACACCATCACCATTACGGACAACACGTACGCCAACCTCGAAGGCACCTGGAAGTTTGAGCGGCTGGCAGCGCAGGAATTCAAGGGGGTGTCGCGCGACGTTGGGGTCTACCTTTTCGCCCCGGTAGAGGAACGATCCAACCCGCTCCAAAATTTCGTCCTCAAGGGCGCGGGCATGACGGTGGAGGTGGATTCCGCCTCCTGCGATCTGAACGATCTACGGGCCGCCCGGGCCCGGATCGACGAGATCATCCGCGGCCGGCTTTGCCAATAGGGGAGGGGGCGTTTTAACGATCGGCTCACCTCGGCGCTCGACACCAGCCCGGCGGATGTCGAAAAAGTAAGGAATGTCCCAGACTCGCCCCGAAAAAGATTCCATGGGCACAATGGAGGTGCCCTCCGATGCCCTCTACGGCGCCTCTACGCAGCGTGCCGTCCTCAATTTCCCTGTGAGCGGTTACCGCTTTGGCCGGGAATTCATCCGCGCCCTCGGCCTCATCAAATGGGCCGCGGCCGAATCCAACTTCGAGCTCGGCCGGCTCGATGAAGGGAAGACCACGCTCATCGCCAAGGCCGCCCAGGAGATCATGGACGGCAAACATGATGAGCAGTTCCCCGTCGATATCTTTCAGACCGGGAGCGGCACCTCGACGAACATGAATATTAACGAGGTGATCGGCAATCGCTGCTCGCAGCTCGCCGGGCAGGAGGTCGGCTCGAAGAAGCCGGTTCACCCGAACGATCATGTGAACATGGGCCAGTCGAGCAACGATGTGATTCCCACCGCGATCCACGTCGCGGTCGGCGAACGCCTCCGGAAGTACGTCATGCCCGCGCTCGATAAGCTCCACGACGCGCTCGAGAAGAAGACCCTGGAATTCTGGGACGTGATCAAGATCGGCCGCACCCACCTCATGGATGCGACCCCAGTCCGCCTCGGCCAGGAATTCGGCGGCTACGCCCGGCAGATCGAGTATGCTCGCCTGCGCGCTGGCAACGCCATTGCCGCCCTCGAAGAACTCCCGATCGGCGGTACCGCCGTGGGTACGGGGCTGAATTGCCATCCGGATTTCGCCGGCATCCTGGTGCGCCATCTGGAAAACCAGACCGGCATCGCCTGGCGCGAAGCCCGCAACCACTTTGAAGCCCAAGCCGCCAAGGACGCGCTCGTCCAGGCCAGTGGCCAGCTCAAGACCATCGCCGTCTCGCTCTTCAAAATCGCCAACGACATCCGCTGGCTGGGCAGTGGCCCACGCTGCGGTATCGGCGAGCTGATCCTCCCTGAAACGCAGCCCGGCTCCTCGATCATGCCCGGCAAAGTGAACCCGGTGATCTGCGAAAGCGTCATGCAGGTCTGCGCGCGGGTGTTTGGCAACGACGCCACCGTCACTTGGGCCGCGGCGAATGGGAATTTCGAGCTGAACGTCATGATGCCCGTGCTCGCCCACGCCATGCTGGAAAGCTGCCGCCTGATCGCGAATGTGGCCGACGTCTTCCGCGAAAAATGCATCGAAGGCCTGCAAGCCAACGTCGCCCGTTGCAACGAACTCGTGGAGTACTCCATGGCCATGGTCACCAGCCTCGCGCCGATCATCGGCTACGACAAAGCCGCCGAGATCGCCAAGGAAAGTGCCAAGACCGGTCGCACCGTGCGTGAACTCTGCCGAGAGAAAAACATCCTCCCCGAAGCCGAGTTGGCCGCGGCGCTCAATCCCATCGAAATGACCAAGCCAGGCGGCGACGGCGCCGCCGGAGGTTAGCCACGGGTCGAGGATCAGGGAGCGCGGTGAATCCGGCGGTTTGTTACCGTCGTGTTACCGCGCTATTCCCGGGCGGAAATTTTCCGCCCCCGCCCCGACAAAGGCATTGCTGCCCGTCTCCGTCCTCTTATGGTCCGTCACTCACCTCCCGCAGAAAACATGAAACTGAAACTCCGCCGCTCACAAGCGTTCACCCTCATCGAACTGCTCGTCGTCATCGCGATTATCGCGCTGCTCGCGAGTATCGCCATCCCGGTCTATGGCACCGCTCAGGAAAAAGCCCTGCGCATCAAGTGCCTTTCCCAAGCCAAGGGCATCTTCCCCGCGTTGAAGATGTTCGCGGGTGACCACGACGGCGCCTATCCGTCGCAGAAGAACCAGGACGTGTCTGCTGGTGGCGGCGAACTGCAGGACGCGAACGATGCTTTCGCCAACCTCATTCCCGGTTACCTCGCCAACGAATCGCCCTTCGGCAATCCTTCCTCCCGCTGGTGCAAAGACGGCAGCGGCACCGCGAAAGGCCCGGATAACGACATCAGCAGCACGAACAAGGTCCTGGAGCAGGGCGAAAACACCTACGCTTATGTGAAAGGCCTGAGCGAAGTGTCCAACGCCAGCTGGCCGATCATCGCCGACGGTTTCACCTCGGGTGGTGAAGCCGATCCGAAGTATTCCAAGAAGGAAGGCGATTACGGCGCCGTGTGGAAAGGCAAAGTCGCCATCGTCGTCCGCAATGACGGCAGCGCCAAGGAAGAGCGCGTGAATTCCACGAACCTGACCGTGACCCGCAAGGGCAACGGTAACAAGAACCTCTTCCAGGAAGACGCTTCGGACACCGATCCGTGGCTCGTCGGCTGCAAGGTCCTGAACCCGAAATAAGCAGGTTCGCCTCACCTAATTTTCAGCGGTCCACCCGCTGTTTCACAAAACGCCTCCTGGGAAACCGGGAGGCGTTTTTGCTTTCTCTCCAACGACCCCAAAATCGGAGTGCGCAAGGCTGCGCCTCCCTGGGTTCACGCAGTCCTGCGTGAAGCGATGAATGCCTGCGCCAAAGGCGCAGGGTGACCTTTTTCATCTCATGCAGAGGCTGCGTGAGCCACGGGCTGACAGCTGCACCGGTGCAGGAGCCGCTCTTAAAACGCTCGCACGAGCTTCACCAGCTCCCGCAGCCGCTCACTCGGATCCTCCGCATGCAGCCGCGGAAACTTTCCACCAATCTGAATGTAGTTGTTAGCCCGGGTGAGCATCGCCCGGTCTTCCCTCACCTCGATCACGGTGATCTGCCGCTCCATCGCCGCGATCTTAAGCGCGGTCAGGGCCAGCAGGTTCTCCACCGCTTCCGGGCGTGGGCCAAAACGATCGCGCCAGGTCGTTTCCAGCGCTTCGAGCTGGTCCCGGCTGCTGATTTCAGCCAGCCGCCGATAAGCCTGAATCCGCGGCTGACTTTCCGCGATGTACGTGGTCGGCAAAAAGGCGGGCGCCTTGGCCCCAGCGGTGCCGCCGGCCAGCGCTTCGAGCCACTCGGCTTCCCGCTGCGCGACGAAATCGAGCTTCAGTACCACCTCCAGCCGTCCGACACTCTTCTCGCCCTTTAGCTTCGCCACCGCCTGCCGGAGCAGCGCGCAGTACAGATCGAACCCAATGGTAATAATGTGCCCGCTTTGCTGGGTGCCGAGAATATTGCCCGCCCCGCGAATCTCCAGGTCGCGCATGGCGATTTTGAAGCCGGCACCGAGGGAGCTGTATTGCTTGATCGCGTTGATCCGGCGGCGCGCTTCGCCTACGGTCATGAGGCCCGGAGGCAACATCAGATAAGCATAAGCTTTGTGCTGCGCCCGGCCCACGCGGCCGCGGAGTTGGTAGAGATCGGCGAGGCCGAAACGATCCGCACGATCGATGATGATCGTATTCGCATTCGGAATATCGAGGCCGCTTTCGATGATCGTGGTCGAGACGAGCACATCGGCCTCCCCATTCACAAAGCGGTGCATCACTTCTTCCAGTTGGTGCTCGTCCATTTGCCCGTGCCCGACGATGACCCGGGCCTTCGGACACAATTCGCCGATCCGCTGCGCGACTTTTTCGATCGTGCCAATCCGGTTGTGGAGAAAATAGACCTGTCCTTGCCGCGCCATCTCGCGATTGATCGCCTCGCGAATGATCCGCTCGTCGTACGGACAAATGAGCGTTTCGACCGGGATGCGATTCGCCGGCGGCGTCTCGATCGTGCTCATGTCCTTCGCGCCCATTAGCGAAAGGTAAAGCGTGCGTGGGATTGGCGTGGCTGAAAGCGTGAGCATGTCCACGAGCCGGAAGAGTTCCTTGAACTTCTCTTTGTGCAGCACGCCGAAACGCTGCTCCTCGTCGATGATCACGAGGCCGAGATTCTTGAAGGCCACGTCTTTCGAAATCAGCCGGTGGGTCCCGACGACGATATCGACCGAACCATCCATCAGCCCTTGCAGCGTCTTGCGTTGTTCACCTTGGGTGCGGAAACGGCTGAGCAATTCCACCGTCACCGGATAGTCGCTCACGCGTTCGCGCAGATTGCGGTAATGCTGCTCGGCCAGTACCGTGGTCGGCACGAGGAAGGCGACCTGTTTGCCACCCATCACCGCCTTGAACGCCGCGCGGATCGCGACCTCGGTTTTGCCGAAGCCCACGTCGCCGCAAATCAGCCGATCCATGGGACGCGTGCTTTCCATGTCCGCCTTGGCCGACTGGATCGCGGTCAGCTGGTCCGGCGTTTCTTTGTAGAGGAAGGAAGCTTCGAACTCCTGCTCCCATTTGCCGTCCGGCGGGAAGGCATGGCCGACCTGGATCTCGCGCTCGGCGTGCATGCGCAGGAGCTGCCCCGCGTAGTCGAAGACGGATTTCTCCGCACTCTTTTTGGCCCGCGCCCATTTTGGGTCGCCGAGCGTCGAGAGTGGAGGATTCTTTTTGCCCACACCCACGTAGCGGGAAACGAGATAGCTCTGCTCCAGCGGCACGTAGAGTTTGGCCCGCTCCGCAAATTCCAGCACCAGCACTTCCTCGGTGGTCTTCTCTTCCGTGCCGCTTGCGCCAGTCGTCGTGCGCGGGACGGTCCGCATGCCATCGTAGCGGGCGATGCCGTGTTCGAGGTGCACCACCAGTTCGCCTTCGACCAGTTCGCTGAAATCGATCTGCGCCCGGCTTTGTACCTCGCGGGCCCGTCGCAAGGCCATGCGGCGCGCGCGGGAGTTGCGATACCGGCCGAAAAGTTCCGAATCGCTGAGCAGCGCCAGCCGTCCGGCTGGGAAGGTGAATCCGTGCGCCAGCGGCCCGATGGAAAAGTGGAGCACGTCCGCTTCGACCGGCGGCACGAGTTCGCGCAGGCGCTCGATTTCACCCTCGTTGTTGCAGAAGACATGCACGTGCCAACGATCCCGCCGCCACTCTGCGAGTTGGTCGAAAAACCGCTCCCGTTTCAGCTCATCGACCAGGAAATCTCCCGCCGCGAATTCGCCCAGCCCATGGTCGAAAAACGCACACGAAAAATCTTCAACCCCGGATACCGAAGATACGGGGACCACAGATGACACAGATGGGGACAGAGTGGCTGCCTCTGTTTTATCTGAGTCATCTGTCTCATCTGCGGTTATTTCCTTATCCTCGTCATCGCTGGCCGTCCCGTCTGTGAGATCCGTGGTTTCCGCGCCTTCGAGGAAGCGCACCTGCGCCGCGAGCCACAGCCCGCCCGCGTCGATGGTCAGATCGTGCGGCTGAATCAAATCGGCCAGCGCGCAAGTCCGCTTCGCATTCGCCGCATCACCGAGCAGAAGCGCGATCGAATCGACCTGTTGTACGCTGGTCTGCGCATCGAGATCGAAGTGCCGTAGCGAATCGATTTCATCGCCGAAAAGCTCGATGCGTGCGGGCAGCGCATGATGAAAAGAAAAGACATCGAGAATGCCCCCGCGCACCGCGAACTGTCCCCGCTGCGAAACCTGCGCCACATGTTCGTAGCCGGCGTCCGCCAGTTCCCGGAGCAATGCCTCCCGGTCGAGGGTCTGTCCCCGGCGGACCACGGTTTCGAGCTGGCCAAAAGATTCCGGCGTCGGGACGGTTTCCCGAAGACTGGCTCGCGTGAGCACCACGACGGCAGCAACAGTACCCGGCGTGGCTCCCGCTGGAGCGGCTGCCGCCTTGCCTTTTTTGCCGCTCGTTTTCCGGGGCTGATTCGCTGCGAGCTTGTGCAGCACCGCCAGGCGTTCCGCCATGTTTTCGGGATCGGGAATCGCCCCTTCCACGGGCGCGATATCCTGCTCCGGATAAAACAGCGCCTCCGGCAGCCAGTGCGTCAGCTCGTTGTGCAAGGCTTCCTGGGCGGATTGCGTTTCGCAGACGATCCACGTCCGCTGCGTCGATTCCCGGGCCAGCACAGCTGCCAGCGTCGCCCGCGCCGCCGGGAAGACATGCTCGAAAGCCACCGCTTCGCCCGTCTGGATACGGGCCAGCCTCGCCCGCATGGGGGCAGCAGCAGCGATGAGTTGGAGGACGTCAGGTTTCGTCACAGGTGGGCGCGAGACATCATGCAACGCGCCCCAACGCGCAAGCGGATGCGAAGAGTGGGATTTTGTAAGACCTTTGGCGGATGGACGCTTCCGCCGCTGGAGTGCATTCTCCTGGCCAAACGACGCCTATGTTTTCCCGGTTGGTAGCCAAAGCGATGAATTCCGCCCGCCACGCCATGCTCCCCGTGGAGTGCCCGTCGTGTCGCCATTCCTTCAAGCCTCACGCCGATCGGGAGTTTTCCGATTGGACCGATGTCTTCAACCGCTTTCCCTGCCCCAAATGCGGCTTTGAATTCGGCCTCGGCGAAGACGCCCGCACCCTGGAGGAAAACCCGCCCGGCCCGGTGCGCCGGCCGCGCGACACCCGGATCGAAAAGAAGAGTCCCTCCCCGAACGAACTGGTTTTTCTGCTCCCCTCGGGCACCCGCGGTTGGGGGCTGATCGCCTTCGCCATCTTCGTCAATATCTTCACTTTTCCCGCCCTTTTCACCGTGGCCAGCAGCTTCGGTAGCGGTCGCACCGCCCCGGGCGTCATTACACTGCTCATCGCTGCCGCGGGGATTTTCATGCTCTACGGCGGCCTGCGGCAGCGATTCGCGACTTATCTCGTGCACCTCAGCCCGGAGTATTTCTGGCTCCAGCGCAATTTTATCTTTCGCAGCAATCAACGTCTGCCCACGCCGTCCATCGAGGCCGTCCGGCGCAAGGAAGCCTATACCACGGCCGGCCGGAGCGACGACGGCGACCACGATGCCGAAACCACCTACATGATCGAAATCCGCGCCGCCGGCGTGAAACTGGTCCGCTTCGGTTCCGGGTTCACCCCGGATGAACAACTCTGGCTTGCCTGGGAAATCCGTGAGTTCCTTCGCAAACACGGCGCGATCGGCTTGCAGGCGGAGTTGCCCGCGAAGTCGAAAGAACCCTCTGCGGACTAAAGTCAGCCGAGCACTTCGAGTAGTTTCGCCACGTGATCCGCCGGCTTCACCTTGCGGAAAACCGCGAGGATTTTGCCCTTTGGATCGATGACAAACGTACTGCGCTCCGTGCCCATGTACTTTTTGCCGTACATCGATTTCTCCACCCACACGCCGAAAGCGTCGACCAGCGCATGGCTTTCGTCCGCGAGGAGCGGGAAGGGGAGGGTGTGCTTTTTGATGAACTTCGCGTGGCTGGCCGCGCCATCGATGCTCACGCCGAAGATCTCGGCTTTTCCCGAAAAATCCGGCCACGCATCCCGCAACCCGCACGCCTGGGTCGTGCACCCCGGCGTATCGTCCTTCGGGTAAAAGTAGAGCACCACCGTTTTGCCCTTGAGGCTTTTGAGTGAAACTTCGCGGCCATCGTAGGCGCCGCCCACGGCGGTCTCGGTGAAGTCGGGGGCGGGGTCTCCGGGTTGCAGTTCGGCAGGCATGGTGCGGCTGAGCGTGAGGGAAAGGGCGGCTGGCGGGCAAGGGGAACCGGCGCCGAAACTACCGGATTGGGGGAGGGCGATTTGGGAGTTCCGCTGGACGGAGTGGCGGCGGACGGCACATGTTAGTGGATCGTCCTTTCGACGTTGCTTCGATTCCCCCTCGATGAACCCCCACCGCCGCGAACTTCTCGACTTTCTGCGTACCCAAAAGCAGGACTCCTTTTCCATTGCCGGAAGGATCGATGAACGCCGCTACCTCGGCCGCGAATTTCCCGCCGAATTGCCCCTGCTGCTCTCGTTGCAATCCTACCCGCGCTACCAGCACATGGTCGGCGAAAACTGGATGCACTGGCACGACTACTACGAGATGTGGGTCGCGACTTCCGGCCATGGCGAATACCAGTGCGGCAACCATCGCTTCACTTTTGCTCCCGGCGATGTGGTGCTCGTCGATCCGCTGAAAATTCACGGCGTGCTCAGCATGGACAAAGCGCATGCGCCGCTCGTCGTTTTCTTCCGGGCCGAAGCGGTGGCGCCCGGCGGTGCGGCTATCGATCTCGACTTCCTCTCCACCTGGGATCGGCGCAGCGAAAAATTGACCCCGCGTTTGTCCGGCGACGCAGTCTCCTCCGGCCCGGTGCTCGCCGCGCTGCTCCATCTCGCGCAGACCTGGTTTCAGCCCGCGGCGGCGGAAGGCCGGGCGCTTACGCTCCGGTTTCATCTCCTCGAAGTACTGCTGGAATTGCGCCGCGCTTTTTCCACGGCGCGAACCGCCACGCCGGAAACCCTGCCCATGCGGGCTGACCGCGAAGCTCGCCTCGCGCGAGTACTGGAGTACGTGGCCGAGCATGGCCACAAACATCTCGCACAGCCCGATGTCGCCCGGGTGGCCGGGATGAGCACCAGCCGTTTTCGCGCGTTTTTCAAGGAGACCACCGGCTGGGGTTTCGCGGATTATTTGCGCGATCTGCGCCTCGAGCGCGCCGCGCGGCTGCTGCGCGAAACGGGCGAAAGTGTGGCCGAGGTCGCCTACCAGACGGGGTTCGCCGACCAGAGCCATTTGCAGCGGTTGTTCAAAGCCAAGACCGGCATTTCGCCCCTGGCTTACCGCAAGCAACATCAAGCCGCCGAACGCCCAGTGGGCAAAATCGCCGCCCGTTAGTCGCGAGCGAAGGATTCAAAAAATCGCGCGAAGCGTACAAGCCAGCGGGAGGGGCGATACGTAAAGAAGACGCCATCCCCGCCATGAAGTCCCCGCTTCTCCTCCTAGCTGCCTTCGTCTCGTCGTGTCTGCCTGCCTTCGCGCAGAGCGCCACGCCGATCACTCCGGAATCTCCCGCCATCTGGCGCGAAGTCACCGGCGTCGTCTTTACCGATCCGGCTAATCTCGCCGGCCCCGCCTTTACCCGGCCGCACATGCCGGCCTTCCGGACCACCCTGGATGGTCGCATCGGGACCATCGTGGAAGGTGGCGGTGCGGTGGGCGGCGTTCCCGGCTTCACGCTCTTCATGCCGGAGAAAATGACGACCCCTTTCCTGCTCAATGCCGCGGGTTCGTTCACCATGACCAAGTCCACGCCGCTGAGCTCGGACTTCGTGCGTTTGAATGTCGCCAATACCTACGCCGCTGCGCCGCTCAATGCGCAGGACTACACCGACGGCACCAAGGGCGTTTCGCACGTGGCCCTGTGGGATCCTGGTAATAACCCGCAGGTCGTGGCCGGTGAAGACGTCTACGATATCAAAGTCTTCGTTACCGCGAATTCCGGCACCTCCCCA
>Ga0209050_1000458_pt1 | contig 73243 bp, 70 predicted proteins | sample Araplavi_mTSA_r2_FD_184276 | JGI IMG/M metagenome (GOLD analysis project Ga0209050, IMG submission 184276) | Arabidopsis root microbial communities from North Carolina, USA - plate scrape MF_Cvi_mTSA_r2 (SPAdes) (version 2) | ecosystem: Host-associated > Plants > Roots > Endosphere | place: USA...
CGCGGCCGCGGCTCAGGGCCGGGCTGGACATGTCGAGGTTGACCACGTGGCTCGCGCCGCCTTCGATGGCCGCCACCGAGAAGCCGCAGGTGTAGGCGAACAGGTTCAGCACTCGCTTGCCCTGTGCATGGGCACGGACCCAGTCGCGGCCATAACGCATGTCGAGGAACAGCCCGGTGTTCTGTTTGCGGCCAAGATCCACCCGGTATTTCAGGCCACCCTCGGTGATGGTCATTTCTTCGATGACTTCGCCCAGCAGCCATTCGGTGGTGCTTTGCAGCAGGTAGCGATGTTGCAGCAACAGCGTATGGGCGCCGGATTTTGCCCACTGATCAGACTGGGTGATTGCCATCAGCCGCTGTTTCAGGTCTTCCAGTTGCGCCGCCTCCGGCTCCTTGAACAACGCCACCAACACCACGCCCTGCAGCCAGTCCACGGTCACTTGCTCCAGCCCCGGCCAGCAGCGGCCACGGCCGTGGAACAGGCGACGGGTTTCGGCAGGGGCGGCTGCCAGGGCAGTCAGCAGATGCTGGTCGAGGGTGGCGAGGGCTTCAGGGTTCATCGGGTCGGGTCGGTGGCGTGGAAAGGGGCGGCATTTAACCATAATTGCGCAAATCCTGTGGGAGCAGGCTTGCTCGCGAAGGCGGTGTGTCAGGCAATACAGATGTCGACTGACACACCGCCTTCGCGAGCAAGCCCGCTCCCACAGGTTCTACCACAGGTTATCGAGTACGAGTTATCACGTTTAATTTAACTTTACGTGAGGATTTGGCGATCTTCCTGCTCCCATACTCGGCCCCAACGAACAACAACACACGGGAGCCGGACATGTCGCAGTCAACTGCTTCACCCAAGGCCAGTCATCCACGCTGGCTACGCCTGACCCACTGGCTCAACGCCCTGGCGGTGCTGGTGATGGTCACCAGCGGCTGGCGCATCTACAACGCCTCGCCGATCTACGAATTCAGCTTTCCCAAGTCGATCACCCTCGGCGGCTGGCTCGGTGGCGCGCTGCAGTGGCATTTCGCGGCGATGTGGTTCCTGGCGATCAACGGCCTGATCTACCTGGCCTTCAACCTGTTCAGCGGGCGCCTGAAGCGGCGCTTCTTCCCGGTTTCGCCCAAGGGCGTGCTGCATGACCTGTGGGCCGCCTTGCGCGGAAAACTCGGACACGCCGACCTCAGTCATTACAACCAGGTGCAACGCGTCGCCTACCTGTTCGTGATGGTCGACATCACGCTGCTGGTGCTCTCCGGACTGGTGTTGTGGAAGTCGGTGCAGTTTCCGCTGCTGCGTGAATTGATGTTCGGTTACGAAGGCGCACGCCGTGTGCATTTCTTCGCCATGGCGCTGTTGGTGGCCTTCGTGGCGGTGCATCTGCTGATGGTCGCGCTGGTGCCGAAAACACTGTTGGCCATGATCGTCGGCCGCAAGGAGCAAGCATGAAAAAGCGCATTGAGATCCCCGGGCTGGACGAATCTTCGATCCTCACCGACGCCCGCAAGATCCTCGCCCCGCAAATCGAAGACCGCTCGCGCCGCTCGTTCCTGTTGCGCGGCCTGACCCTCGGTGGCGTGGCCATGTTGTCCGGTTGCAACATCACCGACAACGAAAGCGTCGACACCGCGCTGTCGTCCATGTCGCGCTTCAACGACCGCGTGCAGGGCTGGCTGTTCAACCCCAACGCCATGGCGCCGACCTATCCCGCATCGATGATCACCCGGCCGTTTCCCTTCAATGCCTTTTACGGCATCGACGAGGCGCCGACAGTGGAGGAGGAGAGCTATCGCCTGGAGGTCAGCGGCCTGGTCGCCGACAAACGCAGCTGGCGCCTCGACGAGCTGCGCGCCATGGCCCAGACCGAGCAGATCACTCGGCACATTTGCGTCGAAGGCTGGAGCGCGATCGGACGGTGGGGCGGCGTGCGCTTCAGCGATTTCCTCAAGCGCATCGGCGCCGACACCGACGCCAAATACGTCGGCTTCAAATGCGCCGACGACTACTACACCAGCATCGACATGGCCACGGCGCTGCACGCGCAAACCCTGCTGGCGCTGACCTGGGACGGCACGGTGCTGCCGCGCGAATACGGCTTCCCGATGAAGCTACGGATGCCCACCAAGCTTGGCTACAAGAACCCCAAACACATTCAGGCGATTTTCGTCAGCAACACCTACAGCGGCGGCTACTGGGAAGACCAGGGCTACAACTGGTTCGGTGGCAGCTGACGGATGCCAGGCCCTTCCACACCTCCACAACCCACGCTCCAAGGAGTTTCATCATGAAAAAGTTGACCACCGTTGTACTGTCCATGTGCCTGGCCGTTGGCGCCGCCTCCGTGTTCGCAGCTGACACGATGAGCAACGACAGCATGAGCAAGGACTCGATGTCCAAGGATGCGATGTCCAAGGACGCGATGAAGAAAACCGATTCGATGTCCAAAGACGCCATGTCCAAAGGCAGCATGTCCAAGGATGCAATGTCCAAGGACACGATGAAAAAAGATGCGATGTCCAAGGATGCGATGAAGAAGGACGCCATGTCGCAGTAATCCCAAACAACCGAAACCCCCTGTGGGAGCGGCGGTGCGACGACTCGACTTGCTCGCGAAAGCGGTGGATCAGTCAACATTGATGGCGACTGACACTACGCCTTCGCGAGCAAGTCGAGTCGTCGCACCGCCGCTCCCACAGGTTTTTTGTCGCCCCGAACGACCTGAGCCCCGAAAAAGGACATCGATGATTGATCCGGACGCGTGATGCCGGTCACCTGGCTGTATCAAAAATGAATTTCCGCGGTTTGTGCTGCTCATACCTTTAGGCAGCGGATCCAATTCCGCGAAATCATTGAGGCAATCAGGGAGCGGCACGGTCATGAGTCGAGTACCGACGGCGGACGGACATCGTCCTGGCGGGTTGATTCTGGTGGTCGAGGACGACCCGCTGATCCTGGAGTTTCTCTGCGAGATACTTCAGGAGGAAGGTTTTGTCGTCGAGCCGCACAGCAGTGCGGACGCGGCAGCCATCTATCTGGAACAGCATGCGCCGCAGGTGGGCATGCTGCTGACAGACATCACCATGCCCGGCACGCTCAATGGCGCGGACCTGGCCAACGAGTTCGGTGATCGCTGGCCGGACAAGCCGATCATGATCATGTCCGGTTTCGAAACCCCTGAAAGCTCCGGCGTGCGGCACGCGGTCTCGTTCATCAAGAAGCCCTGGATGATCGGTGGGCTGCTCGATTGTGTGAGCCAGACCTTCAAGTCCAAACGACTCAACTGAGCCGTTCGCAGATGCTACATTGCCGGGCAAATCCGTCCGGCAGATGCGAGGTCCTTTCCTTGTCCGATCACCCTGTATTCAACTCGACTTACCGTGCCTTTCTGTTCGACATGGACGGCACCGTCCTGACGTCCATTGCCGCTGCCGAGCGGGTCTGGACCACCTGGGCCATGCGCCATGGGGTCGATGTCGAATCCTTCCTGCCGACCATTCACGGCGCCCGCGCCATCGACACCATCAGGCGCCTGGGCTTGCCCGGGGTGGATGCCGAGGCCGAAGCCGCGTGGATCACCGAAGCGGAAATCGACGACGTCGACGGGGTATTCGAAGTGGCGGGCGCGGCGAAATTCCTCCGGTCCTTGCCGGCCAGGCAGTGGGCCATCGTCACCTCCGCCCCACGGGAGCTGGCATTGCGGCGGATGGCGGCGGCGGGAATCCCAGAGCCTGTCGTGATGATCACCGCCGAGGATGTGACTGCCGGCAAACCGGACCCCGCGGGTTACCGACTCGCGGCCCGGCGCCTGGGTGTGGAGCCTGGGCAGTGCCTGGTTTTTGAAGATGCCACGGTGGGGATTCTGGCGGCTGAAGCGGCGGGGGCGGATTTGATGATTGTCACGGCGACCCATGAGCAGCCGATCGAGACGCTGCATGGGACCTTGGTTGACTATGACCTGGTCCGGGTTCAGGTGGATGCCGCAGGTCTGCACCTGTACGCGGTCTAATGTGGGAGCGGGCTTGCTCGCGAAAGCGGTGTGTCAGTCAACATTGATTGCGACTGACACTATGCCTTCGCGAGCAAGCCCGCTCCCACAGGGTCCTGCGTTGCTTCAGTAAAGTCCCGGAACCAACCGCCAGGTGCGGGCGCAATAGGCTTCGTATTCGCTGCCGAACTGCGCCCTGAGCAAGGCTTCTTCCGAGTGAATCCGGGCGATCAGCGGGATCAGGGTCAACGCCGCCAGCAGCAGGCCGACGCTTGAGCGAAACGCCAGCGCCCAGCCCACGGCGATGACCATCATCCCCAGGTAACTGGGGTTGCGCAGGCGCCGGTAAATGCCCTCTGTGACCAGTCGATGCCCCGGCTGGATCGCCACCAGCCCGCTGAAGCGCTTGCCCAGCACAAACACCGGCCACAACCGTAGCGCGCCGCCCGCGATGAACAACAGTGCCCCGAGCCAGCGCACGCCTTCACCTCCAAAGGTCCAGAAATCGATGCGGTCGGTATAGGCCGGCAGGAAGCCGCTGAGCACGCCGATCACGCCGAAGACCGGGAGGACCCAGCGATTGGCCCGGTCTTCGCGTTCTCCCGAACTGAGGTTGACCTCGGTGAACAGTGATGCGACGGCCATGACCAGGGTGGCCAGGGCAACGACGACCAGTGAGCCGTGGCTGAAGTAAGCCGCGAAGCCGCCCAGTGCCCAGATCGCCAGGGCAAGGTAGGCGAGGGTGCTGACGACGGCGAAAAACGCCAGTTTGGCCGAGATTCTCATGGCGCCTCCAAAAAAGACCTCCGGTATGTTCAGTGTAGATACCGAGGGTTCCCACGTTGAGCGAGGGAGCGATCAAATCACCTCCGCCCGCGCATTGCGCCGGATCACCTGAGGCGGTTGTCCGAACACCCGCAGGAAGGTTTCGCGCAGGCGGCGGCGGTCAGTGAGCCCGGTTTCCAGGGCGATCTGGTCGAGGGTCAGGCGTCCGCGCTCGAGCATCTGTCGCGCCGCCTCCAGACGCAGGTTCTCGATGGCCTTGGCCGGTGATTGTCCGGTTTCGGCGCGAAACGCCCGGCTGAATTGCCGGGGGCTGAGGTTGGCCACTTGAGCCAGTTGCTCCACCGAAAGGGGTTGGGCGAGGTGTTCCCGGGCATAGCCGAGCACGGTCTGGATGCGGTCGGATTTCGGCGCCAGTTCCAGCAGCGCCGAATGCTGCGACTGGCCGCCGGCGCGGCGGTGGTACATCACCAGTTTCTGCGCCACGGCCCGGGCCAGCACGGCGCCATGGTCCTTTTCCACCATGGCCAGTGCGAGGTCGATACCCGCGGTCATGCCGGCGGACGTCCAGATCGAACCGTCGATCACGTAGATGCGATCCGCCTCGACCTTGATCGCCGGAAACCGCGCCTGCAGTTCCCGGGCGTAGGCCCAATGGGTGGTGGCCCGCCGTCCGTCGAGCAAGCCGGCCTGGGCCATGACGAACGCCCCGGAGCAGATCGACGCCGTGCGGCGCGCGCTGTGGATGCTGGCCTTCAGGTAGTCCAGCACGGCCTCGGGCGCCTGTTCGACGATCGAGTCGCCACCGACCACGATGACGGTGTCGAACACGCGCCCGTCGAAGGCCTCGGTGCAAACGCTCAAGCCACCCGAGGCGCGCAGGGTGTGGCCGTTTTCCGACAGCACGCGCACGTCATACAGGGTCTGTGCGGCACTGAAATTGGCGTATTCGAACACCGGCATGGCGGCCAGCGCCATGGACTGGAAACCCTCGAAAACCACGAACGCCACGCTGATCATCGGCCTGTCCTCAAACGCTATGTCCGAAAAACGTACTTTAAACGTCATTTGAGACAGGCGTAAGTCCCTTTATAACGGACTGTACCCGGCGAATCTCTCGCCTCACCCTTGAGGAATTGCACCATGGCTCTCTCATCCAAAGGCACTGCACTGATCACCGGCGCTTCTTCGGGCATCGGCGCGGTGTATGCCGACCGCCTGGCCCGCCAGGGTTACGACCTGATCCTGGTGGCCCGCAGCCGGGGCAGACTCAATGCCCTGGCCAAGCATCTGAGCGACCAGACCGGGCGCAGCGTGGAGGTGGTGGTCGCCGACCTGACGAACAAGGCGGATTCGCTGCGGGTCGAACAGATCCTGCGCAACGACGCCAGCATCACCTTGCTGGTCAACAACGCCGGGGTCGGTGGCGTCATGCCGCTGCTCGCCAGCCCCGTGGACGACATGGAAGCGATGGTCAGCCTCAACGTGACGGCGTTGATGCGCCTGGCCTACGCCGCTGTACCCGGCTTCGTTGCCCGGGGCGCCGGCACCGTGATCAATATCGCCTCAATCGTCGCCATCGCCCCGGAAATCCTCAACGGCGTGTACGGCGGGACCAAGGCGTTCGTCCTGGCCCTGAGCCAGTCGATGCAGCATGAACTGGCGGACAAAGGCATACGCGTCCAGGCGGTGTTGCCGGGGGCGACCGCCACCGATTTCTGGAGCGAGGCCGGCAACCCGGTGGAAAACCTGCCGCAGGAGATCGTGATGTCCGCCGAAGATATGGTCGATGCCGCGCTCGCTGGCCTGGCGGCCGGTGAAACGGTGACCATCCCGGGCCTGCACGATGGCGGCCAGTGGGATCGTCACGAAGCCCAGCGCAAGACACTGTCCGGGTTGTTTGGCAATAGCGTGGCGGCGCCGCGTTATCGCTGAGACTGTCCCCGGACCGGGTGAACTAAACTTGCATGAGAGGACCGTTCACCGCTGGCTCGTCGACCTGTTCGGCGAGCCGGTGGCGTGTAACAGGAACCGACATGCTTCACATCCGCACACCTTTGATCCTGCACCCCGGACTGTCGACCCCGACCCGCCGTATCTGGCTGAAACTGGAAAACCTGCAACCGGGCGGCTCGTTCAAAATACGCGGCATCGGCTTGCTGTGCAGCCGGGCGGCGCAGCAGGGCAAGCGCAAGGTGGTCTGTCCCTCCGGCGGCAACGCGGGACTGGCCACGGCCATGGCCGCCGCATGCCTGGGGCTCAAGGCCTGCATCGTGGTGCCGCACACCACCCCGCACAGCACCCGGGCGCGGATCAGCAAGACCGGCGCCGAGGTGATCGAGCGCGGCAAGGTCTGGGATGAGGCCAATCAATGGGCCCGGGAACTCGCCCAGGACCCACGCAGCGAATTCGTGCCGGCCTTCGACCATCCGGTGTTGTGGGAAGGGCACAGCACTATGGTTGATGAAGTCCTTGCCGACTGCCCGCCAGTGGATGTGCTGGTGGCATCGGTGGGCGGCGGGGGCTTGCTGGCCGGGCTGCTCACCGGCCTGATTCGTCATCGGCACACCGATTGCCGCATCGTGGCCTGCGAAACCGAAGGCGCGGCGTCATTCGCCGCGGCGGTGGCGGCCGGGCATCCGGTCAGACTGCCGAAAATCGACACGGTTGCCACGTCCCTGGGGGCCGCGCAAGTGGCCGCCTGGCCGGTCAGGCACATCGGCGATTTCCCCTATGAGTGCGTGGTGCTCAGTGATGATGAGGCGATCATGGGCGTGGTGCGTTACGCCAACGATTTGCGTCAGCTGGTCGAACCGGCGTGCGGCGTTTCATTGGCGATCGCCTACCTGGATCACCCGGCGATTGCCGACGCCCATGACGTGGTGATCGTGGTGTGCGGCGGGGTGAGTATCAACGCGCAGCTCGTGGCCGGGTGGGCACGCATGTCCACTGGCACGCACGCAAGGCAGGGCTGGAAACGCTATCCCGGTGTCACAAGCCCCACCGCTGGCGATGACGGTCTTCAGTGATCGGTGGCAACGCCTTCCTGGACGAGGATGGCGCGGGCCAGGTCTTCGTCGCTTGCGTTGTTGAGGGCGGGATTGTCCTGACGGATTTTTTTCAATACCGCTTCCAGATAAGCACCACGAATCGCACCGCCGCTGGCGACGAAGCTGGAGGCGTCATCGCGGGCGGGAATCATGAGTTTGTGGTCTTTGAACGTTGAGTACAGCGAGGCGGAAACCCCGGCGGAAGTGGCGACGTCACCGGCATCCACTTTGGCCAGAGCCGAACCTGCGGGCAAACAAAGTACCAGTGCAGAGATGATAAATAGGCGGCGCATGACGGTGTCCTCCGACTGCATGAAGCATAAGGGATGTATCACATAGTTTAGGATACGTGGCAGTCGACGAGAGTTCCGTGAGGAGAGCTCTGTGGCGTCGGCGCCGAGAACAGGTGTGGGAGGCAGGGTCGTTGAGCGTCGATATTCAAAGCGTGGTGATCGGGGCCGGCGTCGTCGGGTTGGCGGTGGCCAGGCACCTGGCCATGAGCGGGCGGGACGTGCTGGTGGTCGAGGCCGGGGCGGGGATCGGCACGGGCATCAGCTCGCGCAACTCGGAGGTGATTCATGCCGGTATCTATTACCCGGAAGGCAGCCTCAAGGCGCGGTTGTGCGTGGAGGGCAAGCAGCGTCTCTACGCTTTTTGCGATGAGCATGCCGTTGAATACCGACGCGTCGGCAAGCTGATCGTGGCCACCGATGCGCAACAGCGCTCGGTGTTGCAGCGTCTGTTGGAGCAAGGGCGACTTAATGGTGTCGATGACCTGCAATGGCTCGACAGCGCACAGGCCCGGGAGCTTGAACCGGCGTTGTCCTGCGTTGCGGCACTGTGGTCGCCCTCTACCGGCATCGTCGATTCCCACGGGCTGATGCTGGCCCTTCAGGGCGACGCCGAGCGGTTCGGTGCGACGCTGGCCTTGCACACGCCGTCGCTGTCGGCCCTGTGCATCGACCAGGGCTTCGAGCTGCACATGGGCGGCAGCCAACCCATGACCTTGCGCTGCCGCGAAGTGATCAACTGCGCGGGGCTGTCCGCTCCCGAGGTGGCGCGCGCTATCGTCGGCCTGCCTGCACAGTGCGTTCCCCAGGCGCATCTGTGCAAGGGCAGCTATTTCAGTTTCAGCGGCCGGGCACCCTTTCGACACCTGGTGTATCCGGCTCCGGAGAGTGCGGGACTGGGCGTGCACATGACGCTCGACCTGGGCGGGCAGGCGCGCTTCGGGCCGGATGTCGAATGGGTCGAGCACATTGATTACCGCGTCGAACCCCGCCGGGCCGAGGGCTTCTATCAGGCGATCCGCCGTTATTGGCCGGGGTTGCCGGACAATAGCCTGCAACCGGCCTACAGCGGCATTCGCCCGAAAATCAGCGGGCCGACCGAGCCGGCCGCCGATTTTCTCGTCAGCGGATGCGCCGAACATGGCGTGCCGGGGCTGGTGAATCTGTTCGGCATCGAATCACCGGGGCTGACCAGTTGCCTGGCGCTCGCCGAGTACGTGGTGAAACGCCTCGACGACCGATGATCGGTGCTGACCCTGCCTTGCGGGCATCGGGTCTATGCTAGGGAGTGCGCTTACTGCCATCGGAGACCTCTGATGATCACTGTACGCACTGCCTGCCTGCTGGCCGATTACAAACGCTGGGCCAATCAGCGTTTGTTTGACAGCCTTGCGGCGCTTCCTCCGGGCGAAGTCAAAAAACAACGGGTGTCGGTGTTCAACAACATGATCGGCACCCTCAATCATGTCTACGTGGTGGATTGCATCTGGCGGGCGCACCTTGAAGGCCGGGGACATGGCTTCAAGACCTCGCACGATCTGCTGCATGCCGACCTGTCCGAGCTGCGCCAGGCGCAAAAAGAGATCGACCGCTGGTACTGCGACTGGAGCGCCCGGCAAACCGATGCCTCCCTGGACAGACCGGTGGAGTTCACCTTTGTCTCGGGCGAAAGCGGCACCATGAGCGCCGGCGCGATGCTGATGCATGTGGTCAACCACGCCAGCTACCACCGTGGCTGGGTGGTGCAGATGTACTTCGAGATTCCGGCCATGCCACCGGTGACCGACATGCCGGTGTACCTGCGCGAATCCGAACCGGTGCTCCTGCAGTCGATCAATGCCCCGACGGTGGCGCCGCCATGTGCTGTGCAATTTTCGAACGCAACCAGCGTTCTGCCGGATCGTTATCGCTGACCCCGTTCCAGACCATCGACAGTTCGGACAGGTTGATCTCAAAGGGCGCATCGTCCGCCCGTAACTGGCTGCTGCCTTCGATCAGCGCACTGGCCGCGTAATCCGGTACGGTGGCGAGCATGTCAGTCCCCGCCAGTAGCGCCCGCAAGCCCGCGAACTGTGGCACCGCCAGTACCACCCGACGCGAACGGCCGATGCGGGCCAGGTCATTGTCGATGGCACCGCTCAGATCCCCGGAAAACGACACCAGTGCGTGAGGGCGTTCGCAGAACTCGTCAAGGGTCAACGGGCCGGGACGGTCATCGCCGCGCAGAATCTTCACACTCAGGTCGCGCAATTTCTTGCGCTTGGCATTGGCCGGCAATTCCGTGGTGTAGCTGATGCCAACGGAAATCTCGCCACTGGCCAGCATCGACGACATCAGCAGAAAGTTCACCCGGCGCACCACCACCACAACGTTCTGCGCCTCCTCGCGAATCTGCTTGAGCAGCGGCGGAAAGAGCCCGAATTCGGCGTCGTCGGACAAGCCGATGCGAAACACCTCGCGACTGGTGGAGGGCTCGAAATCCTTGGCCCGGCTGACCGCACCGGAAATGGTGTCCATCGCCGGCTGCAACTCCTTGAGAATCTGCAACGCCCGCGGGGTCGGCTCCAGGCTCCGACCGTTGCGCACCAGCAACGGGTCGTCGAACAGATCGCGCAGCTTGGCCAGCGACGCACTGACAGCGGGTTGACCGAGGAACAGTTTTTCCCCGGCCCGGGTCAGGTTCTTCTCGAACATCAGGGTTTCGAAAATCACCAGCAGGTTCATGTCCACGCGACGCAGGTCATTGCGGTTCATGGTGATGGCTCGGTGGGGGTGGGTTTTTTCAGTAAAGCAGCAAACCCTGCGGAATCTAGCGTTCGCTGAATACCTGTGGGAGCGAGCTTGCTCGCGATTGCGGTGCGTCAGACACATCATCGTTTAACTGATGCTCCCTCATCGCGAGCAAGCTCGCTCCCACACGTTCGGCGCTTTATTCAGGCGGATCGAGTCGATCCAGCGCCCGGTTCACTGCCAACTCACCCAGCATGATGACCTGGGCGATGCCCAGCAGGGTGTTGCGATGCGAGCCCTCCAGAAAACCCGCCAGATCATTGGTCATCACATTGGCCGAGGCCAGCGATTCGCAGGCGTGGGCCAGCAGGGTTTCGGTGTCGAGGTCGGGGTTGATGGTGAACATGGTGGACGGTTTGTGAGGCACGGTCATGATGTTGGCGGCGGGGTTGAGGTAGTGATTGAGGGCGCGTTCGGCGGCTTCTTGGAATTGCTTGGAGTCGGGGCTTTCGTAGGGGGAGGCTGGATCGGTTTCTGGCGGGTTGGGTGTTGGTTTGATCATCGATAGAACTCCAGTACTGTAAAAATTGGAGCCATCACTTTCGCTACCAAACGAAGGGCGGTGGCCATGCACAGGTTGGTAGACCGGAGTACTGGAACCGGCGCCCCCGAAGAGGCCCTGCGCATGACGACCATAAAAGCAGCAACTGCTTGAAGTGGCGCTACGCGCAGTACTCCGGGCTACCAAACCCGATCGCTGTTTTTCAGCGACCGGCTAACGATAAAGCCCGGACTCAAGGCGCGTAAGCCGGCGGATTCTGGCGTAACCGTAGGCAATGACGCAAGGCGCTGTAGCTTTCATCAAGTTACGCTGACAGCCGTTAAACAAGGGCGGTCAGTCGATGTTTAATGTGCGGTTGTCACGACAAAAACATGGCTTTGGGCTGAGCACGAAACCTGTGGGAGTGGGCTTGCTCGCGAAAGCGGTGTGTCAGTCGACAACATTGCTGGCAATGCCGACGCCTTCGCGAGCAAGCCCGCTCCCACAGGTTCATGGGGTGGATTCAGGCTCGGTCAACATTTTGCGGAAAGTCTCCACCAACGGCCGCAAATTGATCCGGTGCCACGCCGCCCACAGCGGTCGGGTGAGGGAAATCCACGGCACTTCCCGCAGCACCACGCCCGGCGGTGCGTTGCGGCTCAAGCCTTTCTGGATCATGGCGATGCCCAGTCCCGAGGCCACCAGTGCCATGGCGGTGAACGGGCCGGTGGCTTCCATGCGGATATCCGGGGTGAAGCCGGCGCGGATGCAGGCGCTGACGAAGTTTTCGCGGCTGGCGACATTCTGGTGTTGCACGCCAATCCACTCCTGACCGGCGAGGTCTGCCGGGGTCAGCACGGTCTGTTGTGCCAGCAGATGGTGCTCGGGCAGGGCCAGCAGCATCGGGTCGTCCAGCACCTGGAAGCCCAGCAGGTCCGGGTCGTCTTCGGTCGGTGGTTCGCTGACCAGGGCGATGTCCAGGCTACGCTGGCGCAAGCCTTCGAGTTGTTCGGCCGAGCGCAGGTTGTACAGCGCCACGTGGACGTTCGGCCGGTTGGCCCGCAGCACGCGCAAGGCATTGGGCAGCACGCCGGCGTGCATGGCATTTTCGATGTAGCCGATGCACAGGCCGCCTTCCTCGCCGCGTCCCAGGCGTTTGCCGAGGGATTCCAGGCGATTGGCGTGGGTCAGCAGGGCGCGGGTTTCGGCGAGGAAGGTCTGGCCGTCGCGGGTCAGGCGAATGCGTTGCTGGCTACGCTCGAACAGGGTCAGGCCGAGGCGCTCTTCGAGCTGGGCGATCTGCCGGCTCAGGGGCGACTGGGAAATGTGCAGGCGTTCGGCGGCGCGCCCGACGTGTTCTTCCTCGGCGACGGCGACGAAGTAGCGCAATTGGCGGATGTCGATCATGTCAGACCTTCAAGGACTCAAGTGCTGCACATTATGTCTTGGACGGTCCGATGCTCGCAATCTAGGATCGGCTCAACGGTCAGCCACCTGACCTCTGATACTCAAGAGGATTCACCATGAGCTTGAAAGACAAACTGCCCGGCGCGCTGGGCTTGGGCACCGCACCACTGGGCAACATGTTCCGCGCCATTCCCGAAGACGAGGCGATTGCCACCGTCCATGCCGCCTGGGACGCCGGCGTGCGTTACTTCGATACCGCGCCGTTCTACGGTTCCGGCTTGTCGGAAATTCGCCTCGGCGCCGCTTTGGCCCGCTACAACCGCGACGACTATGTACTGAGCAGCAAGGTCGGCCGGGTGATCCTCGATGAAGTCGAAGACACCGCCGCCCGTGACCTGGGCGAGAAGAGCGGGGTGTTCGAGCACGGCCTGCCGAACAAAATCGTCAACGACTACAGCGCCGACGCGACCCTGCGCTCCATCGAAGACAGCCTCAAGCGCCTGCAAACCGATCGCCTGGACATCGTCTGGGTCCACGATATCGCCCAGGATTTCTATGGCGACCAATGGCTGGAGTACTTCAACCAGGCCCGCACCGGCGCGTTCAAAGTGCTCACACGCTTGCGCGAGGAAGGCGTGATCAAGGGTTGGGGCCTGGGGGTGAACAAGGTCGAACCCTGCGAGCTGACCCTTGATCTGAGCGAAGCGCAGCCGGACGGTTTTCTGCTGGCGGGTCGCTACACTCTTCTGGACCATGATCGCGCCTTGCAGCGTTTGATGGACGCCGCCTTGGCGCAGCAAGTCGAAATCGTGGTCGGCGGTCCTTACAGCTCGGGCATCCTGGCCGGTGGCGCGCACTTCGAATACCAGAAGGCCAGCCCGGCGATCATCGACAAGGTCGAGCAGATCAAGCGTATCGCGGCGGCCCATGGCGTCGACGTCAAGGCCGCAGCCTTGCAGTTTTCGCTGGCTAACCCGGCAGTCGCCGCGGTGATTCCGGGTTCCAGCCGTCCGCAGCGGATTGCCGAAGACGTGGCCGCGCTGTCGGCGGTGATTCCCGCTGCTTTCTGGCAGGCGTTGCGTGAGGCGAAACTGGTCTCCGAGCGCGCGCCCTTGCCCCTCACTGGAGCTTGAGCATGAAGATTGATTTGAGCGCAAAACTGGCAATCGTCAGCGGCAGTACCGCCGGCATCGGCCTGGGTATCAGCCAGGCACTGGCCGAGGCGGGCGCCACGGTGGTGGTGATCGGCCGCGATACGGCCAAGGTCGAGCAGGCACTGGCGAGCATCCGTCAGCGTGTTCCTGCTGCGCAATTGCGTGGCGTGACCGCCGACCTGGGCACCGCCGAAGGCGCCGAAAAACTGTTCGCCGCCGAACCACGGGCCGACATCCTGGTGAACAACCTCGGGATCTTCAATACGGTGGATTTCTACGACGCCCCGGACAGTGAGTGGACGCGCTTCTACGAGGTCAACGTGATCTCCGGTGTGCGCCTGTCCCGGCACTACACGCCGGGCATGGTCAAGCAGGGGTGGGGGCGGGTGATCTTCCTGTCTTCGGAATCCGGCGTGGCGACACCGGCGGACATGATCAACTATGGCGTGACCAAAAGTGCCAACCTGGCGGTGTCCCATGGCCTGGCCAAACGCCTGGCCGGCACCGGGGTGACGGTCAACGCGATCCTGCCCGGCCCGACCTTTACCGATGGCCTGGAAGAGATGCTCAAGGACGCCACGGCCGAATCCGGGCGCAGCGCCCGGGACGAAGCCGATGCGTTCGTGCGCAAGGCCCGGCCGACGTCGATCATCCAGCGCGTGGCGGACGTCGAGGAGGTTGCCAATCTGGTGGCCTACATCGCTTCGCCGTTATCCTCGGCCACCACCGGTGCTGCCTTGCGGGTCGACGGCGGTGTCGTCGACAGCCTGGCCATCTGAACCTTATTGATTGGAGAAAGCATTTCATGGCAACTGCAACAGCCTTCATCGACATCCCGGCTTCGGCCGAGCAGGTCTGGCAATTGATTGGCGGGTTCAACTCGCTGCCGGACTGGCTGCCGTTCATTCCCAGGAGCGAGCTCAGTGACGGCGGGCGCGTGCGCAGCCTGCAAACGGCGGATGGCGCGGTGGTGGTCGAACGCCTGCAAACCTTCGACAACGCAGGCCGAACCTACAGCTACTCGATTGAGCAGGCACCCTTTCCGGCGACTGATTATCTGGCGACGATCAAGGTCGAGGCGCAAGGCGAGGGCGCGCGGGTGACCTGGTCCGGGCGGTTTGAACCGGTGGGTGTGAGCAATGAGGAAGTGGAGGCGTTGTTTACCAGTATCTATCAGGGTGGGCTTGAGGCCTTGCGGGCCAATTACCCGGCCTGATTCACCCAGCGGAAAACACCACCAATCCCCTGTGGGAGCTTGCTCGCGATGACGGTGTGTCAGGTAAAAATATATCGCCTGACACTCCGCTATCGTCGGAACGCCGCCCGGACCAAGCTCGCTCCCACAGGGGGTGATCATTGTTTGTAAGAGTTTGTCAGGCCTGCGGTATCAAACTCTCCCGACAATCAAGTACCAACCGCGCACCGCCCAGTTCGCTGCTGCCCACCTCCAGCGTAAATCCGTGCAGGCTGACAATCGCCGCGACGATGGACAGGCCCAGCCCGAAGCCGGTCTTTTGATTGCCGGCCTCGGCGCGATAGAAACGCTGGAATACCGCTTCACGCTCTGCCTCGGGAATGCCGGGGCCTGAGTCGAGCACTTCGATCCGTGTATGCCCGCCAGCATTGACCCCGCGCAGGATCACCGCACCACCGGGCGGGGTGAATTTGATCGAGTTGCTGAGCAGGTTCGCCACGGCTTCGAACAGCAGTGCCCGGTCGCCGTTGAGAGGTGGCAATGACGCGGGCAGGTGCAACTGGAAAACCAGGCCGTCGTCTTCCGCCAGGGGCAGGTAGAACTCATGCAGTTCCTGCAGTAACGCCACGGGGTCCAGTTGCACGAAACCGGAGCGGCGCCGGCGATCTTCCAGTTCGGAAATCCGCAGCAGGCCACGGAAACGCGCCATCAGCGTGTCGGCTTCGGCCAGCACCAGGTCCAGTTGCATGGCCTGCGGCGAGCCTTCGCCGGCTTGCTGCTGCATGCGGTAAAGCTGCGCGCGCAGACGAGTCAGGGGCGTACGCAGGTCATGGGCGATGTTGTCGCACACGCCCTTGACCTCATGCATCAGGCGCTCGATGCGTTCGAGCATGGCGTTGACGATGGCGGCGAGCATGTCCAGTTCGTCACGCCGATTGGACAGTGGCAGGCGCCGGCTCAGGTCGCCCGCGACTATGGCTTCGGCACTGGCCTGGATCCCGCGGATGCGGCGCAACGGCCGGCGCCGCAGCAGATACCAGCCGACGATGCCCGGCAGGATGGTCAGGGTCACCCCCCAGAACAGCGCGTGAAGAATGATGCGGGTCACGGCGAACAGCGAACCGTTGTCGCGCACCAGCACCAGCCAGCGGCCGTCGAGGGTGCGGGTCGCCACGGCGTCGCAACTGTCGGCGGGCAGCGTCTGGTCATCATTGTCGCCGGAGGCATCGCAGTCGCGCAGCATGTGGATCTTGCCATCGAGCGGCAAGCCGTCCGGAATGTAGCGCAGGGCGCCGCTGAGGTAATGGTGCCGGGCATCGAACAGGCCATAGGCGTCGATGCCGCGGATGTCGAAGGTCATGCTGACGGCGAGGGCGTCCACCAGTTGCTCGCCCGAGAAGCGCGAAAACAGGTGCTGGCGCTGCATCAGTGAGTGCTTGGCCAGATTGTCCAGGTAAGCGGAAACCTCGTAGTACATGACCCCCATGAGGATCCCGCTCCAGATCACGAACAGCGAACTGTAGAGCGCCAGCAAACGGCTGCTGGAAGAGCGCCAGCCTTTAGACGGGTTCGGCAATGACATAACCGGAGCCTCGCACGGTCCGAATCAGTGGGACATTGCCAGGCGGGTCGATTTTCTTGCGCAGACGGCCGATGTGTACGTCGATCAGGTTGGTGCCGGGGTCGAAGTGATAACCCCAGACTTCTTCGAAAATCATCATCCGCGAGAGGATTTGCCCGGTATTGCGCATCAGGAATTCCAGCAGTTTGTACTCGGTGGGCAACAGCGTCAGCAGTTGACCGTCGCGGCTCGCTTCGTGGCTGATCAGGTTCAGCTCCAGGTCCGCCACCCGCAACGTGGTGGCCTGGGCGGTCACGGTGTTCTGCCGGCGCAGCAGGACTTCGACCCGGGCGGCCATTTCATCGGTGGCGAAGGGTTTGGTCAGGTAGTCGTCGCCGCCGGCGCGCAAGCCGCGTACGCGTTCATCGACGTCGGACAGTGCGCTGATCATCAGGATCGGTGTCGCCACGCCCATGGTCCGCAGCGTGGTGACGATCGCCAGGCCATCGAGCTCGGGCAACATGCGGTCGAGGGTGATCAGGTCATAGTTGCCGCTGACTGCCCGCTCCAGCCCTTCACGGCCATTGTCGACCCAATCGACGTCGAGGCCGTGGCTACTCAGTTCGGCGACAATTTCCCGGGCGGTCACGGCGTCGTCTTCGATGGTCAAGATGCGGGTCATAAGGCTGGCCTGATTTGCAGTTCAATACGAAGTTGCGAGCATTTTGCCAAGAAAAAACCGCGACTTAATAAATTAACTTTCATCTGGGCGGGGTCGCGGTCCGCAACATTGAGGTCATTGAGCCATAATTTTGGGTTCCTCACACATTCCCGGAGAATTGTAGGAGCCAGCCTGCTGGCGATGGACTCAAGTGCGCCACGTTTATCCAGCTCACACGCGTAATCGTTAACGACCATCGCTGCGATGCGGCGACCCGACAAGCCAGCTCCCACAAAAGACCGCGTCCGAATCGAAAAACCAGTGAACGCCCCCCAAAAAAAGGGTTGTCTGGCCCCCAGTGGCAACGCAAATAACCCATGCATAAAACCCGTTGGCTCAACCTGTTCCTTGCAGTTTGCATGGGACTGGGAAGTTCAAACTTTCTAAGCGATTGAAGCGCAACGATTTATTCAAAGTGCGTAACTGGCACGGTGACTGCAATTCCTTCCTCGAAGAGTTGTAACACCATCTTTCTGCCTGGAGCGATACAACTATGAATAGATCCTCTGACGGTTTCTATCCCGCCATGGACGAGTCCACGACGCTGTCCGGCGTGTCCTGGGGAGCGATTTTCGCGGGTGCCGCTGCCGCGGCGGCGTTGTCGCTGATCCTGGTGTTGCTCGGCTTCGGCCTGGGTTTTTCGGCGGTGTCGCCTTGGGCCAATGAAGGCGTGAGCGCCAAAGGCCTGGGGATCTCGACCATTGTCTGGCTGGCCTTCACCCAGATTGTCGCTTCGGGACTTGGCGGTTACATCGCCGGGCGACTGCGGGTGAAGTGGGCGTACATGCACGGCGATGAAGTTTACTTTCGCGACACGGCCCATGGTTTTCTGGCCTGGTGCGTGGCGACGCTGGTGACGGCCACGCTGGTCGCCGGGTCGGTCAGCAGTCTGGTCGGCGGTGGCGTGCAGGCCGGGGCGAACATGGTCGGCGGTGCGGCCAGTGCCGCGACGCAAGCCGTGGGCACTGCGGCGGGCAATACCCAAGGCGATGAGTACGGTTACTTCGTCGACAGCCTGTTCCGTGATGATCGCCCGGTTGCCGTCAGCGATGATGCGGCCCGGGGCACCGTCACCCGGATCTTTGTGCGATCCCTGAACAGGGGTGAACTGGCCGCCGAAGACCGGACTTACCTGGCGCAACTGGTCGCACAACGGACCAACCTCACTCAGGCCGACGCCGAACGTCGTGTCGATGAAGTCTATGCCCGCACCCAGAAAGCCGTGGCCGACGCCAAGCTGGCCGCTCAACAAGCCGCTGACACCGCTGCGAAAGTGGCGGCGTGGACCACGTTGTGGATGTTCGTTGCGCTGTTGGCCGGCGCGTTTTTCGCCAGCCTTGCCGCGACCTTCGGCGGTCGTCGCCGGGATGCGGTGGTGTATCTGGAAACCGATACCTACGTCACCGCTGCACCGATTCGTTAATCCAGGAGAACTACCATGCGTTCATTACTGCTGTTCTTTCTCGGCGTGCCGATCCCGATCATTATCCTGATTGCGTTGTTTGTGCATTGATTCGACTGAAGCTATAAAAGCTTCGCGAGCAAGTCGGATCGCCGCACCGCCGCTCCCACAGGAACGCGTGATTCCCTGTGGGAGCGACGGTGCGGCGATCCGACTTGCTCGCGATGGCGGTCGAAGAGGCGAAATGAATCCGTCAGTCGATCGGCGTACTGACAAAAACCTCAAGCCCTTCGGCATACGCCGTGAACGCGGCAATTCGCGGAAACTGCGCCGCACTCACCTGATCCGGCACCACCAGGTTGGTAAAGCTCCAGGCCACCGCCAGCGTGATGCCGTCCTGCTCGATCGCACCCTCAGTCTTCAGTGGCTGCTTTTCCAGCTCCCGCTCCAGTGCCGACCAGGCCGCCACCAGTTGTCCTTCGACCCGCTGCACCCAAGGCTCGAACTGAATTTCCGCCGGCCGCAGGTTGCGCTCGTAGTAAAGCTGCACGGATTTTTCGCTGGCGGCCAGCGCCAGGCCGATCAGGCGCAACGCGCGCAGGCGCCGAGCCGGTTCGACGGGCATCAGGCTGCTATCGGCCAGGGTTTCCAGGTAGTCGATGATCAGCGTCGAATCCATCAACACCTCACCGTCATCCAGCACCAGCGTAGGCGCCTTGACCACCGGGTTGATCTGCCGGAATTGTTCGAAGTGGCGGAACACCGAGACCGATTGATGTTCCAGCGTGATTCCCAGGCATTTGGCAGAAATGGCGGCGCGCCTGACATAGGGCGAGTCCAGCATACCGATCAGCTTCATGGTCCTTTCCTTTATATGGCCATTTCGGGAGGCACAACCTTAGCTGAGGTTCGCAGCCATGCAAATGGCAGGGAAAAAGGCGGGGAAAATGGCCCCGTGCAGGCCGTTTGTCTTCTATATACAGCCGCTCGATTGAATTTCTTGCTATAAACGCACTCCGATTACCGCCTCAAAGCCTGCCGTAGAGCATTTTCAGGGCTTTGTCGGACAAATTCGCTGTCTTTTCAGTTGCTGAGGCCTCAAGTCGGCCTTAGACTGCCGCCCCTCGTAAATTGAGTGCCGGGTGGCGCTTGGAACAAACGGCGCCTTTCCGATGGCCTGCCCAGGTCTGCCGGAACGCTCCCTAATTCGCCTTAATGCACGTTTTTTTATAGAGATATCAATGACAAAGGACAAGTTGCTGGCCATGCCGGCGGATGACTACATGAATGCCGAGCAACATGCTTTTTTCTCCGAGCTGTTGCAGAACATGAAAGTCGAAACCCATGAGCGCATCGAACAGAACCGCATCGCCATCGAAAGCCTGGACACCCCGGCCGATCCGGCAGACGCGGCTTCGGTCGAAGAAGAGCGCACCTGGCTGGTGAACGCGATCGATCGCGACCAGCGCATGCTGCCTCAGTTGGAACAAGCCCTTGAGCGCATCAAGGAAGACAGCTTTGGCTGGTGCGACGACAGCGGCGAGCCGATCGGCCTCAAGCGCCTGCTGATCAGCCCGACCACCAAGTACTGCATCGAAGCTCAAGAGCGTCACGAGCAAATCGACAAGCACCAGCGTCAGGCCTGATTCTGTGAGGCAGCCCCGTTAATCCCGGGCTGCCTGGAAAAGATCGCAGCCTTCGGCAGCTCCTACATTTGTTCCGTAGGTGCTGCTGAAGGCTGCGATCTTTGTTTTCTGTCGTCTGCGATTTCCCGATTCTTCTGTTGATCTGCTGCAACGTTCGCGACTAAAGGCTCATGGATAATGGCCTTATGCTGGCGTTTAATGCGATGACAACAATTAGAAGTTTTCCGGGGTGACGATGATGACAAGAGACGGGTCTCTGGCTGCGGCAGTGACTGCACCAGTGCTGTTGCCGAAAAACCGCTGGCTGACACCGACGCTGCAAAGCATCGCCCTGATGCTGTTGTTATGTGGCATGACGTTGGGCGGTGGGTCGCTCTACCTTGGCCTGCCCCTGGCCGTACTGATCATCTGGCTGCCTCGCTTGCGTTCGCGCGCGACCCCACAGGCGGCTTCCCCCGACAACCCCGATGCCATCGGCGAATTGACTCGCGATCTTTCCTACACCACCAGCCATAACGCGCTTTCGGCCGCCGGGGTGGCGTTCTCGGTTCGGCAACTGGCGGAAAAACTGCAATCGCAGCTCTCGGCGGCGGCACAGATCGTCAGCAACGCCGAGGTCATGATTACCACCGAACACGCCACCTCGCTGCTCAGTCGCCAGGCGCTAAGCGCCGCCAGCGAGGCTCATCAATGCGGCGCGGTGGGGCGTACGGAACTGATCGAGTCCATTGCACGCATGCACCAGCTCAGCCAACGCGCCAGCAACAGCCGTGAACTGATCGAAGCCTTGAGCCTGCGCAGCGATGATATCCAGCGCGTGACCCTGGTGATTCAATCCATCGCCAGCCAGACCAACCTGTTGGCGTTGAACGCCGCCATTGAAGCGGCGCGGGCGGGGGAGCACGGCCGCGGGTTTGCCGTGGTGGCCGATGAGGTTCGCGGGCTTGCCGCGCGCACGGCGACCGCGACGGGCGAAGTCGGTGAGATGGTGGCCGATATCCAGCAACGTACTGCGCAGGTGGTGGAGCAGATCCGCCAACTGTCCAGCGATCTCGACACCGGCGTCGAGCAGGTCGAGCGCACGGGGCAGCACCTGGAGAACATTGCCCGTCTGGCGGCCAGTGTCGAGTCCCAGGTCGGGGACATCGCCCAGGGCGCAGACACCAACCGTGAACAGCTCGACAGCCTGTTTCACGCCATCGAACAGATGCGCAGCGACCTGGCGGTCAGCGACCAGCAGACTCAGCGTCTGGCCCAGGCGGCGGTGCAAATGGAAGGGCAGGCCGAAACCATCAGCGAGCGACTGGCCGAGGTGGGGCTGGATGATTATCACCAGCGAATCTATGACCTGGCCCGGGAAGGCGCGAGCCGGATTGCAGAACGTTTCGAGGCGGATATCGATGCCGGTCGAATCAGCCTGGACGATCTGTTCGACCGCAACTACCAGGTCATCCCCAACACCAGCCCGACCAAGTACCAGACGCGTTTCGACCGCTACACCGATCAGGTGTTGCCAACGATCCAGGAACCCTTGTTGCCGCGTCACGAAGGATTGGTGTTCGCCATCGCCTGCACCCAGCAGGGTTATGTGCCGACCCACAACCATGCGTTCAGCCAGCCGCTGACGGGGGACGCGCAGGTCGATGCCTTGCAGAACCGGACCAAACGCAAGTTCGCCGACCGCACCGGGATCCGCTGCGGCAATCATCAGAAGGCCGTGCTGCTGCAAACCTATACCCGCGACACCGGTGAGTTAATGCACGATCTCTCGGTGCCGATCATGCTCAAGGGCCGGCATTGGGGCGGTTTGCGCCTGGGCTACAAGCCGGAAAAACCGCGCTAGAAACTCGGGTTGCCGGGTGATTGTTACAAATCCTGCAATTAACCTGTGCAGCGTTTTGCTGTTTCCTCGTCGAAAATTTAACTAGCATATCTATTAATTAGGTTGCTAATGAAGTTCGAGGTCAGCATGCAAGGCAAAGTTGATGTCGCGGTCATGATCGGCAGCGGCGTACCTGCCAATCTGCGCTCCATGGGACGCAAGGTTTGCTGGGTGGTGTTGCTCAATGGCGAGCGCCGGGGTACGGCGTTTTCCAGTCGCGACGAAGCGGAGGAGTGCAAGGCTGCCTGGTTGGCGCAGTTGGACGCCGAACGACCTGACAGCCTGCATTGAGGTGGTCAGTGGGTCTGATGCATGCGCAGGTTCAGGTCGTCGACCACCCGCGCCCAGTCTGCGTCTTCGCGCAGTTGTTCCTTGAGGAAGCCGGCCTGCTGCGGTGACCAGAACTCGGCGTCGATGAGCTTCTTGTCGTCGGGCAGGGAATGGCCGGCAATGAAGTCGTCGATCGCTTTCTGGCTCGAGTCCAGGCCGAGCTGGTCGAACAGGCCTTTCAAGTCGTGTGTCGGTGATTCCATCTTCATCTCCTTGCAGGTCATCAGTCGGGTCGAGGGGCGACGTGCGGTCTCCTGTTTTCGAGGGCGCCGTACGGGTGGAGTTCGATCACGATGTTCAAACGCAACACAGAGCATAGACCGCCAATCCGGCTATCAGGCTTTAAGTGCCCCGGCATCGACCGCCGCCTTCAGTTCCCTGGCCGAATCCCGGGCCGCAATCGCAGCGACATCCGCGGTTTTGAACCAGCGATCTTTTTCGACCTGGTGATAGGTCACGGTCTTGAGCGGAGGTTTGGCGCGCATGACAATCACGGCCTGGAATTCACCCTCGACTTCTCTGGCTTCACCCCGGATAAAAAACTCGCCGATATCAAATTCCGTCACGTTGCAGACTTCCCCTGGAAATACATTGTTGTTGTCAACGCAATCCGATTGGTTGCGGATCCGTTTTATTGGGCGGGCAGTATGGCAGTAGTTGCCCGTCGACGGCTGAGATAAGTCGACGGGCAGACCAAACGTCGATGAAAATGAGCGTGGCGGGCATGTCAACCCTGTGATTCAAGGAACCGGGCGAGGGCGCAGGCTTCGTTATGATTGGCTCGGAAACCTCTTACACAGCCTGTAGAAATATCCTTGATGTGAAAGAAGGCAATACCCGCCATCACTACCTGAAAGCGCAGGCGGGGAGGGACATCCGGAAGCGGTTCAGAACGGCCGAACGGCAACGGCTGCGAGATCGCTGTTGTTTCCGAGCCAGGCAGCAAGGGATAGGCAAAGTGTGTCAGTGTGCACATATGAAGTCCTTTTCATTGTTTTACCGACGTATGTACGTCGTTTTGGCTAGTCTCCAGGAGCATCGCTGCTCTAGAATCACCCTTACTGGTGGGTGAATGATGTTTATCTAAAGCAATTTTTTGCTGAGGATATGTAGGAAAATTTGTTCTCTTGGTGAGATTTTTCCCCGAAGTTGATAGTCCATAATTTTCTGGCAGCAGGAAGGGCGTTTTCCTTCAGCCTGTGACGAACGCCAGTCAGGACGACGCGAGTGACGTTCCAGTAGTCTTCTCAAGCTTCGTGATGAATGAGTGCACTGCTCATTCAGGACTTCAATCCGGGTTCTCTGGCTACACCTTCGGCATTGCCGCTTTTTTGGCTGTGCGATTATTTTCGCGTACGGCACCATTTTTCAGATGTGGGGATGTTTCCTTGGCAGTAAGTAATCTCGATATGCATGCCCTGTTCGTGCTGGGCGATTTGCGCGCAAAGCTGGTCAAGCAGTTTCAGTCACGTTTCGTTTACATCACCGAACAGAACGCTGAAGGCATTTACATTGCCGAAATCGACACCGAATCAGCCCTGGTGGTGGACGACAAACCCGGACTCAAGCTCAAGGTCGGCGATCATTTCAGCGCCTCCGTGCTGCCCAGTCGCGAAGGCGGCAAGCTGGACATCAGGTTCCGTGACATCAAGCTGACGGTTTACGGAATTGGCGATTACGCCTTCGTGACCACGGCCGACGGTCAGGGGATCGTGTTCAAGGAAGGTCACAGCGTGGTGATGGTGTTTGCCGCCCATCAACAGCTGCAGGAAGGCCTGACCAAGACCCTCAAGGCCGTGACCGCCAAAGCGGCCAAGTGGCGCAAGGGCGAACTGGTGACCTTCAAGGCCAGCGAGTGATGACCCAGACCCGCGCCGACTTCCACGAACAGAACCTGGCCAGCGCTCAAGACGAAGCGCGGCGGCTGTTAGGGCACAAGACCCTTCTGCAAGGAGCCTGGCTGAACTGGGTGGCGTCACAGCTTTACCAACTGCAACCGGCGCCCTACGCCAGCATGGTCAGACGTGAGCTGGCGCGTTTGCAGGAAATTTCCGAAAACTGATCCACGCACCTCGAAAACGGGAACCTCTACTACAGTCATTGGACTGAGTATTCAGAGGCTTCGCGGTCTACTGCCAGGCCATCCTGCTATTGCTGTGAACAGCACGAGGTGCAAAAGCATGAACGGATTTCGACGGTTGCTGGCTGCTGTCCTGGCCACTTTCGGTTTGCTGGCGATACCCGCCCCGGTGTTTGCCGCCCAGGCGCCGATTCACTTCGCCGACCTGAACTGGGAAAGCGGCAGCCTGATCACCGATGTCCTGCGCATCATTGTCGAGAAGGGTTATGGGCTGCCCACCGATACCTTGCCGGGCACTACCATCACCCTGGAAACCGCGCTGGCCAACAATGACATCCAGGTCATTGGCGAAGAGTGGGCCGGTCGCAGCCCGGTCTGGGTCAAGGCCGAAGCCGAAGGCAAAGTCGTCAGCCTCGGTGACACGGTCAAGGGCGCTACCGAAGGCTGGTGGGTGCCGGAATACGTGATCAAGGGCGACCCCGCCAAGGGCATCAAGCCGCTGGCGCCAGACCTGCGCAGCGTCAGCGACCTGCCACGCTACAAGGACGTATTCAAGGACCCGGAAGCCCCGACCAAAGGGCGTTTCCTCAACAGCCCGATCGGCTGGACCTCGGAAGTGGTCAACAAGCAGAAGCTCAAGGCGTACGGCCTGGACGACAGCTACGTGAACTTCCGCAGCGGTTCGGGCGCGGCCCTGGATGCAGAGATCAGTTCGTCCATTCATCGTGGCAAGCCGGTGCTGTTTTACTACTGGTCGCCTACGCCTTTGCTCGGCCGCTTCAAGCTGATTCAACTGGAAGAGCCACCGTTCGACGCCGAAGCCTGGAAGACCCTGACCGACGCCGACAACCCCAATCCACGGCCGACCCGTTCCCTGGCTTCGAAGCTGTCGATCGGTGTGTCCACTCCGTTCCAGAAGCAATATCCGCAGATTGCCGAGTTCTTTGCCAAGGTCGACTTCCCGATCGACCCGCTGAACAAGGCGCTGGCCGAAATGAGCGAGAAACATACGCCGCCGCGCCAGGCAGCGCAGGCGTTCATGAAGGCTCACCCGGACGTCTGGCGCGCCTGGCTGCCCAAGGACGTGGCGGACAAAGTCTCCGCCGCCCTGTAGGCGCTGCCGCAGGTCGGGATCTTTTGATCTTTGTCATGAAAAAGCAAAATCAAGACATCGCAGCCTGCGGTAGCTCCTACAATGTTCGGTTCATATCCCTTTCAAGGATCTCTGAACCATGACCCTGTTGTTGGCTCAGTCGCTGGTGACGATCTTCGCCGTGATCAGTCTGGTGCATGTGTATTGGGCGTTGGGTGGCGAGTGGGCGGCGGTGGCGGCGGTCCCGCAAGTACCGCAGGAAGGCAGCGCAAAACTGAAACCGGCGTTCAAGCCGCGAGGCTGGATCACGCTGGTGGTGGCCGGGGCATTGCTGTTGATCGCCGTGCTGGTGTGCTGGCGGGTGGGCTGGTGGCTGCCACCCTTGCATCACTGGTCGTTGCAGTGGGCGATCAGTGCCATTGCGATCTTGCTGTTTGCCCGGGCCATTGGCGATTCGGAGCTGGTGGGCTTTTTCAAGGAGGTCAAGGGCTCGGAGTTTGCCCGGCTCGACACCTGGGTTTATTCGCCGTTGTGTGTGGTGTTGGGGGCGGGGTTGTTGGCGGTGGCCTGGGCCTGATTGATCGATGTTTCTGTAGTGGCAATACTGGCCTCTTCGCGAGCAAGCCCGCTCCCACAGGTTTTGTGTGCGCCGCAAATCCACTGTGGGAGCGAGCTTGCTCGCGATGAGGCCGGTCCAGTGGATACAAATCCTTTTGTCTAACTACCACTCTCGGTCCGCCGACTACTCACCTCAGCCGGCACATCATCCCCGGCCATGCGCTTGCGAAACAGCGCCGCCCGGGCCAGCAGCAAGGTGGTCACGGGCACGGTAATCGCCAGCAGGATCGGAATCAGCCAGGCGTGCAGGACCGGCGCAGACTTGAGCGCCGAAAAATAGATGATCGAAGCCAGCGCCACGCACCAGGCTCCGAGTGTCGAGGCCAGTGCCGGTGGGTGCATGCGCTGGAAGTAGTCCTTCATGCGCAGCAGGCCCGTGGCGCCGATCAAGGCAAACAGACTGCCGAGCACCAGCAGGATCGCCACCGGGATTTCCACCCACAACGACAAGGGCGTATTCATTCGATCACCTCACCACGCAGCAGGAATTTCGCCAGGGCGAACGAGCCGACGAAACCGAACAGGGCGATCAGCAGCGCCGCCTCGAAGTAGGTGTCACTGGCATAACGAATACCCAGCGTCAGCATCATCAGCATCGCGACGATGTACAGGTAGTCCAGCGCCAGGACCCGGTCCTGGGCCGACGGCCCTTTGAACAGGCGGATCAGGGTCAGGATCATCGCCAGGGAAAACAGGAACAGGCTCAGCAGGATCGCGTTCGCCAGCAAGGGGCTCATTCGAAGATCTCCATCAACGGACGCTCGTAGGTCGCCTTGAAGTGCTGGATGAACAGCGCCTCGTCGTCCAGGTCGAAGACGTGCAACAGCAGAATGCTGCGGTCCAGCGCCAGCTCCGACCAAACCGTACCGGGTACCACCGTGGTGATCATCGACAGCGCGGCAAGGCCGTTGGCGTCGCGCAAGTCCAGCGGCACCTTGATGAATTGCGAGCGTGGCGGGCGGCGCCCGGCATTGAGCACGCCCCAGGCCACGGCGAGGTTGGACACCAGCACATCGCGCCCGACCAGCAGGACCAGGCGCAGGATCACCCCCGGACGACGGATGCGCACCGGCAGCGGACGCAGCCTGCGCATCATCAGCGGCGCGCAGAACCCCAGCGCCGCCCCCAGCAGCAGGTTGCCGGGGCTGGTCGACAGGTTCAGCAACAGCCACAGCAGGCACAAGGCCAGCGAGAGCAAGGGGGCGGGAAACAGACGCTTCATGGTTGCACCTCCTGCGGGATCGCCTTGGCCGTGGGGTTCGGTACGACGCGGGTGTCGAGCACCGCCATCACGTATTGCTGCGGGTTGTACAAGGCATCGGCGGCGGCCTGGGTGTAGCGCAGCAGCGGATCGGCCTTGAAGGTCAGCGCAATGCTCAAACCCAGCAGCGCGAAGATCGGCACGCATTCCAGGCGTCGCAGCAGGGGCGATGGTCGTTCCGCCGGCGTCCAGAAGCGCTGGATGCCCAGGCGCGAGAATGCAACCAGCGACGCCAGCCCCGACACAATCAACAGCACCAGCAGGCCCCACGCGGCGTTGGAAATCGGTCTGTCGCCGCTGTTGCCCAGGCCCAGCGGATTGAGCAGGGCGCCGATCAGCCCGAGTTTGCCGATAAACCCGGAGAGCGGCGGCATGCCGATGATCAGCAAGGCGCAGGCGATGAAGCTCAGGCCGAGAAACGCCATGGTCCAGGGGATCACCTGGCCGACCACGGCTTTCTGGTCGTCGTCGAGGTTGGTGCCTTTGGGGGGATGCAGGGATTCCAGGGGGCGGGGCAGCAGTTCGGCTTCATCTTCGAGCTGTATCTCGTTGGCCGAGCGCGAGCGCTCGATCAGTTCGGCCAGCAGGAACAGCGCGCTCAACGCCAGGGTCGAGCTGAACAGATAGAACAGCGCTGCACCCACCAGGTTCGGCTGGGCGAAACCGATGGTCGACAACAGGATGCCCGCCGACACCAGAATGCTAAGGCTGGCCATGCGCTCCAGGCGTTGCGCGGCGAGGATCGCAAGGGCGGCGCAGACGATGGTCGCCATGCCGCCGTAGATCAGCCACTCCCCGCCAAAGAACGCCGATGCCCCGGCTTGGGCGGAGAACAGCAGCGTCCACAGGCGCAGCAAGGTGTAGACGCCGACCTTGGTCATGATCGCGAACATCGCCGCCACCGGCGCGCTGGCCGAGGAATAGGCCGGCACCAGCCAGAAGTTCAACGGCCACATGCCGGCCTTGGCCAGAAACGCGACGGCCAGGATCCCCGCGCCGGCATGCAGCAAGCCCCGGTCAGCTTCGGACACCAGCGGGATCTTTACCGCCAGATCGGCCATGTTCAGCGTGCCGGTCACCCCATAGATCAGCGCCGCGCCAATCAGGAACAGCGACGAGGCCAGCAGGTTGATCGAAATGTAATGCAGTCCCGACGACACTCGCGCCCGGCCCGAGCCGTGGAGCATCAACCCGTAGGACGCAGCCAGCAACACCTCGAAGAATACGAACAGGTTGAACAGGTCCGCGGTGAGGAATGCGCCGTAAAGCCCCATCAACTGGATCTGGAACAGTGCGTGGAAACTCGAACCGGCGCTGTCCCAGCGGGCCATGGCGAACAGCAGGGCACTGACGCCGATGATGCCGGTCAGCACCAGCATCAGCGCCGAAAGACGATCGACCACCAGCACCAGGCCGAACGGCACTTGCCAGTTGCTCGGCAGGTACACGCCGATGGAGCCTGGCACGCCGGTGGTTTGCGTCCATTGCAACAACGCCACGGCAATGCCCAGCCCGAGCAGGCTGGAGAACAGATTGATCCTGGCCTTGAGCGGCCGGTGCTTCTCGCCGAGCATCAGCATGATCGCGGCCGTCAGCAACGGCAGCAGGATGGGCGCGACGATCAGGTGGGTCATCGCCATCATTCCCTGGGCTCCCGGCCATCCACATGGTCGGTGCCGGTCAGGCCCCGGGACGCCAGCAGCACCACCAGGAACAGTGCGGTCATGGCGAAGCTGATGACGATCGCCGTCAGCACCAGTGCTTGCGGCAACGGGTCGGTGTAGTGCAACAGATCCTGCGGCACGCCGTCCTTGATGATCGGTTCCTTGCCGATGAACAGGCTGCCCATGCTGAAAATGAACAGGTTGACGCCGTAGGACAGCAGGCACAGGCCCATGACCACCTGGAACGTCCGTGGGCGCAGGATCAGCCACACGCCGGACGCGGCCAGGACGCCGATGGCGATTGCGATGACTTCTTCCATCAGACGGCTCCCTTGGCGGTAACGGATTTGGGCTGGGCAGCGGTTTTGTGACCGCGCACCGATTGGTGGGCGAGGGCGGTGAGGATCAGCAGGGTCGAGCCGACCACCACGCCGTATACGCCGATGTCGAAGAACAGCGCGCTGGCCAGGTGAATGTCACCCAGCAGCGGCAACGAAAAGTGCCAGGTATGGGTGGTCAGGAACGGGTAGCCGACCAGCATCGCACCCAGGCCGGTGGCCGTGGCAAACAGCAGCCCGGTGCCCATCCAGCGCAGCGGTCGCAGGCTCATTTGCGCCTCGACCCACTGCGTGCCGGCGACCATGTATTGCAGGATGAACGCCACCGACATCACCAGCCCGGCGACAAAGCCGCCGCCCGGTTGATTGTGCCCGCGCATGAACAGGTAGAACGACACCACCAGCGCCACTGGCAACAGCAGGCGCACCAGCACCGCCGGCACCATCATGAAGCCGAGCGCGGTGTCGCTGGCGTGACGCGGGTTGACCAGGTCGGTGACCACATCCGGTGCGAGCAAGCGTTGCTGGGCCGGCAGTTGCAGGCTTTCTTTCGGCGGGCGGAAGCGACGCAGCAGGGCGTACACGGTCAGGGCCACGGCCACCAGCACGGTGATTTCACCGAGGGTGTCGAAACCACGGAAATCCACCAGCATCACGTTGACCACGTTGCTGCCGCCGCCTTCGGGCAAGGCGCGACTCAGGTAGAAGGAGGAAATGTCGTTGGGGGTCTGGCGCGTCAGCATGGCGTAGGCCAGCAACGCCATGCCGACACCGACCGAGGACGACAACAGCAAGTCGCGTATCCGCCGCACCCGCGCGCGGCGCAGGCTGCCCGGCAACGGCGAGACTTCTTCGATCCGTCGTGGCAGCCAGCGCAGGCCCAGCAGTATCAGCACCGTGGTCACCACTTCGACCGCCAGTTGGGTCAGGGCCAGGTCCGGCGCTGAAAACCAGACGAAGGTGACGCAGGTCATCAGGCCGCACACGCTGACCATGGTCAGGGCTGCCAGACGGTGATACTTGGCCTGGTACGCCGCGCCAAGGGCACAGGCGATGGCCAGCAACCACAGGGTGACGAAGACGATTGAGCCGGGGATCTTCGGCCGGTCGCCCCAGTGCAGGCTGCTGTGCAGCATGGGAATCAAGCCGGCCAGCACGGCGGCGAGCACCACCAGGAACAACTGCATCTGCAGGCGCCGGGTACCGATCCGCGGCTCCAGGCGACGGGCCAGGCGCAGGCTGGCGACCAGTGCCCATTCGAACAGGTGCTTGCCGTCCAGGCGACCCACGACGGGCGGGCGGTTGAAGCGTCCGCGCTTGAATTGATTGCGCAGCAGCAGGTAGATCACGGTGCCGCAGGACAAGGCGATCAGGCTCATGATCATCGGCGCGTTCAGGCCGTGCCAGATCGCCAGGCTGTATTCGGGCAGGGCGCCGCCGACCACCGGTTGCGCCGCCGCCGCGAGCAGCGGGCCGACCACCTGGGCCGGGAAGATCCCCACCAGCAGGCAAGTGAACACCAGCAGCTCGACCGGCGCGCGCATCCAGCGCGGTGGCTCGTGGGGCGTGTGAGGCAAGTCGGTCGCGGGCGGACCGAAGAACACATCCACGGTGAAACGCAGGGAGTAAGCCACGCTGAAGGTACCGGCGATCGTTGCCACGATCGGCAGGCTCAGCTCGACCCAGCGCGTGGCATTGATGAACACGGTCTCGGCGAAGAACATCTCCTTGGAGAGGAAGCCGTTGAGCAACGGCACGCCGGCCATCGAGGCGCTGGCGACCATGGCCAGGGTGGCAGTGAACGGCATCAGCTTGTACAGGCCGCTGAGTTTGCGGATATCGCGGGTGCCGCTTTCGTGGTCGATGATGCCAGCGGCCATGAACAACGAGGCCTTGAACGTCGCGTGGTTGAGGATGTGGAACACCGCGGCGACGGCGGCCAGCGGGCTGTTCAGGCCAAGCAGCAGGGTGATCAGGCCGAGGTGGCTGATGGTCGAGTAGGCCAGCAGTCCCTTGAGGTCGTTCTGGAACATCGCGCAATACGCCCCGAGCAACAGGGTGCAGGCGCCGGCGCCGCTGACGATGTAGAACCATTCTTCACTGCCCGAAAGCGACGGCCATAGCCGCGCGAGCAGAAACACCCCGGCCTTGACCATGGTCGCCGAGTGCAGGTATGCCGACACGGGCGTCGGCGCGGCCATGGCGTGGGGCAGCCAGAAGTGGAAGGGGAATTGCGCGCTTTTGCTCAAGGCGCCGATCAGGATCAGGGGCAACAGGATGGGGTAGAGGGCATGGGCACGAATCAGGTCGCCGGCGGCCAGGACCTTGTCCAGGTCATAGCTGCCGACCACATGGCCGAGCAGCATGACCCCCGCCAGCAGGCACAAACCGCCCGCACCGGTCACCATCAGCGCCATGTAGGCACCCCGCCGGGCATCGGCGCGATGGTGCCAGTAGCCGATCAACAGGAAGGAGAAGAGGCTGGTCAGCTCCCAGAAAAACACGATCTGGATCAGGTTGCCGGAGATCACCAGCCCTAGCATGGCGCCCATGAAGGCCAGGAAAAACGCGAAGAAGCGCGGCACCGGATCGTTCGGCGACATGTAGTAGCGGGCGTACAGCGACACCAGGGTGCCGATGCCCAGCACCAGCAGGGAGAACAGCCAGGCGAAACCGTCCATGCGCAGGACGAAGTTCAGGCCCAGGCTGGGCAGCCAGGAAAACTCTTCGCGAATGACGCCGCCATGGGCGATCTGCGGGTACAGGAAGGCGACCTGAACGCTGCCGATCAGGGCGATCAGACCAGCCAGCAGGGATTCGGCGTTACGGGCATTGTGCGGCAACACGGCCGCCAAACAGCTGCCTATGAAAGGCAGAAGCAGTAGAACTATCAGGGACATAGGCTTCTAATCTGCGGAAGTTTGTTAAGCATCATACGTGCCAGCTCCCGGATCGCCAAACGCCAAGCTGTCGCAGAATCCTACACGGTAGACGCAAAAGCCCTGATTCACATTGTTTCCGGTAGAAAGGTTTCGCCTGTGCCGACGCCTTCGCGAGCAGGCTCGCTCCCACAGTGGGAATGCGTTTCCCCTGTGGGAGCGAGCCTGCTCGCGAAAACTATTCAACAAACAAAGCAGAGGCTACGGCTTAACCCTGTGTTTCCCGCTCCAGTTCCTCTTCGACTGCAGCCGCCTTACCCTTGGTCTTCAACTCGCTGACAATCACCGCCGCCACAATCAACCCGGCCCCGACCAGGGCAATCGCCGGCAGGCGTTCCCCGGCGATGCGCCCGACAATCCCGGCCCATACCGGCTCACCGGCATAGATCAGCGTGGCGCGGGTCGGTGACACGCTTTTCTGTGCCCAGTTCATCGCCACCTGAATCGCCGCGCTCGCTGCCCCAAGGCCCAATGTGCTGCACAGCAGCAACCAGGAGAAGTCCGGAATCGCCTCGTTGGTCGGCACCACCATCAGGAACGACAGCACCGACGTGACCGCCAGTTGCACCACCGTCACCCGGCGCACATCGACCTGGCCGGCATAGGTGCTGATCAGGATGATCTCGGCCGCAATGGCCACGGCGCTGATCAAGGTGGCGATTTCACCGGGGCTGAAGTTGAACGACGCACCGGCCGGCCCGGACAACAGCATCAACCCGGTGAAAGCCAGCATGATGCCGATGCTCGGCATCAACCCCGGACGCCGCCCCAGCACCAGCCATTGCAGCAATGGCACGAACGGAACATACAAGGCGGTAATGAATGCCGATTGGCTGCTGGGAATGCTCTGCAACCCGACCGTCTGCAAGCCGTAGCCGAGCATGATCGCCACGCCGATGAACGACCCGGCCTTGAGTTCGAACAGGGTCAGGTCCCGCAGGTGACGCCAGGAGAACAGGGCGACGATGCTCGCGGCGGCGGCAAAGCGCAGGCCGACGAAAAACATCGGGCCGCTGACGGTCATCGCATGCTGGACCAGCAGGAAGGTTCCGCCCCAGACCATCGTGATCAGCACCAGCACGCATTCGGCCTTGCTGAACCTTGTGAAACGGGAGGAAGCCTTTGGAGAATTCACCGACGTCATGACCTTGCACGCTACTGGAGGGGGACGCACAATGCGCCGAATGTTGCGCAGTATACTGCCCAACCCCACTCAGTGAGCAATATAGTGCACAAAGATTCTACCCAACGGGCTTCGGTCCTCCAGCACGTCAGTCAAAATGTTCGTCGTTTGCGTCATGCCGCCGACCTGAGCCAGACCGCGCTGGCGGAAAAATCCGGTGTCAGCCGCCGAATGCTGGTGGCGATCGAGGCGGGGGAAAAGAATGTCAGCCTGACCACCCTCGACCGCGTGGCCGAAGCCCTCGACGTCGCCTTCAGTGACTTGATCCAGGCCCCCGATGCCCGTGATCCCAGCCGTATCAACGAACTGGCCTGGACCGGCACGATCCCCGGCAGCAGGGCGGTGTTGCTCTCCAAGGCCAGCGCCAGCCGCGAAGTCGAGCAGTGGGAGTGGTGCCTGCAACCGGGCGAGGTGTATCCCTCGGAGCCGGACGCCGATGGCTGGAGCGAGCAGATTTATGTCTTCGAAGGTTGCCTGACCGTTATGCTCGGCGACCGGCCGCAGAATATTGCAGCGGGTGAATTCTTCATGTTCGCCAGCAACCAGCCGCACTGTTATCGCAATGACGGGCTGGTAGCGGCGCGGTTTGTGCGTAATGTGGTGATCTGAACAGGGAGAGCAGGATGGGCCAGACCTTGAACAATGACGCCGATGTCCTGATTGTCGGTGGCGGCCTCAGTGGCGCGATGCTGGCGGCGCAGTTGATGCGCTTGCCGGGCCGACGTCGGGTACTGGTGATCGAACCCCGGGCCGAGTTGGGACGGGGCGAAGCCTACAGCGCAGTGGAGTTGGGCCACACGCTCAATGGCAACGCGGCGCGGATGAGTGTCGACCCGGACAACCCCGACGACCTGACCCAATGGCTTACCGACTACATTGCCGGCGGCGGCTGGCCGGAGTCGGACCAGCAGCATGTGCCGATCAGCGAATTGTTTCCGCCTCGGGGAATCTTCGGCCTGTACGCTCGGCAACGCCTGGCCGAAGCGCAGGCGGTGGGCGCCTTGGTCGGTTCGACGGTCGAGCATGTGCAGGCCGAGGTGGTCGATTTGCAAGTCGATGCAGACGCCGTGCGGTTGACCTTGAGCGACGGCCGAGGCTTGCAGGGCGCTTTTGCGGTACTGGCCACCGGGATGTTCCCCGCCGCGCGCACGCCACAAACCCAATCCAGCGGCTTGAATGCGACTGCTCTCGATCCATGGGACGTCGCAGCCATGCAGCAGCTCGATGCGCAATCGACGGTCATGATCATCGGCTCGGGCCTGACCATGGTCGACGCCGTGGTGTCCCTCGAACAGGCCGGCCATCGCGGGCCGATCGAAGTGTTTTCCCGCCATGGGCTGCTGCCCCATGTGCGCCGCCAGCCACCGGCCTGGGTGGATTTTCTCGCCGAGGATCAGGACATCCGCACACCTCGCCAGTTGCTGCGCGAATTGCGTCGACACTGCCGGGACGCCATCGCCCGGGGCATCGACTGGCAGGCGCCACTGGACACGGTACGGGCACACATCGGCCGCTTGTGGCATCAGGCGACGGATGTGCAGCGTCGGCAGTTCGTACGGCATGTGCGGCCCTGGTGGGAAAGCCATCACCACCGCTCGCCGCCCTTGAGTGCCGAACTGGTCGAGCGCTTGTATAAAGAAGGACGGCTGCGTATTCACGCAGCGTCCTACCAGGGCCTTGAGCCTTCGATCAATGGCGGGGTGAGCATCCGCCTTCGACGACGCGGCGAGGCGCAGGCCTGTGTGGTCAGCGGTGCTGCCCTGATCAACTCCAGCGGTATCGAGTACGACTGGCGCCGGGTCGCGCGACCGCTGCCCCGGCAATTGCTCGCCCGTGGCCTGGTGCGGCCCGGGCCGTTGGCCCTGGGCATCGCGGCAGAAGTCGATGGCGCGGTGCTGAACGCCGAAGGGCTGCCCGCCAGCCGTCTGTTTGCCATGGGCCCGCCGTTGCGCGGCATGTGGTGGGAAAGCACGGCCGTCACCGATGTGGCGAGCCAGGCCAAGGCGCTGGCCGAGCGACTGGTGCGCTAAGACCGTCCATTCAACACACCGCGCCGGTAGGAGCTGCCGAAGGCTGCGATCTTTTGATCTTGATTTTTGACAATGTCAAAGGGACGCAAGATCAAGATCAAGATCGCAGCCTTCGGCAGCTCCTACAGGGAAACACCGCGGGGTGTCAGGCTCCCCGCAGCCCCCCGACTACTGCTGCATCACGGTGGCCTGGTTGGTCGAACCATACTGTTGCACGGTGGCGGTCTGGGCCATGCCGCTCTGGTCGATGTTGGCGATGTTGCCGGTGCCGCCCTGGGTCACGTACGCCACGTTCATGGTGTCGGCCTGTTTCACGGTGATCATGTTGTCGCTGCTGCCGGACAATTGCTGGGTGTAGGCGCGGTTGCTGCTGCCGTCCTGATTGAATTCGGTGCTGTTGCCCGTACCCATTGTGCTGCCCATGGCCAGGTTGGTCTCGCCGCGCTGGTCGGAGATCAGGATGTTGTCAGTGCCGTTCTGGTCGAAGTACAGCTCGTTATACAAATTGTCCTGGCTGACGGTGGTTTTGTTGCCGGTACCGGTCTGGTTAGTGGTCACGATATGGCCGGTGCCGTTCTGGGTGAAGTTGGCGACGTTGTCGTAGCCATTCTGGTTGATGGTCGCACGCTGGTTCTTGCCGAACTGGCCGCCGGCCTGCGGGCCTTTCCAGTTGCTGGCGTAGACCTTGTTGCCGTCACCTGTGGTGGTGACATTGAGCACCTGGTCAGTGCCGTTTTGATAGGTGTAATGCACGTTGCTGTTGCCTTGTTGATACAGCGCCAGGGTCGCGTTGGTGGATTCGTACTGGTCGGCATAGAGGGCATTGAGGTTGCCGACCTGCAGCACCGAAGCCACGTTGTTATCGCCAAAGCTCTGGTCGACGATGGTTTCGTTGGTGTTCCCGTATTGGTTGATGGTGGCCTGGCTGGCGACCTGTGTCTCTTGCCAGACTTCGGTGCCGTTGCCATTGCCGTGCTGGTTGATGCTCAGGTTGCCACCCTGGCCGTTGCGCTGGTCGCCATAGGCATAGTTGCCGTCGCCGTTCTGGTTGATGTCCATCCGGGCGCCGTTGTGCAACACCTGTTCGGCGGTGCCGTAGTTCTCGTTGCCGTGCTGGGTGACCGTCGCTTTATTGTCGATGCCCACCTCCGTCTGTTCGACGTTGGCCTCGTTGTTGTCACCGAACTGGAAGGTCTTGGCGGACGCGCCGTCCTGGCTGCTCTGGTAGATGAGCGAGAAGTTGCCGTTACCTTGCTGTTGCTGCAAGGCTTCGCTGCTACCCACGCCGATTGACTGGCTGGCATGGGTGTTGTTGTACGTGCCGGACTGCAGCTGATTGATGGTGCTGCCGTTTTCATACAGCTGCTCGGCATATCCGGCGTTGTACTGGCCGGACTGTTGCTGGTCTATGGTGCTGGTGGCGGTGTCCTGCACCGCCGCGGCATCGTTGCCCAGACCCTGTTGCTGTTGATTGGCGCTACTGAGCGCAGCCGCGATCTGCTTCACGTCGGCGATGTTGGCGGTGCCGTCCTGAAACTGGTTGGAAATGCTGTCTTCAGCCATGGCCTGGGCACTGGCCATGACGAGGATCGCGGCGGTGAGGGGCGTCAATTTGAACATGATTGAATCTCCATATAGGGTGCAGTGCTTTAACGATATTGTTTGACCGAAACGCTCATGCCGTTCCCGGACTGGTTCACGGCGCTTTGCAGCCCCGTGCCGGCCTGGTCGATGCTGGCGCTGTTGTCATTGCCGTTCTGCGAGATCCGGGCGCGGTTGTGGCTGCCTGTCTGGGTAATCGAGGCATCGTTACCGGAGCCTTGCTGATTGATCATTGCCATCAAGTCGCTTCCTTGTTGCAGGATGTAAGCCTCCTGATTGCTTCCCGCCTGGACGATGGTGCCGAGCAACGACTGACCGTTCTGTTGCAGCATCGCGACGTTGGCCTGGCCGTTCTGGTCGATCAGCGCGTGCTGACCTGCCGGAGGTGGCAACTCACCAAGATCGCCACCGGGGCCGAGGTCCTCGTTTTCCATCAGATCGTCGGCGTGCACGCCTGTAATGCCGCACAGCAGAAGCAGGCAGAGCAAGGTGGCAGTCGAAGTTTTCATGGACCTGTCCTTAGGTTTGAAGCCGGCCCCATCAGCCAGCGTGGCTGATGGGGCGCGGGCTCAGTTGGCGATCACCGGCACCGAACGCACGGAGCCTTGGGACGAGGTGATCGTGGCGGTCGGGTTCGCCGACGGAACCACGGTGGTGGTGTTGTTCACCGTCAACTTCCAGCGTCCATTCACCGGTACGGAGGTGGTGCCCAGGGTGACCAGCCCGGCAGGGGTCGTGACCTTGACGGTGATGGTGTTGCCGGTGGTCACCGATGAGGTGCCGGCAAAGTTCCAGGTGAAGCGGTTATTGGAGCGGGCGCTCACCGTTGCGGTGGTCACTGCGAAGGTTTCCGCAGCAGGCTTTGGCGAGACCTGCACCGTGACCGTGGCCGGCGTCGTCGACACGGCGCCGAAGCTGTCCCTGGCGAAGTAGGTGAAGGTCGTGGTGAAGGCCGTGGGGACGCTGGCCGGTGGCGTGTAGGTGAGCACTGTGCCGTTACTGCTGACGGTGCCGCTACCTGTCGGTGGCGGAGTGAAGCTGGCGACGGCCAGCGGCAGGTTGCCTTCCGGATCGGTGTCGTTGGCCAGCACGCTGATAGGGATCGCCACACCCAGGGTCGTGACGGCATCGGCGACTGCCACCGGAGGCCGGTTAGGCGCCACGGTAATGGTCACGGTTGCCGCCGTCGTCGAGGCCAGGCCTTTGATGTCCTGGGCCTTGTAGGTGAAGGTCGTGGTCAGCGGCGCGTTGACCACGGCAGGTGGGGTGTAGACCACCGCCGTGGTGCCGCTCAATGCCACGGTGCCTTGGCCGGTCGCCGGTGGGGTCAGCGCGGTAATGCTCAGCGGTGTGTTGCCATCAGGGTCCCTGTCGTTGGCCAGCAGGTTGAGGGTGATCGGCACGCCGAAGCTGGTGCTGCCGGTATCGGCAACGGAGATCGGTGCCTGGTTGGCGCCGGTGTCCGGTGCAGTGCCGACGACGACAACCGGCTCGGTGTCACTGCCACCGGCGGCGGATTTCACCGTGACGGTTGCAGGTGGTTGGGCCAGGTCAGCCACCGTCAGGCTTTGCAGGGTGCCGGATTTCGTCAGTCGTGCGAAACCCTGGGCGACCATGTCCGGTACCACCACTTCGTCTGTGGAGGAGGCTTCGATCAGCAGGCTGTGGTTGCTCCAGCTATACCGAGCGGTCTGGATTTTCACCACGTCCGAGAGCTTGCTCGACACGGCCGTCGGGCGGGTGGTGCCGGCCGGGTTGGTGGCGGTCACCACCACGACCGGAGGCACGGTGCCGTTGGCCAGCAGATGCTGGGCGAAGAACGTGCCGTTGTTATCGCTCACCATGCTGGTCTGGCAAGGCGTGGGTGGCGGGCCGGGCACCAGGGCGATGCTTTCGCGAAAGCACAGGGTCGAACCGTTGGCGGCTTTGGCGAACACTTCGACCCGGGTGCTGTTGCCCCCCGTGCCGGCGGTGCGTCGGTAGGTGGCGCGGCTCATCTCCACGGCGGTTTGGGCGCGGCTGTCGAGCACCTTGCCGGCCACGGTGAAGAGGTTGGTCTGGATGGTCCCGGCCGGACCCTGGATGCGTACGAAGTTGGTGTTGTTGGGGCTGCCGGTCACGGCCTCGGTGAGGTTCGGGTCGCCGATGAAGGTTTCGACCGCGCCGGTGTCCGGATTCACCGCGGTGTAGGGGCCGTTGACGCTGCGCAGGAACGGCCCGATCGCGCCGTTGACCGCACCGGTGAACACCCCTGGCGCACCGATGCCGACGTCCCGGGTGATGTTGATCGCACGACGTCCGGGCGTGGTGACGTTGACCGTTTCCACACCATAGGGGTGGGTAATGGTGTAGGTCCCGGCAGTGGGTACATTTATCCGCATGCGAATCCGCGCGAAGCTGATCTGGTCGCCGTCGACCGGATTGCCGCCGGCAAATGCAGCCTCGATCCCGGCGACATAAGCATCCATGCCATAGCCGGCGGCGTTGTTGGGGATGGTGGTTTCGGCCAGGTACCAGAAGGCTTCGTCCGGCCAGTTATCGGGGAACACCATCGGTTGGGTGTCGTCGAAAATGCCGGGTGTCGGCAGCAGGGTGCACATGTAGGCCGGCGGCACACTGGCAGCGACCCTCGTGCTGACGGCACGGGACTGGCACAGCTCCATCGACAGCTGATTTTGGTCCTGATACCAGATCGGGAATTTCCCGGTGGCAAAGGTGTAAGGGCCGGGATCGACGGCGGCGAGTTGCGCGAAAGCACTGCCGGACAGCGATAGAGTCAGTCCCAGGGCGTTGACCGCCAGGCGTGGCCATTTGTTCATGATGCCTCCTGATGAGGATCTGGGCATGTGAGCGTTCATTGCACGATGACCACTTCTTCGGTATCACTGCCGCCATTGGATGACGTCACGCGAACCTGGGCTGGCGGAATCGGCGTGATGCCGGTGGCCAGGCTTTTCTCGGCGCCGTCGCCACTCAGGGCGCCGATGGCTAGACCGGTGCCGGTGGTAGCGGTGAGCACCGGTGGCGATGTTTCATCGCTGGTCGAGGCGCTGATGCTGATTTGCCCGGTGCTCAGGCTGTACTCGGCCCGTGAGATCGTCACCAGGTCGGTCAGCGGCATAGGCAGGACGGTCGGCGTGCTGCTTGGGATGGCCAGGTGGTTGTCGGCGGTCACCTGCAAGGTGCTCGGCAGGGCCGGATTGGTCGGTGACTGCGCATACCAGTGGCCGGTGGTGTCCGCTTCGGAGAAATTCAGCACCGGGTTGTTGCTGGTCAGGGTCACGCTGGCCGGCGGCGGCGGGGCCATCACGAACACATCCTGCTGGGCCACCGGTGCGCTGGCGCCGGCATGACGCGAGTAGGTGCTGCGTTCGGCGATCACCGGGGTCGGCCGAACCACCGACGACAACTTGCCGGAAACGGCGAAGAGGGTGGTGCGCAAGTCCAGGCCATTGGGGCCTTCGATGCGCACGTAGTTAGTGTTGAACGGGCTGCCGGTGACGGCTTCGTTGAGGTTCGGATCGCCGACGAATGTTTCCGCCTGGCCCGTGGTCGGGTTGGTCTCGGTATAGGGGCCGTTGAGGCTGCGCAGGAATGGTCCGACGTCACCCTTGAGTGCGCCGTTGTAGGTTTTTGGCGCGCCGATGCCGATGTCCCGGGTCATGTTGATCGCCCGCCGGCCGGGGGTGTCGATATTGAATACCTCGACGCCGTAGGGGTGGGTGATGACATAGGTGCCGGCAACGGGCACGTCGACGCGGATACGGATACGGGCGAAGCTGATCTGATCGCCCTCCAGCGGATCACCACCGCTGAAGGCGGCTTCGAGCGCCGAGACATAGGTCAGGTCGATGCCTCGGGCGGCGTCGACGATGGTCGTTTCGCCTGTCGCCCAGAACGCTTCGTCGGGGAAATTGGTCGGGAAGACCAACGGTTGGGTGTCATCGAAAATCCCCGGGTTAGGAATCAACGAGCACATGTAAGTCGGGGCGCCAGGCGCGCTGGCAACCCTGGAACTGACAGCCTTTGACAGGCACAGGTCAAGTGTTCGGCCGTGGGAATCCTGATACCAGGCGGCGAAATTGCCGTTGGCTGGCAGGTAGGGTCCCGGGTCTACGGCAAACAGCGCTGCCTGGGCGATGCCTTGGGCCAGAGCGGTCACGACCAGCGTGGTCGCGGTTTTGTACAGTAAAGGGTGCATGAGTATTCCCTCTATCGAAGTACCTGCCCCATAGGGGTGGGTCAGTTGGCTGGGAAGTTGGCAACTTCCATACCAATTAGCGAAAACGCCCGTGAGAGGCCCGGAGTAAAGGCGTTGACGCAGTCGCGGCCGACAGACCGGGAAGTGCTCAAACGGGCGGTTGTCCCCAATATTGGGGGTGATGGGGCGTAGGGACGGGTGGGGAATCGCAGCCCCCAGGTTCGGGCAATTTGCCTTGGGTGGGCTATAAACCTATGGGGGGTTACCGGGAACGTGTTCATGACCACAATCGCCAAAGTGCTTGCGAGCGAAAGCGAAGTCCGCTTGAGAACGCGCAAGCAGCCGTTCGATCTGCTGCGCTGGTTTTCGCTGATCAGCATGGCGGTGATCGGCACGGTGGCGGTGGCGCTGGGGGCGGTGTCCACGCGGTTCGTGATTACCGAAAGCGTGCAGCGCGATGCGCTGTTGACCTCACAGTTCGTCCAGGCGATTGCCACGGCCGAGGTACGCCATGTGTCGATGCCCAATGTGCGGACCATGGGCGAGTTGCTCGACCCACGAACAGACAAGGACTTTCCCGACGTCGACCCGCTGGCCCGGGCCAGTGCCCGTGATGAATTCCTCGACCATATCGAAAATCTGCCGGACGTGATCCTGGCCAATATCTATGCCCCCGACCGCATGGTGATCTGGTCGACCAACCCGTCCTTGATGGGCACCACGATTCATGACGATGAAGACCTCGAGCGGGCATTCAACTCGAAGACTCCCGTGTCGACCGGTTACCACGATGTGGACCAGTCCCGCATGGAGCAGAAGTTCGCGGTGCGCCCCAAATTCATCTTTCTCGAGAACTACATTCCCCTGTTCGACGCCGATGGCACCACCGTCACGGCGATGGTCGAGATCTACAAGGAACCGCAGGACCTGATCAACCGCATGGAGCGCGGCCTGGTGCTGATCTGGCTGGCGACCGCCCTGGGCGGCGCTCTGATTTACTTGGGGCTGTACTGGATCGTGCGACGTGCGGCGATCCTGCTGGCGACGCAGCAGAAGCAGTTGATCACCAACGAAACCTTCGTCGCGCTGGGGGAGATGTCCTCGGCGGTCGCCCACAGTCTGCGCAATCCGTTGGCGAACATCCGTTCAAGCGCCGAGCTGGCGATAGAGTTCGACGACGGTCCGGCACACGGCAACATCAACGACATCATCGGTCAGGTCGATCGCATGTCGAATTGGGTACGAGAGTTGCTCCAGTCCCTGCGACCACTCAATGATGAGGCGGAACCGGTGAACCTGGTGGCTGCACTGCACGACAGCCTGCTGGCTTACGAGCAGCAGATTGGCAAGGCCAGGGTCAACGTGGTGTTCGAGCCGGACCAGACGCCCATGGTCCTGAGCCAGCACGTGCAATTGACCCAGATCCTCAATAGCCTGCTGTCCAATGCATTGGAAGCCATGGGCAGCGGCGGAACGCTGACCATCCGGATCGAGCCGCGCGAAGCCCAGCGCGTCAGCGTGACGGTCAGCGATACCGGCATAGGCATGAGCGAAGAACAGCGCACCATGGCCTTCCGCCCGTTCTTCACCACCAAGCAGAGCGGGCTGGGCGTCGGGCTGGTGCTGGTCAAGCGGATCATGGAGCGTTTTGGCGGTGCAGTGACCCTCGACAGCCGTGAAGGCGAGGGCACGACCGTCCGCCTGTCGTTCATGTTGGTCCCCTGAAAGCGGGGATGAACTATCCCCGTTAGCGGGGGGCACTCCCCAGTCATTCTCACGCTCATGGCACATTGATGTTGATAAGCCATTGTTTTATCGAGTGTTAATACTTTTGTATAAAACAGTTACAAAGCTGGCGAGGTCCTTGCAAAGCCACCATCACCCCCTTCACGACATCGAGGCGGCTGGTGATGGAAAGAAAAGCTCGGTACAACTTCAAACGTCTAACACTGTTAACGCCTTTGGGCGTCGTACTGACAATGGCGCTGGGCACCGCGACATTGCGCGCCAGCCCCATCGACGACGAGCGACAGCCAGAGCCTACTGATCCTTCGGCGTATTACGACGAACCCGCGGATGAACCGGCGGCGCTCAATGCCATTTTGAGCATGCCGGAGGCCAACCAGGATTCCTTCGATCTGCCTGACGGGAACAAAGGCTCGCGGGATACCACCCGGGTGGAAAACCAACTTCCGCCGGCACAGCAAACCAGTTTCAACTACCCCACCAATGGCAAGCCCAGCCCGTTGTTCGGCGCGCAGCCATTTACCCAGCAATTGGTGTTGTTCGAGGAGTTCGGGCCGGAAAAACTCGACCCCACCACTCCCTCTGCACCGCTGCCGTTTCCACCACCGGCCATTGGCCCTCTGCCGCAACAGGACCCTACCAGTGCGGCGCGCAGTGCACCGCCCACCGCGGCACTCGATGCCTTTTTGCGCCAACCGGGGCTGACACCCTTTCCGAGCCAGTATTCCAATGCGGTTGACCGCAATCCGTGGCAGGCGCAGATCGAATATTTTCTCAACCGTCGTATTGGTTCTTCCGCCGAAGGTCGTCCACCAGGAAAAGGCTGGTCCCATCAGCGCTGGAACGAGTTCTACCCGCAGAACGCCTACAAAACCGTGCAGACCGGCGCACGGGTCAATGGCGGTATCCGTGATGCCCGGCAAATGCACCACTACGCCGTGGGCGAGTTCGGTCCCGGCGGTCTGTATCACAACGTCGCCGGTGTACCGGCAACCGATGGCACCTCCAAGGGCGTCGATGCACGTTTTCACCCGAACATGCCGGTGCAAAAGCACAACTCGGTGTGGACTTTCGACGGCACCTTGCCGCCGAAACTATTGATGGTCAGGTATGGCCAGCCGGTGTTGATGCGTCACTACAACGGCTTGCCGATCGACCCTGGCGCGAACATGGGCTTCGGCCTGCACACCATCAGCACCCACGAGCACAATGGTCACGCTCCGGCGGAAAGCGACGGCTATGCCAACGCGTTTTTCTTTCCGGGACAGTATTACGACTATCGCTGGCCGATCCAGTTGGCCGGCTATGACAGCATCAATACCGATGCCAAGGATCCGCGCGCGGCGTTCCCTTGCTCGCCCGGCGAAACCCTGTGGACCAACGACGGCAGCCCTGGCCTGAAAACCTGCGACCACGGCACCATCAAGATCCGCGGCGACTGGCGTGAAACCATGAGTACCCACTGGTTCCACGACCACATGCTCGATTTCACCGCGCAGAATGTCTACAAGGGCAACGCGGCGATGATGAACTACTACAGCGCCCTGGACCGTGGCAACGAATCGGTGAACGACGGCGTCAACCTGCGTTTCCCCAGCGGCAGCGCCTTGCCTTGGGGTAACCGCGACTACGACGTCAACCTGGTCGTGGCCGACAAGGCCTGGGATCAGACTGGTCAGCTATGGTTCAACCCGTTCAACACCGACGGTTTCATCGGTGACCAGGTGCTGGTCAACTGGCAGTGGAAACCGACCCTGGACGTGCGGGCCCGCAGCTACCGGTTCCGTATCCTCAACGGTTCGGTATCGCGTTACTACAAACTGGCGCTCGTACGTGAAATCAAGGGCACCAGCGGCGAGTTCCAGGGCCCCAAAGGCTCAGGTGTGTCCTATGCCAGGGTGCCGTTCCACATGATCGCCAACGACGGCAACATCATGGAACACAGCGTGCCTTTCGACGGCAGCATGGACCTGGACGCCGACGGCGACAAACAGAACCACAACGCCATCCTGCCCACCCAGGGCATTGCCGAGCGGTTCGACATCATCGTCAACTTCGCGAAAAACGGCATCAAGCCAGGCGACAAGATCTTCTTCGTCAACCTGCTGGTGCATGACGACGGCAAAGGCCCGAAAGAGCCGGTGGCGCTGGCGGACGTGCTCTCGGAAAAATACCTGGCGGTGATCAAGCAAAGCAGCAATGGCCCCCAATGGGACAGGGGTGACCCGGCAGTGGGCAAGATCCTGCAGCTCAACGTCAAGGCCTACACCGGCCAGGACCTGGCCATGGACCCTGCACTGTACGAGCCGGCCAAACCGGGCAAGGCTGAAGGCCTGGTGATGATCCCGCTGAAGATCCATCGCGACAACACGGCCGACAAGGCGCTGCTGGCCAAGGCCCGCCATCGCACCTTCACCTTCGGCCGCTCCGACGGCACCGATGAGGCACCCTGGACGGTCAAGACCGATGGTGGCTTCGGCTTCCACATGGACCCACGCCGCCTGAACACGGCCACCCAGTTGGCCAGCGGCCCGACCGATGCCGGCGTCAAGGGCTTCGGGACCCTGGAAGTGTGGAACATCAAGCTCGGCGGCGGTGGCTGGAGCCATCCGGTGCATGTGCACTTCGAGGAGGGGATCATTCTCAGCCGCGGCGGCAAGGCGCCGCCTGAGTGGGAAAAATGGGCGCGCAAGGACGTGTACCGCATCGGTACGGAAAAGGATGGGCTGGACAGCGTAGAGATGGCGATCAACTTCCGCGAATTCGCCGGGACCTATATGGAGCATTGTCACAACACGCAGCACGAGGACAACTCGATGCTGTTGCGCTGGGACATTGAACACCCGGGGCAATTCCAGTTGATGCCGACACCGCTGCCGAGCTGGGATGGTGTGCGCTACGTGAACTCTGCCGCGCTGCCAACCTTCCGTACCGGTGATGGTTACGGTCCGAAAGTGACCGTCACGAAATGAACCGGGAGGGTGTCGACATGAACACGAAGCTGCATTCACCACGCTCACGCGCTTTGGGCATGCACCTGGTGCTGATGCTGGTGACCGGTTTGCTGGCCAGCCAGCTGCTGGTCGCCAGCCAGCCATTGTCGACGCCCACAGCGGCTCCGGCAGCCGCTGCCGAACCCGCTGTCGTCGAGGACGCCACCCCCTGGGGTGCCGGCTATTTCCCCAACACCCTGCTGACCGACCAGGACGGTCGGCAGCTGCGTTTTTTCGATGACATGATCAAAGGCAAGGTGGTGGTGATCAATTTCATCTTCACCACGTGCAGCGACTCCTGTCCCCTGGAAACCGCGCGTCTGCGTCAGGTGCAGAAACTGCTGGGAGACAGGGTCGGCAAGGATATTTTCTTCTACTCCATCAGCATCGACCCCTTGAGCGATACCCCCGAGGTGCTCAAGGCCTATGCGCAACGCTTCCAGGTCGGGCCCGGGTGGAAATTCCTCACCGGGGAATTCGCCGACGTCACCGAGTTGCGGCAGAAACTGGGCCTGTTCATCGACGGCATCGACAACGGACGCAACAAGGACCACAACCTGAGCCTGATCGTCGGCAACCAGGAAACGGGCCGCTGGATGAAAGCCTCGCCGTTCGAAAATCCGTGGATCCTGGCCGACCAACTGGCCAACACCCTGCAGAACTGGAAGCAGCCCAGTGTGGAAGAAAGCTACGTCGATGCACCGGAAATTCGTCCGCCAAGCAATGGCGAAGAGCTGTTCCGCACCCGCTGCGCGTCTTGCCACAGCCTCGGCCCACAGGACGGGCAGGGCATTGGTTTGCGCAGCATCGGCCCGGACCTGATCGGCGTGACCCGTCAGCGCGATCCGACCTGGCTCAACCGCTGGATCCGCGAGCCGGATCGCATGCTGGCGGAAAAGGACCCGATTGCGATGGAACTGTTCGATCGCTACAACAGAATCTCGATGCCCAACCTGCGGCTGGACCAGAAGTCCGCCCAGTCCATCATCGACTTCCTGCAAGAAGAAACCGACCGTCAGCATCCGCCCGTGGCGCCATTGGCCAGTGGTAGCGAGGAGCCTGAACATCATCATTCAGTTACGCAACCGAACGTGCCCCAAATGCAATAGCGTCAAAATAGTTACGTTGGCCAGTCAATTGCTATCAATGTTACCTACACTGACTTGATACAGGGCTGGAAAGGCTGGTTTTCAAGGACTCAGGACAGACCCCATGCAGATACTGGAACAACAAAAAGTACCTGCGTCGCAGGCCCCGGCAGCGCCGCGCAAGGGTTGGCGGCCGCAGTTCAACTTGCTGCGCTGGTTCTCCCTGGCCAGTTTTTTCATCATCGCCGTGGTGGCGCTGGGGCTGGGTTACATCTCCACGCGTTTTGTGGTCGATGAAAGCATCGAGCGCGATTCGATGCTGACCGCGCAGTTCATCCAGGCCATCGGCGAGGCCGAAATCCGTCATGCCGGAATTTCGCTGGACAGAACCATGGGCGAAATGCTCGATCCGCGACTGGATCATGCCTATGCCGACGTCCGCCCCGAATCCCGGGCCGCCGCACGGGCCGAGTTTCTCGACCATGTGGAGCATCTGCCGGACATCCTGCTGGCGACTGTGTATGCCCAGGACCGCACCGTGGTCTGGTCGACCAACTCCGAGTTGATCGGCGTGCGCATCGAGGACGACGATGAACTGGATGAATCCTTCGATATGAAATCGCCGGTGTCCACCAGCTACCACCAGATCGATGAAGAGCGTCCCGAACAGCGCCTGCTGCACGAACCGGAATACCTGTTCGTCGAGAACTACATTCCGATGTTCAACGCCGACAAAAGCAAAGTCATCGCCATGGTGGAGATCTACAAGGAACCGGTGGACCTGGTGGGGCGCATCCAGCGTGGTTTCAAGGCGATCTGGCTGGCGACCCTGATTGGCGGGGCGGCGATCTACCTGGGGTTGTTCTGGATCGTGCGGCGTGCGGCGATGCTGTTGCAAAGCCAGCAAAAACAGCTGATCGCCAACGAAACCTTTGTCGCCCTGGGGGAAATGTCCTCGGCGGTCGCCCACAGCTTGCGCAATCCACTGGCCAACATCCGTTCCAGCGCCGAACTGGCCCAGGACATCGCCAGCCAGCCGGCCCAGAAAAACATTGGCGACATCATCAACCAGGTCGACCGCATGTCGCGTTGGGTCCGGGAGTTGCTGGTGTCGTTGCGGCCGATGAATGACGACTTTGAAGCGGTCGACCTGGTGCTCGCCATCGACGACACCCTGAGTGCCTTTGAGTCCCTGATCAAGCGTTCGAACGTCGAAGTGCGTTTCGCTCCCGCCAGCGTGCCACCGGTCGTCAGCCACCAGGTGCTACTGACGCAAATACTCAATAGCCTGTTTGCCAACGCACTGGAAGCCATGCCCAAGGGGGGCATGCTGACGATCGAGATCGACTCCCCGGTGCCCGGCTACTTGAGCATGATCCTGACCGACACCGGCAAAGGGATGTCCAAACAACAACAGCAAATGGTCTTCAAGCCGTTTTTCACCACCAAACAAGGTGGATTGGGTGTGGGCCTGGCCCTGGTCAAAAGAATAATGGAGCGGTTTGACGGCTCGGTCGATCTGACCAGCCGGGAGCAGGAAGGAACCCGTGTTTGTCTCAATTTCAAAGTGGCAACGGGAGGGGTATATGGAGCACAGCATTCTGCTGGTCGAGGATGACGAGATCCTCGCCGAGAATATTCAGACTTACCTGGAGCGCAAGGACTTCGAGGTGACCGTCTGCCACTCGGCTGAAGATGCACTGGAGCAATTGGGTTCTTTCGCACCTGACGTGGTACTGACCGACAACTCGTTGCCGGGCATGAGTGGTCACGACCTGATCCAGAAGCTGCGCATCAGCGCGCCGGATCTGAAAGTGATCATGATGACCGGTTACGGCAACGTCGAAGACGCCGTGGTGGCAATGAAAGAGGGCGCCTTTCACTACGTCACCAAACCGGTGGCCCTGCCGGAACTCAAGCTGCTGCTGGACAAGGCCCTGGCGACCGACCGCATGGAGCGCACGCTGTCCTTTTACCAGGAGCGTGAGGCCCAGAAGTCAGGGGTGCAGGCACTGATTGGCGAGTCGGCACCGATGGTGTATCTCAAGGGCACCATCAGCCAGTTGCTCGACGCCGAACGGCGGATGGCCAACAGCGATCTGCCGCCGGTCCTGGTGGAAGGCGAGACCGGTACCGGCAAGGAACTGGTAGCCCGGGCATTGCACTTCGACGGCCCGCGCAGCAAAGGCCCGTTCATTGAATTCAACTGCGCCTCGATCCCGTCCAACCTGGTGGAATCAGAGCTGTTCGGCCACGAGAAGGGTGCCTTCACCGACGCCAAGGACCGTCGCATGGGGCTGGTGGAAGCGGCCGATGGTGGCACGCTGTTCCTCGATGAAATCGGTGAAATGGACCTGCTGTTGCAAGCCAAGCTTCTCAAGTTGTTGGAAGACCGGACCATTCGCCGGGTCGGCTCGGTGAAGGAGCGCAAGGTCGATCTGCGGGTGATCAGCGCCACCAACTGCAATCTCGAACAGATGGTCCAGCAAGGCAAATTCCGCCGCGACCTGTTTTTCCGCCTGCGCATCATTTCAATCAAGGTGCCGCGCCTGTATGCCCGTGGCGCCGATATCCTGCTGCTGGCCCGACACTTCCTGGGGCTGCACGGCAAACGCTACGGCAAGCCGAACCTGTATTTCAGCAACCAGGCCGAAGAGTTGCTGCTCAGCTACAGCTGGCCAGGCAACGTACGCGAATTGCGCAACATGCTGGAGCAAACCGTATTGCTGGCGCAAAGCGACACCATCGCCGCCCATCAGTTGAACGTCTGTTTGAGCCTGGTGGATGAGCCACCGATGTTTCAGCACGATCCGCAGCATTTCAGCGAACAGCGTCCGTCCTACAACGGCGGCGAATCCATGAACCTGCCGGAAGTGGAGCGCGACATGGTGCGCAAGATGCTCGACAAGACTGACTGGAACGTCACCAAGTCGGCACGCCTGCTGGGTCTTAGCCGTGACATGTTGCGCTACCGGATCGAAAAGCTCGGCCTCGCCCGCCCGGACAAACGTCAGTGGTAATCATTGCAGCACCGGGCCCTGTCTCAGGCAGGACAGCATGCAATCGGGATTCTCGACTTCCTGGTTCACGTAGACGCCACGCTCCGGATCGTAGGAGCGGATAAACACCCGGACCGTGGCATCGGCCACGGTTGGCAGGCGCGAGTCGGTAAACACGTGCTGGCTTGAAACCGGAATGAAATCCCCAGGCGCGGTCGGGATGTATGAGCCCGGCGGGATGATGTTCATGGACGGTGGTGAGGGGTGGGCGAAGGGTTGGTCGGCCCCGTAATAGTTGAATTCACTGCTGTAGTCAGTGGTGTTTGGAAAGTCGTCGGCGCGGGCAGCAGCGGATACGCTCAGGCAGAAGGCGAGCAAAAGCGTCAGGTCGGTCTTTTTCATGGCAACACCTGCTAAATCGGTTTAACCACATTTCTTCCAAGGTCATTAACTATAGCTCTCACCGGGAGCGGCCGTCGGCGCTGCGCGGATTACAAGTTCGCAACATCTGTCAGGATGGGCTTGATCTAGACTCCGCCGGTCAATTCGACGACCTGAACCCTGGAGTGTGCAATGGAACTGCCAACAAAAGAACAAGCCATCGCCAGCAACCGCGAGGCCTGGAATGACTCCGCCCGTCACCACAAAGACTCCAGCGAATGGCAAGCCTTGTTGAAGGGCGTGGAACAGGTGGATTTTTCATGCCTGGATGACACCCTGACCGCGCTGCTGGCCCAGACCGGTGTCGAAGGCAAGGAGGTGCTGCAACTGGGCTGCAACAACGGCCGCGAAAGCCTGTCGCTGTTCGCCCTGGGTGCGCGCAACGTGGTGGGCGTCGACCAGTCCGGTGCATTTCTCGAGCAGGCACGGGAACTGGCTTGCCGCTCGCCCCATGCGCCGCAATTCATCGAAGCGGACATTCACCACTTGCCTGCACCACTGCAGGAGCGCTTCGACCTGGCGCTGATCACCATCGGGGTCTTGAACTGGATGCCGGACATCGGCGAATTCTTCCGCCATGTGGCGCGTACGCTGAAACCGGGGGGCGCGCTGGTGGTGTACGAAACCCACCCGTTCCTGGAAATGTTCGACCCCGAGGCCGCCGACCCTTTTCGCCCGAGCAGTTCATACTTCCGTCGCGAACCCTTCGTGCAGCACGAACCGATCGTCTACGAGGGCAAGGTCGAACAGCCGGCCGCGCCGTCCTACTGGTTCGTCCACACCCTGGGCGACCTCTTCGGCGCCGCCATTGCCGCAGGCCTGCAGATCCGTCACTTCAAGGAATACCCGCACTCCAACCGCGAAGAACTGTATGACCGCTATCAGCAGCAGGCAGCGCAGTTGCCGTTGTGTTTTACCTGGGTGGTGGTGAAGCCAGTGACATAACGCGCGGAATCAAATCAGAGATTTGAGTGATTGACCGTGTGCCCTGGCTGCGCGCAGAGATCTATGCCCAGGGCATGAATGACCTTCAGGACCGTATCAAAACGTGGTTTTGCTCCGGGCGCGAAGGCTTTGTAGAGGCTTTCGCGACCCATTCCCGAGTCTTTGGCAATCTGTGTCATGCCACGGGCTTTCACCACATAGCCGATAGCGCGAAGAAACTCCTCGTTGTCACCGTCTGCCAGTACCTGAGACAGGTACTCGCTAATGGCTTCATCACTGTCGAGCAGTGCCGCCATGTCGAAATTCGTCAAAGTCTGGCTCATGGTCAAACCTCCTTTGCCATTTTTTTTGCGCGTTTGATTTCGGCTGCTGGACAAGATAATTCATTACTCGAATGTATCCGGATGGATACGGATGAACAGTCAGACATTTCCGCGATCAGGTGGTTTTTTTCTGAGGAAGATGTAGGCGGCCCCATCGCGAGCAGGCTCGCTCCCACATTTGATCTGTGTCGTTCACAAATCCAATGTGGGAGCGAGCCTGCTCGCGAAGGGGGCGACGCGCTAAAGCGGATAACCCCGGAATCAAGCCTCGGCCTGTGCCTGTGTCACCACCGGCCGCCCCGGTTTGCGCAGCGGATCCAGGCGTGAGCCGCTGTAGCGGGTTTCGCGGAAGAAACGCCAGCGGCCGAACAGGCCGTAGACGTGGGTGACGCGGCCCTGTTCCTGGTAGCCCATGCGGATGTGCAGTTTCAGCGCCGGGATGTTGTGGGTCTCGCAGACGTCCACCACCTTGTTGCAGCCTTGCAGCGCCATGGCTTCCCAGAGGGCCACCTGGACATCCACGGACAGGCGGGTGCCGAAGTAGGCGCGGGTCATTTCGCCGCCGAATTCGAAGAACTCGCCTTCCTTGACCGGGAACCAGCAGCCGTAATAGTGACGGTCGAAATAATCCCGGGTGCTGCCCCAGATGAAGCCGATCGCATGGCCTTCGTCATCCAGGTACATCAGTCCGGTATGACCTTCGGCGGCGAGCTCGGCCATGGTCCCGACGCGGTCGCCGAAGTGCTTGGCAAACGCCGTGGCGTTCTGCGGGGTGATGGTCACCTGGCGCACGGGAGAATAGGGCCGCAGCTTGTGCGGCGGTACCGGGCTGACCAGGTCGCGCTCCATCCACAGCAACTCCCAATGGAAGAACACATAGCGCTTCCACAGCGTACTGAACGTGCGACCCAGGCCCTTGCGTTTGATGTGTTCGTGAAGCTTGTCGAGTACGCTCATGAATCCCTCCTTTAACCGAGGATTGGTGGGGTGTGGTGAAGGTAGTGATGGGTATAGATCACCAGTGGCAATTGCATGGTCATGTCCTTGCCATCAATGTATTTCAGGTTGTGTATCGGTCTTGACACGGTTTTCAGGCGTCAAAAAGCTGCTCGTCCCGGACGTATTCGGAAGGAAAACACCGATTCAAAGCTGTACTACCTGTGGGAGCGAGCTTGCTCGCGATAGCGGTGGTTCAGTCAACAAAGAGGTTGAATGTGCCGGCCTCTTCGCGAGCAGGCTCGCTCCCACAGGAGATTGCGGTTTATTCGAGAACAGCCTGCGCGCGGTGGGGCGCAGCCTCGCCAGCAGCGGTATAGGCCACCCGCGGCACACCCGGCAAACGCTGTTCCAGCAACGCACTCAAGGACTCTCCCGGTTCCAGGTAGGCATCGCCGAAGTCGGCGCCTAGCCGGTTCGGGTGGGCGACGATTTCCAGCAGTCCGTCGGGCGGCGGCGCGCCGTTGCGCAGATCCACCGGGGTACACACGTAGTTGGCGGTGGCGCCGGCCAGGTGGCTCAGGCGACGGTTGAGCAGGTCCTTGAACACGCGCTTGGGCAGGCTGAGGTTTTGCCCCAGGTTGCGTGCCAGACGCACGGGCACCCCCTGGCGGGCGGCGAAGCGCGCGACGATCTCGCCGATCGGCCAGATGTTGTGCACGTGTTGATGGGAGTCCAGGTGACTGGGGCGCAAGCCGTTGTCCAGGCAGCGTTGCCACTGCGCTTCGAGTTCTTCGAGTACGGCGTGGCGATCCCGGCGCCCGAGCCAGAGGCGGGTGCGGCGCAGGTTGAGGTCGAACACGCCGGCGCCGTCGCAAAAGGTCGGGCGTTGCACAATGCTCTGGCTCAACGGGCGGCCGTAGGTCAGGTTGAAGTGCAGGCCGATGCGGCCTTCGAGCAACGGGTGCCGGGCCAGGACGCAGGCCGCTTCGAACGCCGGCATGTTGGCCATGGCGGTGGCGGAGCTGATGAGGCCGGCCTGGAACGCGCCGAGGATCACCGCGTTTTCGCAGGCGCTGAGGCCGAAGTCGTCAGCGTTGACTATCACTTGCCGGGGCATGTTCGGCCTCCTTGAGTTTTTCCGTGGGCGCAGGTGTTTTGACAGCCGGTGTCGCGACGGGCGCCGGGATGGCGACTGCAGCCGCTGCGCGCTGGGCACGCCATTGCTGCAATCGGGGTTTGAAGCGTTGCCAGACCCGCAAGGCCAGTCCCAGCACCAGACCGCTCGGGCGCCAGGAGTAAAAACTCCAGCGCCAGTGTTCCAGTTGCCCGGTCATGCGTTCGTGCAGTTGATGGCTGGAATTTTCCAGACTGACCCGTGATGCATCGATCCACTGCCAGTGGTCTTCCAGGCCCCAGCGAATCCACTCTTCGAGCAGCACCCGGCCGCTGCCCAGGTCGGCATATTGCGGCAGGAACGCCAGGTTGTAGTCGTACAGCCGACCCTGTTCCAGCAAGCCGAGGCGATAGCTGATGCAGCGCCCCTCAAGTTCCAGCACCACCACGCGCACCAGGCCGCGGGCGGCCAGTGCGGTGAAGGCGCGGTCCATCCACTGGCGATGGCGTGCGTCGGAAAAGATCCCGACCCCTTCATCGCCTTTCCAGCTCACGGCTTCGACTTCAGCGATTTCCTGCAACAGCGGCCCCATGGTCAGCGCGTCGGGGGTAATCCGCCGCACCCGGGCGCCACAGGCGGCGATGCGTTTGCGTGCGCGGCGCAGCTTGTAGCGCGGATCGCCGGAGACTTCCTGGTGATCGGCCTCGCTGATCAGGTGCACCGGCACCCGACAGCTCAGGCGTTGTTCGGCGGTCGAGCTCAGCGCCTGCCACGGTGCCAGGGCCTGGGCCGTGGCACCGGCCAGTTCATTCAATTGCAGCAGGGCATGGGGCAGGCGCTGGCGGATCTGCGTCAGCGCCTTGCCAAAAGCGTCGCCGTCCAGCCTGGTCAGCAGCGCGAGACGGTCGGCGAGGGGGTAACCCAAATGATGCAGGACCCGAAATGGCACACGCGCAAAGCGCTCCACGGACGCCACCAGCGGCAGGCACAGCGCCAGTTCGTCACCCTGCCAGCCGAGCAGCACGTGCAACCGCTCGCCGGGTTTGAGTGCCTGTTCCGATGCGCATAGCCAGGCCAGGGTGTTGAACGGCGTGTGGTCCGTCACGCTCTGGCGCAACGCTTCGTAAGCCGCCGCGGGAAAGTCGTGGGTGCACAACGACGTGTGCCATTCGAATCGTAGCGTCATGGGATCACGTCGCCTCGGCGGTGGCAGGTTCACGCACCGGTTTGCGCAAGGTTTCCAGGCGCGAGCCGGTGTAGCGTGTTTCGCGGAAGAAGCGCCAACGGCCAAACAGTTCGTAGACGTTGGTGATCCGTCCCTGTTCGCTGTAGCCGGTGCGTATGTGCAGCTTGAGTGCCGGGATGTTGTGCCACTCGCACACGTCCACCACCTTGTTGCAGCCCTGGGCGTGCATGGCTTTCCACAGCTCGGTTTGCAGGTCCATCGACAGCCGGGTGCCCCAGTAGGCCCTGGCCAGCTCGCCACCGAACTCGAAGAATTCCCCTGGCTGCACCGGGAACCAGCAACCGTAGTAGTGCTTGTCGTGATAGTTGCGGGCGGCCCCCCAGATGAACGCCACCGCGTCACCCTTGTCGTCCAGGTGCATTTGCCCGGTGTAGCCCTCGCGGGCCAGTTCGGCCATGGTCTCGACCCGGTCGCCAAAGTGACGGGTGAAGGCCACGGCGTTCTCCGGGGTGATGCTCACCACCCGCAGCGGCGGGTAGGCCTTGAGTTTGTGCGGTGGCACCGGGCTGACCAGGTCCCGCTCCATCCACAGCAGTTCCTGGTGGGAAAACACGTAGTGCTTCCAGGCTTTTTTCAGGGTGGCACTCAGGCCTCTTTGCTTGATGTGTTCGCTGAGTTTGTGCATTGCACTCATGTTGTTGGCTCCTGACGGGATTGCCCGTAAGTGGAGGGATTCCTGCGCGCGGCGAAATGCCGACACGGCCAAGCACAAGCGGGACGGTCATGAGGCAATCCAGCTGAGGGCGAACAGGGTTTGCCCGGGCAGCTCGAAGCTCACGCGACCGTCCCGGCAGTTGAAGGGCGCGTCGCGGCTGCGATTGTCGGCACCGAAGTAACGCAGGGCGCCCTTGCCCAGCGGGCAGGCCACACCGATGAGGTCGACACGCTGCAAACGCGTGCCCTTGTTCACCCCCAGCAGCGTGCGCTTGAGGTCGTCGGCCATGGCCAGCGCATCGACTTCGAAGGCATCGTTGTCCAGGCGCACCACCTGGCTCAGCCAGTGTTGCCGGATGAACTGCTGGGCCAGGCCGACGGGTTTGAGTTCGAAACGATCATCGCCGAGCACCCGCAGCATGCCCTTGGGGTACTCGGGCTCGTCCGCGGCCTGGAACCAGCCGAGCATGTCGAGCAGACCGTCCTGGGACGCGTTGATCACCACCGAGGCCCACCACAGCGAGGCGTAGTGGGTTTCCTGATCGTAAGGGCTGAGGCTGGCACCGCTGGACATGTTGGTCTGGTCGAGCAACAAGGCCTTGCGCGGCCGCCCCTGAGCGTCGAGCCCCACCAGTTCGGCGGCACGGCGCACGCTGTCGCGGTAGACACGGGTCGCGAGCAGGTCGCGGATCATCCATTCGTGCCAGGCCAGGGCGTCAACCTGCTCGCCGTTGTCCTTGAGCAGGCGCCGGGCCCAATCGATGCCGCGCCGCTCGCCGGCGTGTTCAGACAGCGGCCCGTTGATAAAACGCGAGCTGGCCGGGATGGCGATGCGCACACCGGCCCTGGCATTGTCGGGGTTGTCGCGTACCTGCCGGGCCATGCTGTCGAACTGGGTCTGGAAACTGGCGTAGTCCGGGTAATTGAGGTTCGGCTCGTCGGCAAAACCGATGTAGTGCGTGCCTTTGCCGCCCAAGGCACGGGTCGCGGCCAGCCAGGCCTCGAGGCCGCCATGGCTGGTGCTGTCGGCGCGCAGTTCGGCCTGGCGCTGGCTGCCGGCCAACAGGGTGATGTCCTTCGTGATGCCGAACCGCTCCTGGTACAGGCGACGGAACGCGTCTTCGTAGTGCGGCCGCGTGGCCATGATGTCGACGAGGCTGTAGTAAGTCGCCGCCTGCGGTTTGAGCGCATCGAGCACGGCAAAGCTGGCGGGTGGCGGCATCACGTAGGGCAGGGCGATGCCCAGGTCCGGGGTGTTGCCGAGCAGGTCCTTGTGCAGGGTCAACCGGGTCCGGCCATCGTCCTCGCGCACCGGCTTGAGCTGTTGCGGATTCTGCGCGAACAGATTGGCCGTGCCATCGAGCCAGAATGCCGCCTTGCCACTGCCTTGCAGGCGCAGGCGCCAAACCTGATCGCTGTCGGCAACCGGCAGCTCGGCCTGGTCGAATTGCCAATAGGCGCGGTAGGGCTTGAGGGTCAACGTCAGTTGCTTGCCGTCGCCCACGCGTTGGGCTTGCAGGGCCTGGACGCCATCGTGGAACTTGCCGGCGAGGACGGCGTGCTCCCCGGCCGCGACCTTGAAATACAGCTCGTCGCCGTCACGGGTTTCCGCGCTGAAATGCACCTTGGCCGGTGCGAACAGCGCCACCGTGCGCTCATCGTGTTCCACGCGGTAGCGGCGGAAACTGTAGCCCGCAATCTCCAGGCGATAACTGCTGGCACCCGGTGTCAGTGGCCAGCGCTGGCTGCCCTGGGTTTCGGCGGCGGCAATCGCCCGTTCGCCCGCAAGCTTGCCCTGGCCATCGAGCAGATACAGATGTTCTTCGTTGGCCCCGGCCTGCCACGCCGGCACCCATTGCACGCTCAGGGTGTCGGGGCGATCCGTTTGCAGGTACAGGCTGCCGTCGCGGATATCGGCCCAGCGCATCGGCCCGGCATAGACGTCGACGCTCAGGCCAAGGCTCACCAGCAGCGCGAAATACTTCATGCCGACTTCCGTTGCAGCACCAGCAGCATCGGCGCGATATCGCTGGGCAGGATGATCAGGGTTTGCCAGAGCGGCACCTGGCTCAGGCGGCAATACATCACCAGCAGGGCGACCGTCACTGCCAGGTAGGCGATGGACGAGGCCGCCGCCGCACCGACGATGCCGTAGGCCGGGATCAGCACCAGGTTCAACGCCAGGTTGAGCAGGGCACCGAGGCCCATCAACAACGAAATCGAACCCGGGCGATTCTTGCCCAGCAAGTCCAGGCGCAGGATGCTCGCGTAGCACAGCCCGAGCAGGCCCGGCAGCAGGGCGAGCAATGCCGGATAGGCCGGTTGGTAGGCCACGCCGAACAGCGTGACGATCAGCCATTCACCGATCAGCGCCATGCTCAGGCAGGCGCCGAGCATCACCGTGGCTGTCAGGCGCAAGGCCAGCGGCGTGACTTTGTCGATGCCTTCTTCCTGTTGCAGCAGGCGTTTCATCAGCGGCGTGGTGACCGCTTCCGGGACGATCAGCAACAACTCGGCGGCGGCGCTGGCCATGGCGTAGTGACCCAGCGCGGTGCTGCCGAGCAGGGCGCCGATGAACAGGTAGTCGGAGCGCAGGATCACTTGCTGGAACAGCAGGTCCGGGTGGCTGCGGGCGCTGTAGCGCAGCAGTTCGTTCTGGCTGGCGCGGTCCCATTGCAGGGTCAGTGGCTGGTTGCGCTTGAGCCACACCCAACCGACCAGCACCACCAGGCTGATGCCCGCCAGCCAGCTGATCAGCGCCGCTTCCAGCGCCGCGCTTTGCCACATCCAGAACAAGGCGAGGAACAGCAACAGCGGCGCCAGCGATTCGATCAGGCGCAAGGCATTGAAGGCGACTACGCCGCCGGAGGCGTTGTGCAAGGTCAGCAAACCGCTTTTGAGCACCGTCAGCGGCACCGCCAGCAGCAACAGCCAGGCGAGCAGGCCCAATTGCGTGGTGATGTCCAGTTCACTGCCGAACTCGCGGGTCAGCGCCACCACCAGCAGGGTCAGCAACGCCGCCAGCAGGCAACCGAACACCAGCACCTGGCTGAGCAGCAAGCCCATCGGTCGTTGCTTGGCCGCCTGATAACCCACCGCGGAGTTCAAGCCGCCGCTGGTGGCCGCGCTGATCAGGTCGGGCAGGGTGCTGAGCAAGGCAAACAGGCCGCGCTCGCTGGGGCCGAGAATCCGCGCCAGCAGCACGTTGCGCAGCAGGCGCAAGGCGATCATCGCGAGTTTGGTGCCCATGCTCAGGGCCAGATGCTTGAGGTAGCGGCTGCGACTCATGGACGTGCCCCACGGTAGATGCGCCAGGACAGCAGCTCGGGATTGCGCGCAGTACGCTGGCTGACGCCGAAGCGCGGCAGGGCCAGCGGATCTTCGGCCCCGCGATAAAGGCCGGTTCCGGTGCCCAGGGCAAACGGGAAGTCATGCCTGGCCACGTGCTGGCGCACCCGCGCATCGTTGTCGCCATTGGGGTAGCAATAGACCGGCAGCGGCCGGTTGCAACCGTGCAGCAGCGCGTCGCGACTGCGGCTCAGTTCTTCGTCCAGGCGTTGATCGTCGAGACCGGTGAGGATCGCGTGGCTGGCACCGTGGGGGCCGAAGCGTACCAGGCCGGACGCTTCGAGCGTACGCACCTGCTGCCAGTCCAGCGCCTGGGGCAACGACTCCTGCGGGCAGTCGTCGGTCAGGCGATGGAGGTCCGGCGGCGCCAGGGTCTTCAGGCTCTGCAGGAAATTCAGCAACGCCAGGCTGCGGCGCTGCTCGTCCGGGTCATCGCACAGTGTCGGCAGCGGACGCCCCGCGAGCTGCAAGCGTTCGATCAGGTGCCGGCGTGCCTGTTCGCCATGGCTGTTCCACAGGGTTTCGCCGATGCTTTCCCACCAGAACCGCTGGCGGCTGCCGATGAAATCGGTGGACAGGAAAATGCTCGCCGGCACCTGGTATTGCTGCAGCAACGGAAAGGCATTCACCGCGTTGTCGCGCCAGCCGTCATCGAAGGTCAGCGTCACTTTCGGCCGCTCCGAGCGTGGCGTGCCGGGTTGCAGGATGTCCATCAGCGGCACGCAGTCGAAGTGTTTCTTCAACCACAGCAGCAGGTGTTCAAACGCCTTTGGCCCCACGCACAGTTCATTGCGATGGGGCAATGCGGCGGCCCGGTCGCTGGCCAGCACCCGGTGCAGCATCAGGATCACCCCGGCGCCGTGCAGTTGATTGCGCCCGACCGGGGAATTGAGGTACAGCCAGCCACTGGTGCGTTTTAACAATTGCTTGATCGCCATGGCACGCGCCTCTTATCGATTTTGCTCGGGGTTCCATTGGGCGTAACGCTGACCGCGCAGGAACTGCCACAGGCCAATGCTCATCCCGGCAAGGGTCACCAGAAGGAACGCGGCGAGGCGAAAGGGTTTGGGCAAGCGGTGTTGCGAATCCAGCAGGCCGGCAATGGCCACCGTGTAGCCGAGCAGTTGCGCGATCAGGCTCAGGCGATAGAAGCCGTGGTCTTCCCACAGCCAGAAATTGCTCAGCAGCAACGGCAGCAACAGGATCGGCGCCAGTCGCCGGATCAGCTTGTGGCTGATCAGGGCAATCGCATACAGGCCGTGGGTCAGCGGATTGAGCAGCGCGCGGCGCTGGGCCAGGCTTTGCAGGCCACCGACCGTGACCCGCTGACGGCGACGGAACTGCTTGTCGGCTTCGTCCACGCCCTGGTCGATCACCTGGGCCTGGGGCACGTAGACAATCTTTTTGAAGGCCGCCGGGGCGCAGGTGCTGATAAAGAAGTCGTCGTTGACCTCCGCCGGCACGTTCTGGAACAACTCGCGGCGCAGGGCGAGCAAGGCGCCGTCGGCGGAGACCATGCAACCGGTGCGATTTTCCACGTAGCGCAGCCAGCCTTCGTAATGCCGATACAGGCTGTCGCCAATGCTCAGGCCCTTGCCGGTCACCGGGATCACCATGTGCCCGGCGCAGCCACCGACCTGCGGGTCGTTGAGCGGTGCGAGCAGATGGCCGAGGGTGTCGCCGGACCATTGGTTGTCGGCGTCGGTGAACACCAGGATCTCGCCGCTGCTGATCGCGACCCCGGCATTGAGCGTCGCCGCCTTGCCCTGGCGGGGCAGGTCGAGCACGCTGATGCGCGGATCATCGACCCTGCGGGCGCAGGCCACGGTGTCGTCGGTCGAACCGTCACTGGCGAGGATGATGTGCAGCGAGCGGGCCTGGTAATCCTGGGCCAGCACGGTGCGCAGTTTTTTCTCGATATGCCGCGCCTCGTTATGTGCGGCAATCACGATGCTCACGTCCATCGGTTGCGCCGGTCCATGACGCGGTGCCCGATAAAAGGGGGCCAGCAACGTCAGTAACAGGGGATAGCCGAGGTAGGCGTAGACCGGCAGCAACAGGCACAACCAGAAAATGAATTCAGCCACGGGCGGGCCTCCTGGCATTCCAATGACAAAGGCTGAGGATGAATCCGGCGCCCGCCAGGTGCAGGCGCACCCAGTGCAGGCCCCAGAGTTGCAGGGTCAGGCGCATGTCGTGGTGTTTGGCACTCTGGCGCAGGCTCAGGCCCAGGGCGGGCAGGACGGTCAGTAACAGCATCAGCACCGCATGGTGGGGGAAGCCGTCGAACAGGGCGGAAATGGCCAGGAAGTCGATCCCCCAGGCGGCCATCGACAGCAGCGGAAAACGCAGCAGGCGCAGGCTCGGGCCATGGGTGCGCAGCAGTTGCAGATGACTGCCCTGGCGCCACAGCTCCTTGCCCATCCATTCGCGCCAACTGCCTTCGTAGCCCCAGTGCAGCGCCACGCTCCGGTTCACCGAGCGCAGCTTGGCGCCCGCATCGGCCAGGCGCATGGTCAGTTCCTTGTCCTCGCCGGTGCGCAGTTGTTCATTGAAACCGCCAACCTTGTCGAACCAGCGACGGCGCATCAGCAGATTGGAACTGGGCAGCCATTGCACGACATGCAACGGCTGCGAATCGGGGTGCAAGGTGCGGCGCTGCCAGGCATCGGCGTACCACGGCGCTTCGGCCGGGGTGTGCAGGTCAAGCCCCATGACATCGGCCTGGCCGGCGGATTCGAGGTCGAACAGCAGCTTGAACCAGTTCTCCGGCATCTCGATGTCGGCATCGATAAAGGCCAGCCATGAACCCCGGGCGATCGCCGCGCCGCGATTGCGCAATGCGCCGATGAGCAGGCCTGGCAGGACCAGCACCTGGGCGCCGAACTGCCGGGCGATGTGCGGGCCCTGGTCGTCGGAGCCGTTGTCGACCACGATCAACTCGCATTCCACCCTGGCCGCATCGGCGGCATGTTGTGCCGCGAACAGGGTCCGGGCGATGTGCCGGGCTTCGTTGTACATCGGGATGACGATACTGATGCGGTTCATGCCCTGACCTCCGTCAACGGGGCTTCTTCGGCCTTGGTGCGCAGCACGCTGGTCAACGCGAGCATGATCCACAGGTACTTGTGGTTCGGCGCGCTGAGGAACATCAGGAACAAGGCCAACGACAGAAAACTCATGCTCAGGTGGGTCATCACATCGGCCCGCGCTGCGTCCCCGCGCAACAGCCAGGCCCGGCGGGCGCGAAGCAGGTTGTACAAGCCCAGGGCGAGCATGCCGACGAACATCAGGCCGGCGGGAATCCCCAGTTCACTGAAGATTTCCAGGTAGGTGTTGTGGGCGCGCCGGTACAGGTCTTGCGTCTCGCCTTTGATGGAAAAGGCCTTGGCGTAACCGGTGGTGGCGTAATGCAGCGGGAACGTACCGGGGCCGGTGCCGAGCAAGGGGTTCTCGGCGATCATCGCGCTGCCGACCACAATGTAGGAGGCGCGACGGCCCAGGGACGGGTCCTGGCTCTTGGCCCCGGAACCGAGGATGCTCAGCGACTGGATGCGCGCCACGTAACCGGCCGGCATCGCATAGAGCCCCAGCGGAATCACAATCGCCAGGCCGAGCATGGCAAAGCCCAGGTGGCGCGGGCGAATGCGTGGCAACTGCGCACGGTAATGCCATGCGCCGATCAACAGGCTGAGAAGCAACACCACCAGCCCCGAACGGGAATCGGTCTTGGTCATGCCGCCCAGCAACAGGAGGGTGCAGCCCCCCCAGAACAACCGGTGCAACAGGTTCGGGCTGCGCACCACCAGCAACAGCGCCATGGGCACGGCGAAGGCGATCAGCAGGGCGAAGTTGTTCGGGTCCTTGAGCAAGCCGGACGCACGGCCGGCGTCCTGGTATTTGGTGGAGAACATGGCCATGGCGCAGGTCACCGCGACACTGATGGCGACCAGCCGGGCGAACATGTCGAGGTTCAACTCACGCGCCACCAGCAGCGTGATGACAAACAGAATCAGGCCGACGCTCAATTCGCGCAGGTGGCCCAGGGAGATGCCCATGTCGTCGGTGTTCAACAGACTGAGCAGGTACAGCAGCATGAAACCGGCCAGCAAGTGCCAGATATTGCTGCGCAGGCGATCGGCCGGCAGTTGCCGAATCGCCAGTTGCAGCATCAGGACCAGCGCCAGCGAGGCCCCGAGGAACTTGGAGCCCGATAATGCGTTGTCCTTGAACAGCCCCTCGAACGGCAGGATGGCGACAATGCCCAGCAGGCCCCAGGTCGGCTTGCGGTACAGCACCGCGACACCCACCAGGCCCAGCACCGCGCCCGGCGCCAGATACGGATAAGGGCTGGCCAGCAGACCAAGGCAGACCAGGCCGAGCAAACTGACGATCGAGAGCGGAAAAATCACGCGCGTGCCTCCCGTGCAGTGCGGATGTAAAGCTGCGACCAGCGTTCGGCCAAGGCCTTGAGGTCGTAGCGATCCCGTTGCGTACGTTTTGCGTTGTCGATCAACTCGCCGGCCAGTGCCGGGTCCCGCACCAGCGTGCCGATCTGACGGGCGAGGGCGGCGCTGTCGGTGGGCGCGGCAAGCAGGCCGTTGTGGCGGTCCTGCAAGACATCGGGAATCCCGCCGACGCCAAAGGCCACCACCGGCACGCCGGCCTGCATCGCTTCGAGCAGAATCATCGGCGTGCCTTCGGTGCGCGAGCTGATCACCAGCGCATCGAGTTGCCGCCACCAGACGCGCATGTCGGTCTGGTAGCCCGGCAACGTGATGCGTGCCTGCATGCCGGCCTCGTCGATGCGCGCCTGCAGGCTTTCCCGCTCCGGCCCGTCGCCGAGCATCACCGCATCCAGTTGCGGATACTGCTGACACAACGGGATCAGCGCATCGAGAAACAGGTCAGGGCCTTTTTCACTGCTCAATCGCCCGACGTAACCGGCCAGCCAGCGTTGACGTGCGCCGCTGTGCGGCAGCAGGGCTTTGGCCGCCGGCAGACCGTTGGGGATCACCTGCAACTTGTCCGTGCGCACGTTGGCCTGGCGATGCAGCGCCGCAATGCTTTCGGCGACACACACCACCCGGTCGACCGAAGCCGTGCGGCACAGTTGCAGGCTCAGCCAGGTGTAGAACTTCTGCTTGCGGCTGCGCGGGGTGAAACCGTGCTGGGTGATCACCAGGGGCAGGCGCAACAGCGTGGCGCCGACCCAGCCGAACAGCAGGCCCTTGAAGTTGTGCGTATTGATCAGTGGCCGCCGGTCCCGACGCTGGCGCAAATGCCCCAGCAACCCGCCCAGGCCCGTGCAGCCGAGGCAATCGACGCCCGCTTCGCGAAAACGCGCGATCAGCTCTGGCGGCGCATCGAGAAACAGCACCTGGTGCTGCCCCGGCGTCGCCAGGCAATGGTCCAGCAGCATCCGCTCGGCGCCATAGAAACCGCCGCTGCTGAGCAAATGAATGATCGGCAGGTCGCGGGGGGTGCCGAGCGCCGCGTTCAATTGCGCACCCAATGCACGAGGGCCGGAACGCTCCAGTTCTTGTGCGGATTGTTTGGCAGGGTGCTTTGATCGTTGAGCACCAGCAGCACCGGCAAGCCCAGTTCATGGGTGATTTGCGCAGGGTGCTTGAAGCGGTGGTCGAAGAACTCACGCACGTAGACCAGGGCAATCGCCAGCAGCAGGCCAGTGAACAGCCCGAACGGGATGATCAGCAGCGGTTTGGGGAACGCCGCTTCAGTCGGTTCGAATGGCGGGCTGAGCACCCGGGCGTTGGACAGGTCGTTGTCCAGCGCGCGCGCGGTGCTGCTTTCGGCGAAGCGCTGGGCATAGGTGGAGAACGCCGCATGCAGCGCATCGATCTCGGTGTCCATCTGCCGCAGCTTGCTCTGGGTTTCCTGCAACTGGTGGATGCGGTTCTTGAACTCGGCAATGCGCGCGGTTTTCTGGTCGATGACCGAGCTGACCGTCGCCAGGTCGCTGGTACGCTCCTGGATCCGGTTGCTGACAATCTTCAGGAACTGCCCACGGGTGCGGGTGATCTGCTCACGTGCCAGCAGCATCGGTTCACTGCCGGGCTGAAAGATCGCCAGGTCGCTCATGTAGCGGCTGACCAGGGTCGTCAGTTGCTCACCCAGTTGCTTGATCTCGCGGTCTTCGAAAGCGACGTTGTCGACCGTGGTGGTGAAGGTGTAGGGAAAGGTGTAGTCGTTGAACCTGGCGTTGTTGGCGGTGGCCAGGTTGGTTTTCAGGTATTCGAGCCAGCGCTGGCTTTGCAGCAACCGGTCCTGATACAGGTTGAGCGCCTGCTCCTCGGTGTTGATCGCGTTGAGGCGGAAGGTGATTTCTTCCTTGGGATCGGAGGAACCGATGCTTTCGAGCAAGGCCAGGCGATTGGCTTCCAGGCCATCGAGACGTACCTGGTACTGCAACTTCTTGGTTTCGTAGAAGCTCTGCGGCAGGTCGATCGATTGCATTTCCTGGCGGTTGACCAGGTAGTTCTGCAGCAGGGCGGCGACGAAGCGGGTGCCCTGGGCCGGGTCAGGGAAGCTGTAGACGATCGAGATCACGTTGGAGCCTGGCAAGGTTTCAACCTTGAGGGCGTCGGACGCTTCCTGGGTGAGCACATCGAGCACGGTGTCGCGTACCGGATCGGTCTGCAGCCCCAGCATGCTGCGAAGCGGGTTGATCACCTGCTCGCGAACGGGATTGCTGACAAAGCGTTTGAACGGCTGCACCAGCACTTTGTTGAGGACGCTCACGGGCGGTGTGTACTCACCCTTTTCGCGCAACTGGCCGATGGTCTGGCGGATCAAGGCCGGCGAACGCAGGATATTGCTCTCGGTCTCCATGTCCGCCAGCGACGGCGGAATGAAGGACGCGTTCTCCTGGTTGAGGGTGCTGGTGGCATCCCCCTGGGAGATTTTCTTGGACTGCACGATCACCTGGGCGGTGATATCGAAACTCTGCTTGAGCATCAGCGGCAGGACCACGGCGATCACTGCAAAGACCAGGAATACTCGTTTCACCAATTGCTTGTTGGCGAAGAAGATCCTGAAGAACTCATGCAGGTAGTTTTCCTTTGGATTCATAGCGGTCACCTGAGAGTTAGTCGTTGCTGTCTTTGTTGTCGACGCGATAGCTGAAGCTCATGCCCACGCCCTGGAACAACACCACGTCCGCCAGTTGCCGGGCGAGTTCGCCGGCGCTGGCCAGTTTGGTCTTGGGCACGTACAGCATGTCGTCGGCCTGCAGGTAGGCGATTTGCGAGGCATCGCCGGACAAGGCTTTCTCCACGTCATAACGATGCGCGACCACTTGGTTGCCGTTGCGCCGCATGATCATCACCGAGTCCAGGCGCGCCTTGACGTTGGAGCCGCGTGCCATGGTCAGGGCCTCAAGCACCGACACCGGGCGGCGGATCGGGTAGGAGCCCGGCTGGCCGACTTCACCCAGCACAAAAATCTCGTTGCCGGCGGTGGACTTGAGCAGCACGTCCACGGTCATGCGCCCCGGCAAGGTGGCGTAGCGTTTATTGAGGAAGGCCTCCAGTTGGTTGACGGTCATGCCTTGCAGCGGCACGGCGCCGATTTCCGGGAAACTGGCGTAGCCGTCGGTGCCTACGGTGATTTCCCGGCTCATGCCGGTGCCGGGGTGGTTGAGCACGGACTTGAGGTTCTGTTCATTGGTCAGCGGGCTCACCAGGTTCACCGACAGTTGATTGCGGTTGGGCTGGAACAGCTGTTTGCGGTCGTAGGCGCGCTGAATCGCGTCACGTGCCTGATCGCGGGTCAGCCCCTCGATTTTCACCGAGGTGTTGGCCCCGGGCAGTTCGATGGTGCCATCGGGCAGCACCAGCTGGTTGCCGTTGAGCTGGCTGGCGGCGGTGAAGTTCAGCGCGATCATGTCGCCGGACTGCACGCGATAGGCGTCCGAACCACTGGTGCTGATGTGGAAGATCACGTCCAGTACATCTTGTGGCCGCAGGGTCTGCTCGACCTTGGGCACGTCGGTGGCCTGGGCATTGGCCGGCGGAGCCGTGAGGATCTGCACCGGCATGCTTTGGGATTGGTCGGAGGAAGTGCTGGAGCAACCTGCAAGCGGCAGCAACAGCAGGACAAGCATCTTGGCGTTCATGGCGTCATCCTTATCTGGTTGCTCACAGGTTTTTGTACAGCCACTTGGGCATGTAGTACTTGCGTCGGTTGAACACGCTGCCGACCAGTTTCGCGCCGGCCTGGCTCAGGCGCTGGGCGGCGGCCTGCGCCACTTCCCAGCGAGTGTCCTCAGAGCGCACGACCATGACCACGCCGTCCGCCTGGGTGCTGATGGCCAGGGTGTCGGAATCCGAATACACGGCATCGCCGTCGATCACCACGAAGCGGTACTGACTGCCAAGTTGATCGAGCAGCGGGCCCAGGCGTTCAGGTGTGAGGTGTTCGTTGCCCCGGGAGTGACGGCCGAACGGTAGTACGTGGAACGGCAGGCTGGACACGTTCACCACACAGTCCTGCAACAAGGGCGGGTTCTGGGTGTTGAACAGCAAGTCGTGAAACCCCCGTTCCCTGGTCAGCCCCAACTGTTGCGTGAGGTTGGTCGCCGACTGGCTGGCGTCCACCAGCAGCACCAGGCCGCTGCTCATCTGCGCCAGTTGGCTGGCCAGCGCCAGGGCGCTGGTGGTGGTGCCCGCGCCGGGGTTGGCGGCGGTCAGGAACAGGATCCGCAGGTCCTGGTCCAGCACGGTCGATGTCAGGTTGGACTCGCTCGGGCTGGCAATGCTGAGGCTTTTAGCAGTTGAACCGTCCATTTAACTCGCTCCGTGGCCGCTGAATACTTTGAAAGGGGTTTTCAACAGAATCTTCAAATCAAGCAGCAGGCTCTGTTGGGCGATGTAACGCAGATCCAGCTCGACGCGCTGGTCGAAGTCGATATTGCTGCGCCCGGAGATCTGCCACAGGCCGGTCATGCCGGGGTAGATGCTCAGGCGAACGAGGTGATTGTCCTTGTAGCGATAGGCGTTGAACGAAGTGGGCCGGGGGCCGACAAGACGCATGTCGCCGCTCACGACGTTGAACAGGTTCGGCAGCTCGTCGAGACTGGTGCGCCGCAGAAAGGCGCCGATGCCGGTGATGCGCGGGTCCTTGTCGATCTTGAAATCGATGGCGTCGGCGCCGTGCTTGTTCAGGTGCCGCAGGGACTCCTTGAGCTCCTCGGCGTTGATGACCATGGTGCGGAACTTGTACATGCCGAACAGGCGGCCGCGGTAACCGGTGCGTTTCTGCACGAACATCACCGGCCCTGGGCTGGTACATTTGATGGCCAGCGCCAGGCCCAGCAGCACCGGCGCAATCAGCACCAGGATCAGCAGCGCACCGCAGCAGGCCAACACGCGGTTGGTGCGCGACAGGGTCCAGGGTCGGCCACCGTCGCGACCGGTAATCCAGCCACGTCCCTGCATGTGAATGGCGGCGTCCATGCGCATGCGGTGCTCGGGGTCCATGCGCTTGTCTCTGCGCATTGTGTCCAGGGGCACACTTTTCTCATGACCAGTCATAATTCCTCCGCAAAGTTCAGCCGCGTGCGGCGTGGGCGATAGGCAGTTAGTTAGTGCTAAACAGATTATTGTTTAGTTAATTGTTTTTGATCGCTTTGTTACTTAGTTAATTGGTATTAGTCAGTTAATTACTTGTCTGATTAGTGTTAATTGTTTAATTACTTGGTTAGTAGTAAGCGCGGAACCAGGCAACAAACTGCCCAAGTCCCTCATCCAGCTCTATGCGCGGCTGGAAATCGGTCGCGCGAGCCAGGTCGCTGGCATCGGCGCAGGTGTTGAGGACATCGCCGGGCTGCAGCGGCAGTAGCTCGACCCGGGCTTTTTGCCCCATGTGTTTTTCCAGCAGCGCCAGGTAATCCTTGAGCGCTACCGGGTGCTGGCCGCCGATATTGAAAATCCGCCAGGGCGCCATGCTCGTGGCCGGGTCCGGGTGTTCGCGGTCCCATTGATCATTGGCGTGCGGTGGGCACTCGATCAGGCGCGTGATGCTCTCGACGATGTCGTCGATGTAGGTGAAGTCGCGCTGGTGCTCGCCGTGGTTGAACAGCTTCAGTGGCTGCTCTTCGGCAATGGCCCGGGCGAACTGGATCGGCGACATGTCAGGCCGTCCCCAGGGGCCGTATACCGTGAAGAAGCGCAGCCCGGTGCAGGGAATGCCGAACAGGTGGCTGTAGCTGTGGGCCATCAACTCATTGGACTTCTTGGTCGCGGCATACAGCGAGAGCGGATGATCGACACCATCGCGCACCGAGTAGGGTGTGTGCTGGTTGGCGCCATACACCGAGCTGGACGAGGCGTAGATCAAGTGTTTGACCGGGTGGTTGCGGCAGCTTTCGAGGATGTTCAGGAAACCGCTCAAGTTGCTGTCGAGGTAGGCCCGGGGATTTTCCAGGGAGTAGCGCACACCGGCCTGGGCGGCGAGGTGGATCACCACCTCGGGTTTCTCCCTGGCAAACAGCGCCTCTATGGCCGGCGTATCGGCCAGGTCAACCGTTGCGAGCTGGAAAGGGCGTGCCTGCTCCTGCACCCAGCGCACGCGATCGTGCTTGAGTTGCGGGTCGTAGTAGCTGTTGAAGTTGTCGAGGCCGAATACCTGGTGGCCGTCGCGCAACAGTCGCAGCACGCAATGGGCACCAATGAAACCGGCCGCTCCGGTGACGAGAATCTTCATGGACGCAAGGCCTCGGGCACGATGTGGCGTAAGCCGATGCCGCTGTAGTGCAGGCCGGCAGCCGCCACCTGCTCCGGGTTGTAGAGGTTGCGCCCGTCGACGATCACCCGGCAGCGCAGTTTGCTCGCCAGCAGGTCGAAGTCGACCACGCGGAAGTTCTTCCACTCGGTGCAGATCACCAGGGCATCGGCGTCTTCGAGTGTGTCATCGCGGGTGGCGCACAGGTGCAGGTCGTCACGGTAGCCGTAGAGGCGCCGACACTCGGACATGGCCTCCGGGTCGTAGGCCTGCACGCTTGCGCCTTCGGCCCAGAGTGCCTCCATGAGATAACGGCTGGGGGCTTCGCGCATGTCATCGGTGTTGGGTTTGAACGCCAGGCCCCACACGGCGATGGATTTGCCGGCCAGTCCGCCGGGGAATTGCGCCTTGAGTTTGCTGAACAGAATATGGCGCTGGCGGTCGTTGACCTCGGTCACGCTGCGCAGCAGACGCAAGGGCATGCCGCTTTGCTCGGCGGTGTGCAGGAGGGCACGCAGGTCCTTGGGGAAGCAGGAACCGCCGAAGCCGCAGCCGGGGTAGATGAAGTGGTAACCGATGCGTGGGTCCGAACCGATGCCTTTGCGCACCGCTTCGATATCGGCGCCCAGCAACTCGGTGAGGTTGGCCAGTTCGTTCATGAAACTGATGCGCGTGGCCAGCATCGCGTTCGCCGCGTACTTGGTCAGCTCGGCACTGCGATTGTCCATGAACATCAGTTTTTCGCGGTTACGGCAGAACGGCGCGTAGAGGTCGCTCATCTGGCTGCGGGCTTCATCGTCAGCGGTACCGATGATGATCCGGTCCGGACGCATGCAATCGGCCAGGGCACTGCCTTCCTTGAGAAACTCCGGGTTGGACACCACCCGAACCTTCAACGAGCCTTTGCCGCGGCGTTGCAACTCTTCGACAGCGGTGGCACTGACCTGGTCCGCCGTACCGACCGGCACCGTGGACTTGATGATCAGGGTGCGGTCGGCCTCCATGAAACTGGCAATCTGCCGGGCCACGTTCAGCACATGGCTGAGGTCGGCGGAACCGTCTTCGTCGGCGGGCGTACCGACGGCGATGAAGATCAGATCGGCATGCTCCACTGCATCGCTGGCCTGGGTGGTGAAGAGCAGGCGACCGGCCTTGATGTTTTCTTCAAGGGTGCCGGAAAGCCCTGGCTCACTGATCGGTGGCACGGCCTGTTGCAGTTGCCGGATCTTGTTCGGGTCGATGTCGACACACAGGACACGATGCCCGACATCGGCCAGTGCCGCTGCTTGTATCAGGCCAACATAGCCCGTACCAAATACGCTCACGTCCATATTGGCGTGCCTCGTAAGACGGTGGAGAGTTGCGAAGTAAAACTGTCAAAAGGGGTATAGACCAGCCTCGGAAAACCGCGTCAGCCATCCGGCATGTTAATTGGGCAAGACACCCCCAAACTCGGGGGGCCAAATGCCATCAACCTCGCACCACTGTTGGGTTTTCCCCCGATTTTGGGCGATTGGCGAAAATCCAAAGAAAGCGATAAACGGTCGTAAGCCGCGAAATACAAGGGTTGTAGCAGCTTGAGTGTGTCAGATTTGAGTCACCGGTTTCTTGACGCTTTTCCCCAAATTCCGACTACTCTTACGCGTATGTGGCCATTTGCTATCGTCAAGAATCGACCGACAATCTATTGGCACGTGCCTGTCGGGGCATGGCAAATTCAACGATCCGAGAGGTCGAGGGGGGGCGGGTCAGTGGCTGTTTCATGAGCCGGGCGCACCTTCTGCCGGGCGCCCGTGAGCGGGGAGAGGTGGGGTCAATTGACCACGCTGGCACCCGACCTTGCGTCGGCGGTCTGCGGGTTGGCCTTGGGGTCGTGCAGCAAGGAGAAGCCACGATCGAGCAAGGTGTGGCCGATAAACCGCGAGCCCACTTCGTTCAAGTGTGAGTCGTCCAGGTACAGCAACTGACCCTCGATGATCGGACTGCACACGCCGGCCGGGCATATCACCTGATTGGGGTCGATGAAGCGTATCTGCGGGAACCTGGCCCGCACGTCCGCCCAATAGGGCGCCAGAACGCTCTGGGCCACCGAGCAGTTGCGCCCGGTGTCGAACATCAGCCGGCGAATCGGGCAACTCGCTGCCTTTTCGATGTGCTGGTTGCTCAGGATGACGATCACCTGGCCGCTGTTCTCCACCACCCGCCGCAGGCTCGCCTCGACCAGATCCCTGGCCCTGGCATCCTTGGGCCAGATCGCCGCCAGTACCACGTAGCGATACTTGTTCTGCTCGATCAGGCTGAACACCCGCTCATTGCGTTTCGCACAATGGGCCGCATACACCGCAGGCATTTCGGCGGTGTAGCCGAGGATCGGCGGGCAGGAGTCCATGGTGTAGTCCATGAGCATGATGTTGTTGGGCCTGGCCAGGATGTCGACCATGCCGGTGAAGTGATTGGCAAACGAGTCGCCGATCATGATGCCGTCCAGTTCATCCTTGGTTGCGCCCAGCCGGCAGTGCTCGTTGGGTTCGGTCTTGTACAGTGCATTGGGCACATGGCAGCCGCGGCGGACCTCGGCAGGCTTGTTCAGGGTCATCGCTTCAAGCGCTGAAACGTCGGCGTTGAAGCGTTGTGGAAAACCGTTGAACTGCAGGCTCAGCCCCGCCAGCACAGCCAGCCCCAACGCCGGAAGGGCAAACCGGCGGGTGAACACCCGGGCAAAGTGCAGGCCGGCCCCGGTACGGCGAAACGGCACTTCGACGTACCGCCAGGACAGCCACGACAGCAGGACAGCGGCGGCAATCAGCAGCGCACCCACGGGCAGGTCGATGGGGATTTCCACGTAGTTCAGGAAGGCAATCAGCGGCCAGTGCCACAAATACAGCGAGTAGGAGATCAGGCCGACAAACACCATGGGCCGGCTGGTGAGCAAGCGTGAATGGCGTTCACCGCTGCCGGCCAGGATCAGCAAGGCGGCGCCC